>Ga0172368_10001095_pt1 | contig 37761 bp, 36 predicted proteins | sample Lak11m_FD_114540 | JGI IMG/M metagenome (GOLD analysis project Ga0172368, IMG submission 114540) | Freshwater microbial communities from Kabuno Bay, South-Kivu, Congo - kab_022012_11m | ecosystem: Environmental > Aquatic > Freshwater > Lake | place: Democratic Republic of the Congo: South-Kivu... | reverse complement strand
TGGTAACTCCGTTCTTCGGCACGGAAGTCGGGAAAGCTGAGCATGTTATCCGCGTTCAGGATACATACTGTGCTTACGTGATCGAAGTCAAGTCCCTTGGTCACCATCTGGGTACCGACAAGAACATCGATCTTCCGTTCCTCGAAATTTGAGATGATGTGTTGATACGAATGACGTGACCGGGTTGTGTCAAGATCCATCCGTGTGATACGGGCTTTAGGAAAGATAATACCAAGCTCCTCTTCAATTTTTTCAGTGCCGAAACCACGCATCTTAATTTGTGTACCCTGACATTCCGGACATTTCTCAGGAACTCTCGTAATGAATCCGCAGTAATGACAGCGAAGCTGGTTGTTCTGCTTATGATAAACCAGAGTTACATCACAATTTTTACAGGTTGGCATCCAGTTACAGGTCTCACATTCCAGCCTTAACGAAAAGCCCCGCCTGTTCTGGAATAGAATGGACTGTTCTTTTTTTTCGAGCGCCAATTCCAATTGGGTCAGAAGAACAGACGAAAAATGCGAGCGCATCTTTCCCTGCCTGGTCTCCTGCTTGACATTCACAACCTGTATCTTTGGCAACTCCATTTCACCATATCTTTCCATGATCTCCACGAGTGCATATTTCTCCTGGCGGGCATTGAAGTAGCTTTCGATGGAAGGGGTTGCTGAACCAAGAACGGCTTTGGCGCTGTGTAGATGCGCAAGATAAAGAGCCACATCTCTTCCCTGGTATCGGGGAGCGGGATCGATCTGTTTGAAGGAGGAGTCGTGCTCTTCATCCACAATGACCAGGCCAAGCCTTGAAAATGGGAGAAACACCGCCGACCTGGCGCCGAGAATGATATCATATCCAGTCTGATCACTTTTATCCGGTAGTGAGGTTATAACATTATTCCAGATCTCCACCCGTTCATTTTCATTGAACCGGGAATGATAGACCCCTACCCTGTCGCCAAAATATTTCCGAAGACGGTTAATGATCTGTGTTGTCAACGCTATTTCCGGAAGTAGATACAGTACCTGTTTCCCCAGGTCGATCGTTTCCTGAATTAATTTGATATAGAGTTCGGTCTTTCCGCTTGAGGTAACTCCATGTAGTAAAACCACATCTTTTGATCTCAGAGACTCGCGGATATTCTCAAGAGTTGTTTGTTGCAAGGCTGTCAGTTCGATAGTATCGGAGGAAATCCCATCTTTTACGGTTCCGATCCTGCTGACAACCTTCTCAAAAATTTCAAAAACTCCTTTCCGGATCAGGCCTTCGATCATCGCAGGCGATCCCCCTGACTTTTTTAAAAGCTCCGACCGGGTGACTTCTTTCATTTCATCCGATCCATACTGGGAAAGGTGAACCCACGTCATCACCATATCCAACTGCTTTTTCGCTTTCCGTTCCAGAAGGTCGAACAACTCCTTCAATTTTTCTTCGTCCTTCAAATAAATGGTAGTCAGCCGGATATATTTCTCTTTCTTCGGTCTGTACCGGTCTTTCAGTTCTTCCTCAAGCATGATGATCTTTTTTTCAATCATGGTCTTGATAACGGGAATGATCTTATGCTGGCCGATGATCTTTGCAACTTCGCTGATCTCTATCGTCTTCCTGTGATGGAGCGCTTCAAAAAGCATTATCTCCTTGTCGTTCATGTTGGAGAAGTCTTCCGTGAAGGATGGATTCCGGATAATTTTTGTCTCGCTTGCAAGCTTGAAAGCGGAAGGAAGGGCGGCATTCATCACTTCTCCGGTGGTACAGAGATAGTAGGATGCCATCCATTCCCAAAATCCGATCTGTGTGGAGGAGATTATCGGATTGTCATCCAGAATTGACAGAATGTATTTCGGAACGTATTTCTCAGGGGGATTTTCGTGGACTCTGTATACCAGGGCAGTATATATTTTTCTCGATCCGAATTGTACTATGACCCGGATTCCTTTTTTTATCAGGTCATGGAATTCCTGCGGAACCTGGTAGGTAAATGTTCCGCTGACGGGAAGGGGTAACAGGACATCGGCAAAAAGAGTAATCCGTTCCAATGGAATAAGGGATAATCGGGTTAAAGTGCGAGAATTCGCGACATTTCAAGTAATTCGTGGTTGATATCCTTATGGTGTTTGATGGCCTTTTCAAAGGGTGTATAAATCACTGTTCTGTTAATGATCCCTGCCATGACACCGCGCTCTCCTTCCAGCAATCCCTTTACGGCTACACTGCCCAGTGTACTGGCTAAAACGCGGTCAAAAGCGCTGGGAGCGCCTCCACGCTGGATATGGCCCAGAACAGTTACCCGTGTATCAATTTCCGGAAGTTGTTCTTTTACTTTTCTGGCAATCTCATAAGCTCCTCCATCTTCCTCGCCTTCGGCAACAATAACGATCCCCGAGGTTTTATTCCTGCGCCAGTCGTGTCTCAGCAGGCGGGCAAGGTTATTAATGTAAGTTGTGGTTTCCGGGACAAGGATGAACTCCGCCCCACAGGCAATCCCGCTCCTTAGCGCTATGAAGCCAGCATCACGGCCCATCACCTCGATGAAGAAAAGACGGTCATGCGCGGTAGCCGTGTCACGGATCTTGTCGGCTGCTTCCACGACGGTATTGACAGCCGTGTCGTAACCTATGGTAGCATCGGTGCCATAAAGGTCGTTATCGATCGTTCCCGGTAATCCTATGATAGGGAAGTTGAATTCCTTATCGAAAATTGAGGCACCGGTGAAAGTGCCGTTCCCACCAACAGCAACCAGGGCATCGATCTTATTATCCATCAGGTTCTGGTAAGCTTTCAGCCGTCCTTCATATGTCATAAATCGCTGGCTCCTGGCAGTCTTCAGGATAGTTCCGCCCCGCTGGATTATATTGCTTACCGAATGGCTGAACATTGGTTCAATTTGACCTTCGATCATTCCTTCATACCCGCGGTAGATACCAAAAACATCCAGACCACAGAAAATGCCTGCCCTGACAACAGCGCGTATTGCAGCGTTCATGCCCGGTGAATCGCCGCCGGAGGTCATGATTGCAATTTTTTGGATTTTAGACATTTCTTAAAATTTAGATAATAAAGTAAAAATACAGATTTCGGTTCAGTTTAAAGAGGGGTGTTGAAAACCTTTTTCCCTTCGTACAATTCGAAGCCTGCAAACCGGCATTCAAGAGGACCATTGAAAACTACGAACTTTATTGATGGTTTCAGCCCGATGAATTTAATGGCTTCAAGGTCAGCTGAGATAATCCACGCTTTACATCCGCTGTATTTTCGTTTCAACACATTTCCGATCATCTTGTAAAAGGCAATGTTGTCATCCAGCTTTAAACGCTCATCATATGGAGGATTCATTATGATAAATCCTTCAGGAGAAGGTGGCGACGAATCTTCAAATGAAATTTGTTCAAGAAGGATATCATTTTCCAGTCCGGCTGCTTGTATATTTTCGAGCGCCGTGGAGATAGCCTTGCCCGACCGGTCCATACCAGTAATATGGGTGCCAATCGGTAAGATCGCCTGGTCAACCTCTTCTTTCACCGACTTCCACAATACCGGATCAAAATCTTTCCACTTCATAAATCCATATCCGGACCTTAAGTAACCTGCCGGAATGTTCCGGGAAGCCATTACTGCTTCAATTAAAAAAGTCCCCGATCCGCACATGGGATCTGTCAGGGATACTCGTTTATCCCAACAGGATAATCTTAACAATCCTGCTGCAAGAACTTCGTTGATGGGCGCCAGTCCTGTGGTTTTGCGATAACCCCGTTTATTAAGGGTCGAGCCGGAACTATCGAGGGAGACAGTGCAAAGATTTTTATATAAGTGGATATTGACTCTTACATCGGGATTATCGAGATCGACTGACGGACGTTTCCCGGATTTTTCCCTGATGCGGTCGACAATAGCGTCCTTGGCTTTCTGGGAAACATATTGCGAATTGGTAAAGACCGTAAACGAGATGACAGCATCAACTGCCAGAGTTTGTGACTGATCGATATATTCTTCCCATGAGAAAGAAAAGACCTTATCATAGAAATCTTTCTGATCTTTGATTTCAAAGGTAATAAGCGGAACAAGGATTCGCAAAGCGGTACGGCTACAGTAGTTCACACGGTACATCAGGCGTTTATCACCCTTGAAGGAAACTGCCCTTTTCAGGGTTTTGACCTCCGTGACGCCAAGTTCTTCCAATTCTGTTGCCAGGACAGGCTCCAGACCGGAAATGGTTTTTGCCAGGTATTCTTGTAAGAGGATGGAATTCAATCGGAAGAATTTGTCCGGAAAATTAATGATTTTTTTCACACCTTGGGCAGGATTCTTATCTTTGGTGAAAGGATTTACTGCATGAATTTCCACCCGTCCATTTTCACCTTTCTCTTATCGATTTGGATATTTAGCGGGTTTTCCCAGGAGGTATTTTATATTTCCGGGAAAATTATCGACTCCAGAACGCGGGCTCCCATGGCCTTTGTGAATATAGTGATCAACAACAGCAACATTGGCGGGACGACTGACATCGACGGAAAATTTAAACTCAGGTCAAATCAGAACATCAGGACATTGGAATGTTCTTATGTCGGTTACCAGGCCCTCAATTATACTGTGGGAAGCAAAAGTTCAAACATTCAGTTACAGATGGTACAGAAAGAGATCGATTTGCGGGAAGTAGAAATACTGCCGGGGATCAATCCTGCTCACCGGATTATACGTAATGCCATCGAAAACCGTGATCTCAATGATCCGGAAAAGATTAAATCATTTTCATATACCTCTTATGATAAAACCGTTTTCACCGTCGATTCGGACACTTCGCTGAAGGGGGATTTTTCAGCCCTGATCGACACTTCAATGATTAAACAGTTAAAACTCGAGATAAATTTTACCACACCGGGAGATTCCCTGAAGCTTGATTCAACAAGAATTGATTCAGCCACCAGGATCATCGACAAGCTGATCAGCAAGCAATATCTTTTCCTGATGGAAAATGTGACCAAGCGGAAATTTATTTCTCCTGACCTGAATTATAACCGAGTCATTGCGACCAAGATGTCGGGATTCAAAGATCCTATTCTGGTATTCCTGGCAACGCAAATCCAATCATTCTCTTTTTACCGGCCCTTCATCACCATTTTCCAGAGAGAGTATGTAAATCCAATTGGAGCAGGTAGTATCGGTAAATATTTCTTTAAACTTGAAGACACAACCTATGTGGGGAAAGATACAGTCTATATAATTACTTTCAGACCGAAGAAAGGAACCAATTTTAATGGTCTTAAAGGGGTAATTGCAATCAACACGAACCGGTGGGCTATCCAGAATGTATCAGCCGAACCTTACCCAGGCGACGGAGGCATGGTCATCCGGATCAACCAGTTGTATGAATTCATTGAGGGGGAGCATTGGTTCCCGGTTCAGTTGAATACCGATGTCTCCTTTAAAAATCTGAGGATCGGTAAGTACAGGGCTGTAGGTAGCGGCCGGAGTTACATTCGTGATATTGTATTAAACCCTGATCTTGTAAGGCGGGAATTCAGCAGTGTGGACATCGATGTGGACAGGGATGCTACTTCCCGCAACGAAACCTATTGGAACCAGTACCGTGTCGACACATTGACACCTAAGGATCGCCAGACTTACAGGGTTCTCGACAGTGTCGGCAAAGCAAACAATTTCGATAAATTATCCAAGACCCTGCTTACTTTAATTTCCGGTCGTCTGCCCATTGGACCCATCGATATCGATATTACCCGTTTGGTCGGATATTCAACTTACGAAGGTGTGGTTTTCGGGATCGGAGCACACACCAACGACCGTCTTTCAACATGGTTCCGGATCGGGGGTTTTTACCAGTATGCGATTGCCAGTTCGACCTCTAAATTCGGGGGTGATTTCAGTTTCCTGGTGAACCGCCGGCACGATTTCAGGATTTATGCCGGTTATAGTATGGACCTGATCGAGGCCGGTGGCGTGAGCTTCCCAAATAATTATGAAACTTTATTAGATGGAAATTTCCGGTCGCTGCTTATTAAGAAAATGGATCTTACGGAGAGTTTTAAAATATCGGTTACTTTCCGTGCCTTGAAATATTTTCTGTTCAACATCGGATTAAATAACGATGACAAGAAGAGCGGAACCTATGATTTTGCCAGACAGGTGGAAAATGTTATCATTTTGCAGGATCAGTTCCATTTTTCTGAAGTCACTGCAGGATTCAAATGGGCATATGGTGAGAAATTCGTAGCTACGACCAAAGCAAAAATTTCGCTCGGCACAAAATATCCTATCGTTTGGTTTCAATATACACTTGGTATCAAAAATTTTCTGAAAGGTGAATATAATTATAACCGTTTCGATCTGAAGATCAGGAAGACTTTTAACCTCAAGTTTCTTGGGAAGTTGTCATTCCAGTTTAATGCCGGTTATGTTGATGTGCCAATTCCGGTATGTAATCTCTATTATGGAAATGCGAGTTACCGGCTGGTCACCTTTTTTGCCCCATTCAGTTTCGCAACGATGCGAATGAATGAATTTTTATCGAGTTCATATCTTGCTCTTTATTTATATCATGACTTTGGATCTCTCCTTTTCAGAACGAAAAAATGGTTCCATCCTGAATTTGCTCTTGCCCAGAATTTCGGGATAGGATGGCTTATTGATAAGGAGAGATATGCCAGCATCAATAATTCGAAGGAGATGAATCTCGGATACTATGAATCCGGATTGCTCATAAACAATCTGGTCAATTTAAAAATATTAAATGTCGGGATCGGCGCTTTTTACCGTTGGGGACCTTATTCTTTTGATAATGTGGGTAATAATTTTGCTTATAAATTCTCTATCTTTTTCCCTTTCCCCACCTTGAATTAATATGAATAATATTGAGAATTTTTACATAAATAATCACCATTTCAATAATTTTTTATATTTGTGTATGTGATATTAAATCAACTTTCATTTCATGGAAGAAGATCACGTTGAAAAGTCACAAGACGGTAGCGAGGACAAAAAAAGCACTTCCCGCAGGGATTTCCTGAAAAATTTGGGACTTGCCGGTGCCGGGGCTCTTACGGGGGCTGCAGCACTTTATACCGGTCATCTTGTTGAAAGTAAAAAGGAGATGAGCGGTGAAAGCAAGGTGCTGCTTACACAGGACGGAAAGCTGGTTGAGGTTGATTCGCTGGAGATGAAAGTGGTGGAAAAAACCGGTGTGGAACTGCTTCAATCGGAAGGCCGGGAAGGAATTCCCGGCCGGCGCTGGGTTCTGGTTGTTGATCTTGCTCATTGCCGGAATGCCCGCATGTGTGTACTGGCCTGCCAGGAAGCCCATCAACTTCGTCCGGAACAATATCATGTGAACACCCTCCAGATGCAGGATACTCCTGGCACAGCCCCTTATCATATGCCGAAACATTGCCAGCATTGCGATAATCCTCCCTGTGTTTCGGTTTGCCCGGTTGATGCAACATACAAGCGACAGGATGGGATTGTGCTCATCGATAATATCAGGTGTATCGGATGCCGGTTTTGTATGGCGGCCTGTCCATTTTCAGCCAGGATATTTCAATGGACGGAACCGAGGGATGCTTCCAGGTATGCAGGTATGCCTTATAATGTCGAACTGAATATTCCACAGAAATTGGGTACGATATCCAAATGTTTGTTCAGCGCGGATCGTCTCCGGGAGGGGAAATTACCCTATTGCGTTTCTGCCTGTCCAAACGGCGTTTATTATTTCGGAGATGAGAATGAGGATGCTGTTACTAACGGTACAACCAAAGAGACTGTCAGGCTTAGTAAACTGCTTCGCGACAATGGCGGATACCAGCTCATGACAGAACTTGGAACAAAGCCAAGGATTTATTACCTGCCTCCTAAAAACCGGATATTCCCTTTTGAATCCCCGGTTGAAAATCGACCGGAAAAATCATGATCGGGATGGATGAACGTGACAAGATGTTTGAAAAAATAGTTAGCGACCTGACGCGGCACATCCGGATAAATACCGGTTTCCTGGTTTGGATAGGTTTTTTGACGGTTTCGTTGATTGTTTGCCTGTATGCTTATTCTCTCCAGCTTAAGCATGGTCTCGGAGTGACAGGTTTACGGGATTATGTTTCATGGGGTCTTTATATAGCAACCTTCGTGTTTTTCGTTGCCACCAGCCTCATCGGAATGCTCATCAGCGCTGTCATAGGATTGATCGGAATGAAATGGGTGACTCCGATTACACGGATCGCGGAGACTATTGCCGTTGCTTTTGCAGCTGTTGCCGGCCTGGTTATCATCATGGATATGGGAAGGCCTGAGAGACTTGCATATGTTTTTCTTTATGGACGTTTCCAGTCTCCGATCCTTTGGGATGTGACGGTAGTAATTACCTATTTTGTTCTCAGCCTGTTGCTGCTCTTCCTTCCGATGATCGGGGATATGGCGGTTATCCGCAGCAAAGTCTCAACGCTTCCAAAATGGTTGAAACCGGTTTACAAGATACTGTCTCTTAACTGGACTAATGCCCCGGAACAAAACAGGATCATTGCCCGATGTATCAGGATTTTACTGATCCTGATCATTCCTGCAGCACTTGCGATCCATACCGTGACATCATGGTTATTTGCCATGACCGTACGTCCGGGATGGGACAGCACCATTTTCGGACCTTACTTTGTCACCGGAGCCTTTGTGGCAGGATCTGCGGCTGTGATAATAGTAATGTTTATACTTCAGAAGAATTACAAGTTACATGACTATATCTACGACCTCCATTTTAATAATATGGGGAAAGTCCTTGCACTTGTTTCTCTCGTTTATCTTTATTTTAATATCAATGAATTTATTGTCCCGGGTTATAAAATGAAAGAAGGTGAAGCATATCACCTGCATCAGTTGTTAGCCGGAAAAGATGCTTTTCTATTCTGGTTCGTTCAGATCGGTTGCCTTGTCATTCCCATCTTATTGATGCTCTTTCGCCGGTTTCGCAAACCAGTCCCTATCACAGTTATCTCTGTTGCAGTATTCTTCGGCGCCTGGCTGAAACGTTACATAATAGTGGTACCGACCCAGGAACATCCATTTCTTCCCATTCAACATGTACCTCATAATTTCATGGTATATACCCCGACTTTAACGGAAATATTGATTACGCTTGCTCCTTTTACAATGGTATTGATTATTATAACCCTGATCTCAAAATTCTTCCCCGTTATTCCTTTATGTGAAACCGCAAGGGAAAGGGACATTGAAAACCTGAAAATAGAATAAACATATAACTGCAACACTATGCTGCGAAGATTGGCTCTCATGTTCATTTTTCTCCTACCTATTATCATGGGGATAAAACTTTTCGCCCAGACCTGGATCGTTCCGGAAGAGAACAAGAAAAAAGTTGCTCCTTTCCGTTTCACACAGGAGATGCAAAAGAAAGGCGAAATCCTGTATGTCAAAAATTGTCAATCCTGTCATGGTCTGCCAGGGAAAAATAACTTTATAAAACTAACCCCGCTTCCAGGTGATTTATCCGCCGATAGAGTCAGCGTACAAACCGATGGAGAGATCTTTTACCGGATCACGACAGGTAAAATTCCAATGCCGGAATTCCGGAACGTTCTTTCGGAAGAAGAGCGCTGGTGGATCGTCTCATACATCCGTACATTTCATCACAAGTATGTCCAGCCGGAACCGGCAAAGAAAGCTGAATCTACAGGGAAAAACGTGAATCTTGTAATTGATTATCTGAAAGAAAAAAGTAAAGTCAGGGTAACAGCTTATGAATCCCTGGACAAAAAAGTAAAATCCCCGCTTAATGGTATCGGGATAATGCTTTTCGTGAAGCGGTATTTCGGTAATATGCAGTTAGGTGAAACAAAGATCACGAATGAAAAGGGCATTGCGACATTTGATTTTCCTGTTGACCTTGCCGGGGACAAAACAGGTATGGTTGACCTTGTTGCCAGTGTAAACGATCAATCGGGGAATCTGTCTGAAACGCGCGCAACGGGAAAGTTCCTTATCGGTGTGCCCACCGATCGGCCGAGCCTGATAGCCACCAGGGCATGGTGGTCGACAAGAGATAAAGCTCCTGTATGGGTGATTGTTATTTATTCCTGTGCTGTTCTTATTGCATGGGGATTTATCATATATATTCTTATTTCGATCTTTAAAATCAGGAAAGTGAATAATCCTAAATACCTATCGCAATGAAACACCTGACAACCATCGGCCGGATCCTGTTTGCGTTACCATTTGGAATCCTGGGGTTAAACCATTTCATTATGTATAACTATTATGTCGGGATTGTCAGTTCTTTTATCCCCGGAGGAGGATTTACCGTCATCCTTGTAGGAATTGCGCTAATCGCGGCTTGTATCTCTATCCTTGCCAAGAAGTTCATTGTCATCTCCTGCCTGCTACTTGCACTTCTTTTGCTGGTATTTATTTGTACAATCCATATTCCTGGGCTTTTCCAGGCAGATAAGGGTTTGATGACAGATGCTCTTATCGAACTTTTCAAGGACACTGCCCTGATGGGTGGAGCGTTAATGATTGCCGGGATCTATAAGGAGTAACCATTGAACCACTTTAAAAAGATAACTATGGATAAAAAAATATTTTTTTTGATTTCGGGGGTTCTCTGCTTCGCCTTTAACACGCTTACTGCACAAACGGATAACCAGGATATAAAAGTTGGCATCGTCGAGCATCTCGATACCATTATTCCATTGAATCTGACTTTCAACGACGAGCAAAATAGACCGGTTCAACTCAAGGATATAATTGATAAACCTACGATCCTGACGTTGGTCTATTTTGATTGTCCCGGTATTTGTCCTCAATTATTATCAGGAGTGTCGGATGCAGTTGAAAAACTCGACATGCAATTGGGGAAGGATTTTCAGATTGTAACAGTTAGTTTCAATTATGATGATACGCCGGTCAAAGCGGTCGAAAGAAAACAAAATTTCTTAGGCAAGCACAGTAAACCTTTCGAATCCGAATGGCATTATCTCACGGGCGACAGCGCCAATATATATGCCCTAACCAATGCGGTTGGGTATAAGTTTGAAAGAGCGGGAAACGGATTTATCCATCCCAGTTGTATCATGGTGGTTAGCCCAAAAGGGAAGATCACGCGATATCTTTATGGACTCTATTTTCTGCCTTTCGATGTAAAGATGGCGTTGATCGAATCGCAAAAAGGTTTATCCCGCCCCACTATAAACCGGATTTATGAATACTGCTTCACCTTTGATCCTGAAGGGAGAAGATATACCTTACAGGTTACAAAGATCAGCGCTACCATTATCATCTTCCTGGCTTTAGTTTTATTCTTGATTCTGATTCTCCGGTCAAACAAGAAAAGAGGTCAGCTATCAAAGACTTGATTTATTATAATAATTTAATCCAGTGAACGAAAATGACGGCAGAAATATCATCGCATCCTGAAAGAGGCTACCTGGAAAATACCGGTAAGCGAAAAGGGTTAATGGCCTGGCTTACAACTACCGATCATAAGCGTATCGGTTTGATGTACCTCTATGCCATGATGGTTTTTTTCCTTGTAGGAGTTGTACTCGGGGAATTAATGCGGCTTGAATTGTTTAATCCGGGGCAACAGTTTTACGGACCTCAAGCTTATAACGGGATATTTACGATACATGGGATCATCATGATCTTTACCGTTGTGATCCCGGGTTTGGCAGTCGTTTATGGTAATTTTGTCATGCCGATACTGATCGGGGCAAAGGATGTAGCTTTTCCAAAACTTAACCTACTTTCATTTTACCTGTATATTCTGGGTGCAGCTATTGCCGTCAGCTCACAATTTATGGGAAGCGGTCCTCCTGATACAGGATGGACTTTTTATGCTCCTTACAGCATACAGTCGCAAACAAATGTTGTGGCGGCCGTTTTTGGCGCCTTTGTACTCGGTTTTTCTTCCATTCTAACGGGTTTGAATTTCATCGTAACAATCCACCGTTTAAGAGCGCCCGGGATGACCTTTTTTAAAATGCCCCTTTTCCCCTGGTCTATCTATGCAACGGCATGGGTCCAGGTTTTAGCAACTCCCATAGTTGGTATCACCCTTCTCATGATCATTGCAGAACGCTGGTTCAAAATCGGTTTCTTCGATCCCTCACTTGGAGGTGATCCCATTCTATATCAACATCTTTTCTGGATCTATTCGCATCCGGCAGTCTACATTATGATCCTGCCGGCGATGGGGGTTGTCACTGAAATCATACCGACTTTTTGCCAGCGCAGGGTGTTTGGTTACAAAGCCATTGCAATGTCAAGCCTGGCAATTGCAGGTGTCGGTTATTTTGTTTGGGCCCACCACATGTTCACATCAGGGATGAGCGTTACCGCTCAGTGGGTGTTTTCACTGCTAACCTTTTTAGTTGCAGTGCCAAGCGCTATCAAGGTGTTTAACTGGGTGACTACTATGTATAAAGGAGCGATCGACATCAAACCACCATTTCTCTTTACCCTGGGATTCATTTTTCTTTTCATGATCGGCGGTCTTACGGGTCTCGTACAGGGTGCCTTAGCCACCAATATTCATGTTCATGATACTTCGTTTGTTGTTGCGCATTTTCATTATATCATTTTCGGAGGTGTCGGATTTGCTTTCTTTGCAGGATTACATTACTGGTATCCCAAGATGTTCGGGCGGATGTATAATGACACCCTGGCTTATGTTGCTTTTGGATTCCTTTTCATCGGTTTCAACCTATTATATTTTCCGCAGTTTATCATTGGTATGATGGGAATGCCACGCCGGTATTTCGATTATCTCCCACAATTTACCCTTGGACACCAGTTGTCGACGATAGGGGGCGGGATTTTGTTTATCGGGCTAATCGTTATGCTTGTCAACCTTTTCAGCAGGAAAGGTGCAAAGGCTGCTTCCAATCCATGGGGAGGAAGAACCTTCGAATGGACAATTCCGTCACCGCCGCCTGTCGAAAATTTTGACATAATGCCGGAGATGGGGAAGGATGATGAACCGTATGATTATGAGTAGAGATATGGAACATCGCGACGATATTGGTTCACGACTGGGAATGTGGGTATTTATCTTCACCGAGTTGCTTCTGTTCGGTGGACTTTTTCTTGTCTATGCCGTGATGAGAAGTAAATACAGCTTCGAATTCCACCAGGCAGCATTGCATCTTAATACCTTTATTGGCGCCCTGAATACTGTCGTACTTTTAATCAGCAGTGCTACAGTTGCCATTTCGATCACTGCAGTTCAAAAAGGGAATAATAAACTGGCCGTACGATTCCTCCTGATCACGTTGATCTGTGCAGGGATTTTCCTGATAAATAAATATTTTGAATGGGGTCACAAGATCCGGATCGGACTCTATCCGGGATCGGATCTTATGCTCACACTGAATCATGGTTCGGTTATGTTCTTCAGTCTTTATTTCTTTATGACCGGCCTGCATATGCTGCATCTTATAATCGGTGCAGTTCTATTGACCGTTGTTACCATCAAGGTACAGCGGTTAAGTATCAACCGGGATAGCTATGTATTACTTGAGAACGGAGGGTTATACTGGCATCTGGTCGATTTGATCTGGATTTTCTTGTTTCCGCTTCTTTATTTGATTACATGAATATGTTTAACTGTATATCAACTTTAATAGCATGTTGAGTGAAACTACACACGTTACGCCTTACCGGACCTATATGGTGGTTTTGATAACATTGTTGGTACTCACTTCTCTGACAATTACTGTAACATGGATCGATCTTTCGGCTTTTACTGTTCTAAGTGCACTTCTGATCGCGTCGTTCAAAGCCGGGATTGTTATGAAATATTTTATGCACCTGAAATTCGAGTCTTCCCTGTTCAAAATTCTCGTAATTATGGTCCTTTCTATCTATATTCTTGTAATCATCCTCCTGTTTTTTGATTATCTTTTCAGATAGGAAAGGAATAGGTTTAAGGGTAACAAAGTAACATAATGACGAATGACGAATGACGAATGACGAAATATAAATTAAACCAACTTCCATAATATAGCAGAGATGTTAAATGCTTCCAATTTTGTTGAAGGTGTAGATCTGACATTCAAGATCATTTATGGCATCTCCTTCTTTTTCCTGATCGGGATTACTGCGGTGATGCTTTATTTTGTGATCAGGTATCGTAGAAAAAAACATCCAAGGGCTGTTCAGATCAAGGATAATCTTACCTTGGAAATAACCTGGATCACGATCCCGGTTTTGCTTGTATTACTGATGTTCTATTATGGGTACGTCGCCTTCCAGCCTATGCGGAATGCTCCAAAAGATGCACTGCCGATCAAAGTGATTGGTAAGATGTGGTTTTGGACATTCGAGTATGAAGGTGGAAAACAATCGCCTGTGCTGGTAGTCCCACGTAATAAACCTATCCTGCTGAATCTTCACTCCGACGATGTCATTCACAGCTTATATATTCCCGCTTTCAGAATTAAACAAGATGTAGTTCCCGGAAAAGAAAATTTTATGTGGTTTATTCCCAACCAACTCGGTGAATTTGATATTCTTTGTTCAGCTTACTGCGGATTACGGCATTCATACATGGAAACCAAAGTGAAAGTGGTCCAACCTGAAGAATACAAAATTTGGTTAAAGTCGGTGCAAGAACAATCGGCAGAACCTCCGGGTCTTATCATCCTTAAGAAGAATGCATGTATTGGTTGTCATTCCATTGACGGGTCTAAATTAGTCAGTGTCACATTTAAAGGAATGTACGGTAAAACAGCAGCTGTGATAACAAACGGAACCGAGCGAACCATTGTTGTGAATGAAGGATACCTGATGACTTCTATTTTTGAACCTGATAAAGATGTCGTGGTAGGTTATCCCAAAGGATTGATGAAAACTTATAAAGGTCTGGTGACTGAAGATGAAGCGAAAAAGATAATTGAATATCTGAAAAGTATCAAATAGTAAATTCCGCCGTTCTTTCACCATTAATAACTTTCCGGTTTGTTTAATCTAACCATTAGAAATTTTTTAGCATTCATCCGTTTTCCTGTATCTCTTGCGGTAACATTTTCAGCCTTTACATCGGGAATTGTGTTCAGTGGGGCGTTTTATTCAGGAATGGTTTTACCTATGGCCGGAATTTTTCTACTTGCTGCGGGGGCTTCAGCCATGAACCAGTACCAGGAAAGGAGTTACGATGCAAGGATGGAACGAACTAGAAGCCGGCCGTTGCCTTCCGGGGTAATCACTCCATCCGTTGCAATTGTTCTTTCGTTCCTGTTGATTTTTTCCGGTCTATTAATTTTATTTTTTTATTCTACCCTCATCTGTTTTTTCCTGGGATTTGCCAACATTTTATGGTACAACGGCCTCTATACATTCTTGAAAAGAAAGACAGCCTTTGCAGTAATCCCGGGCGCCCTGACCGGAGCCATTCCGGTTTTGATGGGGTGGACATCTGCCGGCGGGAGGTTAACCGATCCGGTTATAATTTTTTTAGCGCTCTTTCTTTTTTTCTGGCAAATGCCTCATTTCTGGTTATTGATGATGAAATACAGTCAGGATTACCGGAAGGCAGGATTCCCGGTTTTAACCGATATTTTCAGTGATGATCAGGTGAAAAGGCTGATCATGGTCTGGCTTATTGCATCCTCCTTTATTTCCATGATGCTTGTTTTTTTCGGGATATTCTCAACCCTGATCCTTGGAGGCATCATCATTCTATTAAACATAATTCTCCTGATGTTGATATTCTGGGAGCTGTTCTTCGCTTCTATAATTAGATACTGGTTGATATTTGTTGCAGCGAATCTGTTCATGTTCTCTGTTTTGGCTTGTCTCCTTGTTGACAGGTTGATGTCACATAGTTGAAAATCTGGATCATTTCATTCCTCTTCCCAACACTGAAGTGCGGCAATAATTGTTGCTAAAAAGGAATAAAAAAAGCATTCACGTGTATTACCTTTCATGAGTAATCCGGATTAAGCAGAAAAAAGAATATGTCTTACACAAAAATCTGGGTTCATGCCGTCTGGGGGACTAAAGGCCGGTACCCATTTCTTGCAAACGGAATGCGTCAAAACTTACTGGACCACCTTAAGTTGATCGCTGCAGAAAATGACATCGAGGTTTGTCTTGTTAATTGCTGGATTGACCACGTCCATTGCCTGATCCGGTTAAAAAGCAGTCAGAATATAGCCGATGTCACAAAACAAATTAAAGGTGAATCCTCGCGCTGGATCAACAAAAATAAGCTTTCGGAAAAAAGGTTCAATTGGACAAGTGAATATTTTGCAGCGTCTGTCAGCGAGGGGAATATCGGCTCAGTCAGACATTATATCTTAAGCCAGGAGCGTCATCATTCGCACCGTACCTACAGACAGGAAGTAGAACTGTTCTTTCAGCAAAATCCTGTCCAGCACTTCAGTGCTGGCCCCCTACCCCACCATGGCCCCTTGGAGGGGGTCAAACTTGACTTTTATACTAAAAAACCTTAGGTTTGTCAGACAAATACAAACAATATGTATGAACTCTATCAGCGTTACAAGTTATTTTTTCTGATCCTGATCTTGGCCGCCGTCGGATTTCTGGTGTGGTACTTTTCCGAAATCATCATCATAATAATCGTCGCCGGAGTGATCTCCATTATCGGGTATCCTCTCGTGGAACGGCTGGATAAAATAAAAATCAGGAAGTTCAAATGTCCACATGCGCTAAGTGTCGCAATTACGCTAATCCTGATCTTCACTCTCTTTCTCAGCCTGTTCAGTTTCTTTATTCCAATGGTTGTTCAGGAAGCTACGATGATATCATCCATAGATGGAAGTAAACTTATTGCCTATTACCAGCCGGAAATCACATGGCTCCAGGAAACACTAATCCGGTTTGGTATTATTGCCAAGAATTCGACGATAGAGACAATACTAAAAGAGAACATCGTAGGGGTACTCAACATCGGTGTTTTCTCAAACTTTCTCGGCTCCCTGATAACTTTCACCGGAAAATTCTTCTTTAATATATTCAGTACTCTTTTTCTATCATACTTCTTCCTGTATGATATCAAAATGCTTCCCCGCGCACTTTTACTCCTGATACCGGAAAAATATGGTGAACAAACGAAGAATGTTATGCATAAGAGTAAAACATTGCTTTCGCGTTATTTTATCGGACTCATCATCAATGTCCTGGCAATGATCGCTTCATATGCCATTGTTCTATCAATTCTCGGTGTACGCGGCGCCCTTGTCATCGCTTTTTTTGGTGGTATTATCAACATCGTTCCTTACATTGGGCCGATCATAGCAGTTATAACAGGTATCCTGCTTGGAGTCACAGGTGTAATCAGCGCCGGCCTTTATGGGGCAATCGGATCAATGGCTGTTAAAATCCTGCTCAGTATGCTCCTTGTTATTATTCTGGATAATGTTCTCTACGCTCCGCTGATACAAGGAAAAAGTGTTAAAGCACATCCGGTAGAAATATTTCTTGTTATCATATCTGCCGGGAGTGTTGGCGGAATACCCGCTATGATCACTGCCGTGCCGGGATACGCTTTCCTGCGCATTGTAGCCTCAGAGTTTTTAAGTAATTTCCGGTTTGTCAGGAAAATGACAGAAAAAACGTAATTTTACATGATTATGGCAAAATCAACTTCAAAATTACTTATTGCTACCGTCCTTGGCCTGGCCGCCGGGATCGGCATCGGAATCCTGATCGCTCCTGCAAAGGGTTCAAAAACAAGGCAACGTCTAAGAAAGAAGGTTATTCAAGTAGCGGAATCCCTGGAAGAAGGTTTTTTCGAGAAGTTCAAGGAGAATTCTGAGACCGATATTCGGGAAGATCAAAGTAATGAAACCAAAACCTGAAAGAAAGTAAAATGGAATCCGGAAACATTTCAGACAATTTTTCCGAATTAACGGAAAATGTCAAAAAATATATAAACCTGAGGATTGACTTGGTTAAACTCGTCCTCACGGAGAAACTTGCCAGAATGGCATCCGTCTTTCTGATCATTATAATCTTATTTATTTTGTTTATGTTTCTGCTTTTATTCCTCTCATTCTCTTTTATTTACTGGTATGGCGCCGTGGTCGGTCCCACTTATGCGGGAGCATTAATTGTTACCGGAGTGTACCTTCTGGCAGGCTTAGCCATTATTATCTTCAGGATTCAGCTTATTATGAATCCCCTGATCCGTCAAATTACTAAGATTTTAATGGATAGCAAAGATGAAGAGTAAGACTAATTACCGGTTATCGTCAAAACGAATAAGGTCACTCCACGACCTCGAACTGGAAAAGGCAAAATTAGAAGTTGAAATCCTGAAATCGGAAGAATCAATCCGGTCAGGTTACAGGTAAGTTCTCACAGGTTGACATTCCGGAACCTGGCAGGTTCACTTGTCGAAGAGTTGTCTTCGAGGACTTCGGTACTTGCCACTGCAATCTCTGTCGGCAAATCTTTTCTGGAAAAAAGAAAAAAGAAAAAGAAAGCGAAAGAGAAGGCCAAAACGGAAGAGGTTGCAATTAAGAATGAGGAAATCAAGGAGGATCAAACAAAATCTAATTTACACTGACTTTGCTCCTGAGGCGTTTTATTAATCTTCTCAAGGTTATTTCCGGATATGCTTTTTCACGCCTGACAAGACATGTCTTTCATTGGGGATATCCTCTTGCCGCGAGCATCGAACCGACCAACCGCTGTAATCTTCAATGTCCCGAATGTCCGAGTGGTCAATCTGAATTGACCCGTCCACGAGGGTTTATGGAGCCTGCTCTTTATCATTCCGTTATTGACCAGCTTTCACCGTTCATTAGTTATCTGACCCTATACTTTCAGGGAGAACCCTATTTGAATTCCAGGTTTTTTGACTATATAGCTTATGCCCGGTCCAAAAAAATATATGTCAGTTCTTCAACGAACGGACACTACCTTTCACATGAATCTGCTGCCAAAACCGTAAAATCGGGACTGAACCGGTTAATCATTTCTCTCGATGGAACCGACCAGGAAACCTATGAAAAATATCGTGCCGGAGGATCTTTCGAAAAAGTTATTGCCGGAATAACTGCATTGGTCGAAGCAAAAAAGGAATTGAATGTAAACAGACCTTACCTGGTAATTCAGTTTCTTGTGTTGAAAACTAATCAACATCAGTTGAGTGAGGTTAAAATGTTGGGTAAGAAACTTGGTGTGGATAAAATAGAATTCAAATCCGCACAATTCAACAGTTATCTAAATGGAAATCCACTGATACCCGACCTGGAGAAATATTCGAGATATAAAAAAATTGTTGATGATTCAGGATCAGGAGTCAGGTACATCTTTAAAAATCCGTTGCCCCGCCATTGTTTCAGAATGTGGAGCAGTTGTGTTATTACCTGGGACGCAAAAGTAGTACCTTGTTGCTATGATAAAGATGCGCGTCATATTTTTGGTGATATGACCGAGGATACTATCAGGAAAATCTGGAAAAGTAAAATGACCAATAGCTTCCGGCAGCAAATTCTTGATGAACGTGAAAAGATCGATATTTGTCAGAATTGTCTGGAAGGAATTTATGAACCTTTCGGGACAAGAAAACGATTGTAAAGCAAAAGTCCGATTATTGTTAACACCCCTATCATACTAAAAGTTAACCAGAGAAGGGAAGGTTGATTTAACCTTTCGACAAACCTGACATAAAGAGCGGCTCCGAGAATTCCACCGACACCGCTGCCAATGACACCATAGAGAAAAGAATAACCCTGGTAAAGCGCCTTCTTATCCTGGGGAGCTATGAGCCCCACATAGGCAATGAATTTCGGATGAGCGATCATCTCGCCCAGCGTAAAGATAAACATCGAGAGCAGGAATATCCATGAGTTCGGAGAAATAGCAAGGATTGCCATCCCGATGGAACCAAGGGAAATCCCGAAGATCATCGTAGGGAGAGCTTTGGTTTTTCTGACCAGGCTGGAAACCAATAATTGAAGGAGGATGATTGCGCCGGCATTCATCACGGTGACATGTTCCGCTTCAAATTTCCAGTTGGGATTGGAAATAAAAAAAGATAAGATCCAATTCACCATTCTGTTAAAAGGAGCCATATCCACTTTCTCCGTCAGGTACCAGAGCACCGAATCATAAACCTGGAAATACATGATCCAGAAACCGGAATAGATCACGATCATCACGATAAAGCGGAAATCCTTAATAACACTGAACATCTCTGTAAATACCCTGACAAGTGATTTCACAACCCGGTCACCGGTCGGCTCCCGGTATACGAAAAAATTCAGGACGAGCAGCCAACCCGTACCAATGGCAGCCATATAGAAAATGTAATTATAGGAAATAGATTTCAGGTATGGAATCAATATCAGTGGAAACAGAAAAGCACCCAGATTGATCGACCAATAGTATATCCCAAATCCAACGGTTGAATTCGATTCATCGGTGACCCGGGCGATGGTTCCGGATATCATGGGTTTGAAAAAACCGGCCCCCAACGCCATTAAAACCAAGCTGGCAAAGACAGTGACATAAGTCGAAGATAACCCCGCAAACAGATAGCCGATACTCATAGTAAGACATGCAAAAAAAAGCACCTTACGGTATCCGAACCGGTCACCAACAGCCCCGGATAAGATCGGAAGAAAGTACAGTAATGGTGTGATGGTACTTTTTATAGCGCCGACGCTTTCTTTTGAGAAGCTCAATCCACCGTTGTCTTTAGAGAGTACAAGATAAACCGATAAGACCGAAATGACTCCATAGTACGAACCTCTTTCAAAAAACTCCATCGAAATAGCCGTCCAGAAATTTTTGGGAAAGTTAAAAATAGCGCCGGGATGCATTTTTTTATCCATATATGGAGAAAACCTTAAAATAATGATATTGAACCATCAGAAAATTATCGCGAAAGTAAGGAAAAACGAACTACAACATCGACAAGATTCCTAAATTTGCCAATCATGAAGAAAGTCATTGAAACCTGAAAAGATAAATACGTGGAAATATGAATAAAATTTTGATTTTTTTAACCTTCCTGCTGTTTCAAACAGCACCCGCCAGCTCTGGCACAGAATCAACAAAGACTAACAATATCAATATTGTTCCGAAACCTGCATGGATAAAAATAACAACCGGTACCTTCACTATCACCGACGAAACTCCGATACTGATTTCTTCTCTTGATAACGATATCCAGAAGGTCGCTCTTTTCTTTTCCGATCAGTTGAAATTTTCGGGTGGACCGGTTTTAAAGATCCGTACCCTTACCAAAGAAGATAAAAATAATCCGGGAATCGTTTTAGTTTATACGAAAGACAGATCAAGGATCCCTATCGAAGGATATATTCTTAAAGTTATGAAACACCGGATCATAATTGAAGGAAGCAGCGGTTCAGGTTTGTTTTACGGGATCCAATCCCTGTTGCAGCTTCTTCCACCGGAAATATTACAATTTTCGAGACCTGCCGCGGGTAAGAAATTTGAGATTCCCTGTCTGGAGATAAAAGACCATCCGAGATATTCTTACCGTGGCATGCACTTGGATGTTTCAAGGCATTTCTTTCCCAAGGAGTTTATAAAACAGTACATCGATCTGATCGCGATGTACAAAATGAATACATTTCACTGGCATCTGACCGACGATAACGGCTGGCGGATCGAGATCAAGAAGTATCCGCGCCTGACGGAAGCCGGTGCCTGGCGTGTTGACCGGGAAAATATGGAATGGAAAGAACGGCTACCTCAGCAACCTGGCGAAAAAGCCACGTATGGAGGTTTTTATACACAGGATGATATCCGGGAGATCGTTAATTATGCATCCCAACGGTTCATCAATGTGATACCCGAAATTGAAATGCCTGCCCATTCCGTTGAAGTACTCACTGCTTACCCACAGCTTTCCTGTACAGGCGGGCCATTTACGGTTCCACCGGGAAGCTATTGGCCAAATGCTGATATCTATTGTGCCGGTAATGATTCCGTTTTTATATTCCTTCAGGATGTTCTGACTGAAGTTATGGATCTTTTCCCCTCAAAATATATTCACATTGGGGGGGATGAAGCCGATAAATCTAACTGGAAGAAATGCCCGAAATGCCAGGACCGTATCGCCAAGGAAGGGTTAAAAGATGAGAAAGAGCTCCAAAGCTATTTTATCCGCAGGATGGAAAAGTTCATCGTTTCCAAAGGCCGGAAGCTTATAGGTTGGGATGAAATTCTGGAGGGTGGCTTAGCTCCGGAAGCTACCGTGATGTCATGGCGTGGTGTTGAAGGCGGGATTGATGCTGCACGACAAGGACATGATGTGATCATGACTCCAAACTCGTATTGTTATTTTGACTATTACCAGGCCGATCCTCAATTCGAACCCAAAGCCATTGGTGGATTTCTTACATTGAAGAAAGTTTATTCCTTTGAACCGGCGCCGGAAGAACTTACTGCAGAGCAACAGAAATTGATACTCGGAGCGCAGGGAAATGTCTGGACCGAATTCATCCCTTCCATCGCCCAGGTAGAATATATGGCGATTCCGAGAATGATCGCCCTTGCCGAGGTGGTATGGTCGCCTAAGAAGGAACGAAACTGGGATGACTTTCGTCTTAGGATGAAAATACAGTTCAAACGATTGGATGCCATGCATGTCAACTATTGCAAAGGATCATATAAAGTCAATGTCACAACCTTTTTTGATTCAAATAACAATAAATTAAAAGTTATCCTTTCTTCGGAACAACCGGATATCCCAATCCTTTTCACTTTGGACGGAAATAATCCTAAACCAAATTCCAGCGTGTATTCCGGATCCTTTGAAATCAGCTCGAACTGCTATATCAAAACAGGTATGTTTATCGACGGAAAACTAAAAGAGAAGCTTACCGAGACACCAATCATTTTCCATAAAGGGATAGGAAAAAAGGTAACTTACCTGACGGAATACAGTAACCGTTACCCTGGGTCGGGAAATGGGAGCCTGAACGATGGGCTTCGTGGCAGTATCAATCACCGGGACGGTTATTGGCAGGGGTTTTTAGGAAATGATATGGTGGTTATAATCGATCTGGGAAAGGAAATACCGGTCAACTCAGTGCAAACGAATTTTCTTCAAAACCAGAAAAGCTGGATCTTTCTTCCGACCCTGGTTGAATATTCCCTCTCCCCTGATGGAAAAAAATATCATTCGATCAATGAAGTACTGAACACCATCCCTGCAAAACAGGAACAAATTTTTATTCAACCGTTCAATTTCCAGTTCAGGGCTGGAACAACAGCAAGATATGTCAAGATCAAAGCAAAAAATCCAGGCAAATGCCCGCCTTGGCATGAAGGAGCCGGCGAACCTTGCTGGATTTTCGCAGATGAGATCGTTGTATTCTAGTGCTTAAAGAATTTCCTCACAAAAAGTGAATTTTCAGCTTCTATTTTCAGGATATATAACCCTTTTGGGAAATCGGATACTTCATATTCTGTCCGGTGACTCTTAATGTTTTCATCCATGACCTTTCTGCCGTCGGGACAAAAAACCTCAAGATGGAAGAAAATTTCATTGTCACCGGGGATTGACACCACAAGTCTTTCCGATACAGGGTTTGGATAGATCATGATTCCGGTTAACTTATCTTCTTCAATACCGAGCGGTGCAGCAGTAGCAGTATTGGAAACAACACTCAGATATTCAGTGGATTTTATTGTTGGATGGCAGGGTTCCAGCCTCACAACCTCAATATAATAGGTGGATAGTCCCGGTGTGGTGTAATAGTCGGTGTAAGAATCAACATTACTTGCAACTGAATCGATCAAAGTCCAGGATTCGTTTCCAAATTTGCGGTGAATCTTATACGTTTTGAATTCAAATCCTTCATAATGGTTCCAGATCAGGTTGAATCCATATATACCTGGATTAATATTTAGATGGATGGTTTTATGGAAGGGACTTTTTTCCGATTCATGACCGGCCGAATCCACGATTGAAATCTTATATTTATCAGATTTTACCAGCGGATCGGAGGATTCATCAACAAAAGTGCTGAAGTTTGTATAGGGTACCTCGCCTATTTTTTCGAAAATATTGTTCTGGTAAATCTCTTTATAAATATTAAAATGAGATAAATGCACGCCATCGGCTTTGTTCCAGATGATTTTATTTTTTTGTACTGCAGTATCAAAGGTCACCATGCATATATGTTGGAATGGAACTTCCCCTGTGACAATAACCACGGCGGTTCCCTCCATTTCCCGCCAGCACTCGGTGCCATCCAACCTTGCTTTACATGTATAAGTTCCGGCAACGGTCTGTTTCCCAAAATCCAAAGGGGCACCTGTTCCAATTAAATAGATACCTGTATAGTCACCGTTTCTGAAAAGCTTATAGATGGTCTCGGTCTGTGATCCGCTTAATCCCACGTTGACACCATCTCCCCCTGCCGGATAACTTCCTCCGCCTGTCATATGAAACAAATCAGGTAGTCCAACAATGTGGATCTCTTTTGTCTTTGTGCAATTTGCAGTTTCCCAGTGGATGGTTAAGGTTACATTTTTTATACCTGTTGTCAACCATTTGACCCAATAAGGTCCCTGACCGGAGCCTGAAAGTATGACGGCACTGTCAAAATCCCAGTTATATGTAGCATTTTCCGGTGCGCCACCAGTATAAACGATATTGACATGCTGTTCGACACATGCCGAAGTTGTCATGGTGAATTCACAACTCAGTGATGAATCGATCCCCATCGCCTTTGTCGTAAATGACATAGCGATAAAAAGGATAAAGATGATAAAAAAGTAAGTTTTTTTCATAGGCCGGAGAATTGGATTTATGGTTAAAAAAGTTCTTCATTATTGAAGACGTGATATTTACGAAAAGGTTGTCTTTGACAAAAAAAAGGATTCAAATTGATGAATCCCTTTTTCAACATATTTTATTAAAATTTACCGGATCAGACTGTCAGAATATCTTTTTCCTTAATTTCAAGAATCTTATCAACCTTGGAGCTAAAATCGTCGGTAATTTTTTGAATGTCGGTTTCAAGTTTATCGACCTCATCTTCCGGAACTCCCTCTTTTTTTAAATTTTTAGCTGTCTCATTAGCATTCCGGCGTATGTTGCGGATGCTGATTTTTGCATTTTCCGCTTCCGTCTTTGCTCTTTTGACAAGATCCTTGCGACGTTCTTCGGTTAGAGCAGGGACCATGATCCGGAGGATCTCTCCTTCATTTTTCGGGTTGAAGCCCAGGTTGGCCGCCAGAATAGCTTTCTCGATTAGCGGGAGTATACTTTTATCCCACGGTTGAACGATGATCTGCCTGGCATCAGGTGTGTTGATGTTTGCTGTTTGATCAACCGGTGTCATTACCCCGTAGTAATCGATTTTGACGCCATCGAGCATCTGGGTACTGGCTTTCCCGGCACGGATCTTTTGAAATTCTTTTTCCAGATGAAGGAAAGCATTTTGCATCCCCTCTTTTGCTTCCTCCAAACAAAATTCAATGTCTTCGTTCATTATCTGTTGATTTTGTGTTTGACGTTAACTCACTATCGTTCCGACTTTTTCTCCTTTGATCAACCGCATTAAATTTCCCTTCTCATTTATGTTGAGCACAATGATAGGAAGTTTGTTCTCCTTGCATAGAGTAAACGCCGTAAGATCCATGATCTTCAGATTTTTTTCATATGCTTCTCCAAAACTCAACCGGTCAAATTTCACTGCTTTCTGATCCTTTTCCGGATCAGCAGTGTAAACGCCATCTACCCTGGTTCCCTTAACAATAGCATCTGCCTGGATTTCAATTGCCCTCAGGGCTGATGCGGTGTCGGTTGTGAAATAGGGATTCCCTGTACCACCTGCAATGATTACTACTGCTCCCTCATGAAGGTAATCTAATGCCCGTCTGCGACTCATAGTTTCACATACCGGGTCGATGGCAATACCGGAAAGCAGTTTTGCTTTCAATCCAATCTTTTCCAGGGCAGATTGCAGGGCCATGCTGTTAATAACTGTTGCCAGCATACCCATGTAATCACCCTGTACCCGGTCCATCCCGTCGGCATTACCCTGCAGCCCGCGGAAAATGTTTCCTCCACCCATAACGATTGCAACCTGGACTTTCTCATCAACTACGGACTTGATTTCTTCCGCATAATCGGTAAGACGCAATGGGTCAATACCATAGCCCTGCGTGCCCTCAAGGGCTTCGCCGGATAATTTTAATAGGATACGATTAAGTTTCATATTTGGTCATTAGTCATTGGTCATTGGATAAAAGCTCGCTCCGCTCGCGATCCAAGATGCATGATACAGGATTAGATCCATCTCCATTCGCACTATTTGATATAGAATTTGCATCCTGTATCCTGTATCTTGCATCTTAGTCACCTCTGCATCACTGCCCGAGTCCGTGGCAATTCTTATACTTCTTTCCGCTACCGCATGGACACGGATCATTCCGGCCGACTTTCTTTTCGACTTTGACTGGTTGGGGTCTTGTCTTTTCCTGAGTATTTGCATTGGCCTGCGACAGCAGGTCCGACCTCTCCTCCTTCATCCTTGCACGATCCAACCGTCTCGGGGCATGTGCCTCCTTGACATTACTGGCTTGTATCGGAACATCAGCTTTGATCAGAAAGGAACAGATCTCCTTACTTGTCCGTTGAACCATGCTTTTGAACAACTCGAACGATTCAAATTTATAAATAAGCAGTGGATCTTTTTGCTCATAGGCGGCATTTTGAACAGACTGTTTCAGATCATCCATTTCGCGCAGGTGCTCTTTCCAGGCATTGTCGATCATGGCCAGTACAATTCCTTTCTCAATGGAAAGTGTTACTTCTTTTCCTTTGTCCTCGTAAGCTTTCCGGAGGTTTGTGACTACCTGCATTACCTTTAGTCCATCGGTTACCGGGATGGCTATATTTTCGTACCTGGTATCGTTCTCGAAAATATCCCGGATGACCGGGAAAGTACGTTGCGCAATAGATTCTCCTTTTAGCTTATATTTTTTGTACACATAGTCATATAACTTTTCGACCACCTCCTGACCATTCATGGAAAGAAACTCTTCTTTATTTATCGGAGAATCGATAGCAAAATTTTTCAACAGGTCAAGTTTATATCCTTCAAAATCCCTGTTTTCCTGGTGATCCAGAACAATCGTTTCACAAACGTCGTAGATCATATTCGATATATCGACTGCAAGGCGTTCGCCAAATAGAGCATGATGCCGTTTTTTGTAGATGGCTTCCCGCTGGATGTTCATCACATCATCATACTCAAGCAATCGCTTACGGATACCAAAATTGTTCTCTTCAACTTTCTTCTGGGCACGCTCGATAGAGCGGCTGATCATTGAATGCTGGATCACTTCTCCATCTTCGATGCCCATACGGTCCATAATCTTTGCGATACGTTCCGATCCGAACATACGCATCAGGTCATCATCCAGTGATACAAAGAACTGGGAACTGCCCGGATCTCCCTGGCGTCCGGATCTTCCGCGAAGCTGCCTGTCGACCCGGCGTGATTCATGCCGTTCAGTCCCGATAATGGCTAACCCACCCGCATCTTTGACTCCCATCCCGAGTTTGATATCGGTACCACGGCCTGCCATATTTGTGGCAATGGTCACTGTACCGGCCAATCCTGCCTGGGCAACGATCTCAGCCTCCTTGGCATGTAGTTTTGCATTCAAAACATTGTGCGCAATATTCTTCCGTTTCAGCATCCGGCTCAATAGTTCCGAAGTTTCAACAGAAGTAGTACCGACCAGCACCGGTCTGCCGGCCTCGACAAGCTTTTCAATTCCATCAATAACTGCATTGAACTTTTCACGTTTCGTTTTATAAACGAAGTCTTCCCGGTCATCCCGGACAACCTTCCTGTTCGTCGGTATGACCACTACATCCAGCTTATAGATATCCCAGAATTCACCCGCTTCGGTTTCGGCAGTACCGGTCATACCTGCCAGCTTTTTGTACATCCGGAAGTAATTCTGAAGAGTTATAGTGGCATAAGTCTGTGTCGCTGCCTCAATCTTCACATTCTCTTTCGCCTCAATCGCCTGGTGCAAACCTTCGGAATACCTTCTCCCTTCAAGGATACGCCCTGTTTGTTCATCTACGATTTTGACCTTGTTATCAATAACGACATATTCCACATCTATCTCAAACAAAGCGTAAGCCTTTAATAGCTGATTAACTGTATGAACGCGCTCCGATTTAATGGAATAATCACGCATCAGGGTATCCTTCTTATCAAGTTTATCCTGGTCCGACAGGTTTTGCCTTTCCATTTCAGCTATCTCCGCGCCAATATCCGGTAGAATATAAAACTGGGGATCTTCATAAGATTCCGTAAGAAGGTCAATCCCCATGTCGGTAAGTTCGATTGTATTGTTTTTTTCATCAATGACGAAGTAAAGCTGATCATTGATGATATGCATATTCTTTGATTGTTCCGCCATGTAGAAATTCTCTGTCTTCTGCATGAGCGCTTTCATGCCTGGCTCACTGAGGAACTTGATCAGGGCTTTGTTTTTTGGCAATCCATGATGAGAGCGGAGAAGTTGTTCCCCTGCTTTTTTTATGTTTTCGGAATTGCTGGTATCCTCGGCAAGAAGTTTGGCTTCGGCCAGGAGTTTAGTTACCAGATTACGTTGTGCGTTGTAAAGTTTGGTGACATTAGGTTTGAGATCATCAAACAGTTGGTTTTCTCCTTTTGGTGTCGGACCGGAAATTATAAGAGGAGTACGGGCATCGTCAATCAAAACCGAGTCGACTTCATCTACAATAGCATAATTATGAGGCCTCTGTACCATTTCTTCGGGATTACTCGTCATATTATCCCGGAGGTAATCAAACCCGAATTCATTGTTCGTTCCATAGGTAATATCGGCCAGGTATGCATTCCGGCGGGCCTCGCCGTTAGGTTCATGCTTATCGATGCAATCGACTTTCAGTCCATGGAATTCGAAAAGAGTCCCCATCCATTCCGAGTCGCGCTTAGCAAGATAATCGTTGACCGTTACGATATGAACTCCCTTACCTGGCAAAGCATTCAGGTAGACAGGAAGTGTGGCGACCAGGGTTTTTCCTTCTCCTGTAGCCATTTCGGCTATTTTACCCTCATGAAGTACGACTCCACCGATAAGCTGGCAATCATAATGGATCATATCCCATTTAATCCGGTTACCGCCGGCCATCCATGAGTTACTGTAACGGGCCTTATCGTCAACGATCTCAACGCTTGACTTCTTTGCAGCCAGGTCGCGGTCGAACTGGGTTGCAGTTACTTCGACAAATTCATTTTCAACAAACCTGCGTGCAGTGTCTTTAACAACGGCAAATGCCTCAGGTAGAATCTCGATAAGTACCTCCTGTGAAAGTTCATAACTCTCTTTTTCAAGGCGGTCGAGATCAGAATATAATTTTTCTTTCTCATCAATATTGATATCCTCAGAATTTAACCTGGCTTTCAACTCTTCGATTTCCTTTTCCTTACCGGATAAGAACTCCTTGATTTTCCTGCGGAATTCCAGGGTCTTTTCCCGGAGTTCATCATTGGAAAGCCGTTTTACGGCCTCATAGGCCTCAAGGCTCTTATCGACCAGTGGATTAATCGTTTTAATGTCGCGCTGGGATTTATTTCCCAACATTTTCTTCATAAAATCCAACATATACTATATCTCAATCGGGCTGTCGCCTTATCACTGTTATATTATGTTTAAAGAAGCAATTTTTCAATGGATGCTTCCAATCCATTACTCGGAAATTCTGCCGGGTATTTATAGATAGTTCCCTCATCATCGATCAAAATAAATAATGGAAACGACCTGACTTCATACTCTTTCAACAAGTTAAACTGATCTCCGATGTGTAGAAAAGTCCAGGAATATTCTTTCTTTTTCTCTAAAAAATAGCGCATCATGATGAAATCCCTGTCGGCCGATATTCCAATGAAATAGATCCGGTTTTTGTATTTATCAAACAAAGTTTTCATGATATCCATTTCCGACAGGCATGTTGGACAATAGGTTGTCCAGAAGCAAATCAAGACGGGTTTCCCCCGGTAATCCTTCAGGGAAACCTGTTTCTTTTGAAGGTCGAGGAGTTTGAAATCGGGCGCCTTTGTCCCGGTTTTTAATTTCATCAGATGCTCAACCATATTCGCCGCGATCATCTTGTTTTCCGGAAACTTTGATTGGAGCTGAATACTCCGGATCACATTCAACACCTCGTCCTGTTTATAATTAGCCATATTAGAAAACTCCATCATTCCCTTTAAAAGAACCAATTCTTTCAATTGTTCATTTTTAAGGATAGTATCCAGTGTCAGCGCCTTCATCATTTTTGAATAAGCTTCAGTTCCTTTGAGTAATGGTAAAAAATCAACCTTGTGCAACGTTCTCGAAGTCACAGAAATATATTTAGAGAAGAAGCTGTTGAAAAAATCCATGTATTCCAGGTTCTCATATTGGATCGGCTTATCTATAAAATATGTTTTGGCAAGTTGAGGCTGGTTCAACTCCTGTGTCAGCTGCTCGATAGATGCCAGCTTATAGTAAACATACTGGATAAAGTAGGGATTTTGAATTTCTCCAAACTGGTTATCAACTTTTATCCTGAAGGAATCCAGTTTTGTTTTATTCCTTTCACGGTAAAGCGCTTCAAAATTTTCAAGAATAAAATTATCATACAAATTATTGAATTCATTGATCTGGATATTAAGATCGTTGAGATCGGTTTTAAATTGCGCCTGAAGATTCTGAGATTGGAGGAAGGGATTAATTTCTTTGTAATTGTTGTAATCCATAGGAGCGATGTTTAGTTCGTATGTCTTCGATGGTTCAACGAACATTTCAGTTTTATGAAAATCGATGGAAACAGATACATAGATTACTTCACCGGGTGTACAGGAAAGTTTAAATTTTGCAGTGGAATCAATAGTAGCGCTGTCCAGATTTCTCTCCTCAAAAGTAATCAGGTCGGCAAATTTGTTCAGGAAGATTTTCTTACCCTCTGCTCCGGGTGCAGTACCGGTAATGACAACCTTTTGAGCATAAACAAGTGGGCAAAAAAATAAAAATATGCTTACAAAAAGATACTGTCTCATAAATTCTTGTTCTTCATACTTAACTAATTTTTACACCATCCGGAACGAACTGATCAACAGAACCTCCATTCCGGATGATATCCCTGACAATTGATGAACTCAGTGAGGCATACTCAGGTGAACAGAGCAGAAAAACGGTTTCAATGTCGGGATTCATTATCTTATTCATCTGTCCTATACCCCGTTCAAACTCAAAATCGGCTGAAGTGCGAAGTCCTCTCAGAATGAATCCCGCGCCGGCTTTGCGGCAAAAATCGATCGTAAGACCATGATATACCTGGATTTCAATCCTTTGTTCAGATTTGAAAATACGGGTAATCCAGTCAATCCTTTTTCCCAGGGGAAATTGACATTTTTTTTCCGGATTTTCTCCGATGGCAATAATGATCCTGTCAAACACAGAAAGAGCCCTTAGTATGACCGATTCATGACCTCGCGTAATGGGATCAAATGATCCAGGAAAAACAGCGACTTTTTCCATGGCAATTTTATTAGAACCAGCAAAGATAATAAAAGGGATGAAACACCTGATTATTCAAAGGTGAAAGAAAGCTGGAAGATTTTCGAATGCAGCTTGTCGATTGACTCAGTATAAATGTTGTTTTCATGTGTCAGGTTGTCCATCAATCCGAACATCATCTTGAACTCAATACCCATCTTGAACCATTCGTTGTAAAAATCAAACCCCACACCGGCTTCAAGATATACATCATTCTGGTTGAATTTAACAATTTTCTGGTCAAGGTTTTTTTGTTCCCGTTTTTTTGCCTGGGAGGCAAGGTCGAGGGTATATTGAACGCCACCAAGAAGGTATGCTCTGAAATTATTGTAACGAACCGATTTGATTTTTATCTCCAGTGGAAAATTGATATAAGTCGAAGGAACTTTTTTGGTGAGGTCCATCTGTAAAGTATCTCCATTCCTGTATGTTTGGATAATATAAAGCAGGTCACGGTCGCCAAACGAAAGAGAAGGTATGAATCGCAGGTTAAAATGCTCTCCAATCCGCATATCGCTCACGATGCTGATGGTAAAACCCGGTATAGGTCTTGATTGAATTGATAAGACCTTTGCTGAATCAGGAGACGGCAGAATATCGGGAATATATGTCGAGTCAAAAACATGGGAACGTAAATCGGCGATCGGTCGGATGGTGACTAAACTCTGGTTCAACGCAAGAACAAAACCGAAATGAAACAATTCATCATCATAACGGGGCATATTCAGAACAACACCCTTCTGGCTCCGGGCCGGCATTGAGAGAAAAAAGGTCAAAGCCAGGAGAACAGGTAAAATAAAACGAGCGAATTTCAACGAGTTGAGTGTATTTATATAGAGATTAATAACGCAATTCAGCAGGTTTTATTTTAGCTCCTCGCTGTTCAACCGGTTCATTTTTCCGCTATGTAGATGGTTGCAACGCCAAAAGTAAGAATTACCTGTTGAGAATTTCTCATACCAATTTTATCCAAAATATCAAGGAAATGCCTTCCTGACGGGAATGCTCTGACTGAATCGGGAAGGTACCTGTAGGCCTGATTATTCCCTGAAAAAATCCTGCCGATCAATGGTATGAACAAGGCTGAATATATCCTGTAGAATTGTCTGAATGGAAATGAGGATGGATGGGAAAATTCAAGGATCATCATAACACCTCCTGGCCGAAGCGCTCTTTTCATCTCTGTCAAACCAAGAACCAAATCCTCATAATTTCTGACTCCGAATGCAACTGTGACAGCATCAAAAGAGCCATCCGGGAAAGGAATTTTTTCGGCGTCTCCTTGTATCAGGGTGATTAGCTTTTTAAGTCCCAACTCTTCAACTTTTGCCTGACCGGTTGCAAGCATCTTTCCGGCAATATCTATACCTACGATCTTTTCGGGCTTTATATCTGCCAAGGCAATTGCCATATCTCCTGTACCTGTAGCTACATCAAGGATGCTCCGGGGATTATTTTTTCCAAGCAACCTCACAAGGCGTTTTCGCCATGACCGGTCAATACCAAGGGAAAGAAAATGATTCAGGAAATCATACCGGGGCGAAATATCGTTGAACATATCACGGACTTTCTCTCTTTTGGAACGGTCAGCCATTATTTAGTCAAATCAATAGTTAACACGGAACCTGAAACCTGAAACATAAAAAAAGGATCATCCATAGATTACAGACGATCCCCTTCAATTCAATTTATTTTCTCTTATGCACCCAACTGGAGACGTCTGAATCCCGTCACCACCAAGTCTTTACCGTGTTCAGAAATATATTGTCCAACGGTTTTCTTGTTATCTTTAATAAATTCCTGGTTTACCAGGGTTTTTTCTTTGAAAAATTTATTCAACTTGCCAAGGGCGATTTTTTCGATCATATCTTCCGGTTTCCCTTCCTGGCGTGCCTGTTCTTTTCCAATTTCAATTTCCCTGTCAATAATTTCTTTCGTTACATTTTCCTTGTCCACCGCGACCGGATTCATGGCAGCCACCTGCATCGCGAGCTCATGCCCTAGTTCGGGAACATTCTGTCCCTCTGTTTTATTCAATCCCAGGATGGTTGCCAGACGGTTCCCAAAGTGATTGTAGGAAAATACCAGCGGTGCCTCGATGAATTCATAGTGGGCAACCTGTATCTTCTCACCGGTTTTGCCAAGCAGTTCGTTCAATTTTTCTTCAACGGTAAGCGTTCCCAGTTTAAGTGGCATCAGTTCCCCAACACTTTTAACGCGGTTTATGACTCCAAGGTCAATCAGACTTTTCGAGAAATTCCTGAAGTCTTCTGTTTTTCCGACAAAATCGGTTTCACAATTAACCATAACGACAGCTGCATAGCTATTGTCATCGGAATTTTTAGCGACAACAAAGCCTTCATTGGCATCACGGTCAGCGCGTTTCCCGGCGACTTTCTGTCCCTTTTTACGCAGGTAATCTATTGCTTTTTCGAAATCGCCTTCGGTTTCCTGGAGGGCTTTTTTACAATCCATCATTCCAGCACCACTCATCTGGCGCAATTTATTGACATCCGCTGCTGTTATATTGATCATATTCGTAATTCCTTATTTTTTATTCATTTTTTACTTCTTATTGCTCTTTGCAACCGGTTTACTGATTCGTTTACGTGCGGGTTTGGGTTTGTCTTCTTCTTTAGTATCCAGACTCTTGAGTTTAGTCACCTTGGTTTCTTCGAAATCCTTATGAGCAATTTTTACTCCCTCGATCACCTCTTCGATCTCAATTTCTTCAAACGATCTTGAATCCTGAGCCTGGTCGAGATCCTCCTCACTCCTTTCATCTTCTGCAGCTTTTTTATCGCGGTCGATTTTACGTTCAACCAATCCTTCTTCAATAGCTTTCACAATTGTCTCAACGATAAGGGAAATGGATTTGGATGCATCGTCGTTTGCAGGGATCGGGAAATCCACGGTACGTGGATCCGAATTCGTATCAACTATGGCAAAGGTTGGGATATTCAGTTTTCGTGCTTCTGCAAGAGCGATGTGCTCTTTCAGGATATCTACGATGAATATGGCAGCCGGCAAGCGGTTTAGATCGGCAATAGATCCAAGGTTTTTCTCAAGTTTGGCGCGTTCACGGGTCATGGTGAGGCGTTCCTTTTTCGAAAGATTGGTATAAGAAGGACTGCTCATAAGTTTATCGATAGAGATCATCTTTCGGACTGCCTTGCGGATTGTAGCAAAATTAGTGAGCATCCCGCCAGGCCAACGTTCAGTGACATACGGCATATTGATCAGTTTGATCTGCTCGGCAACAATCTCCTTAGCTTGTTTTTTTGTTGCAACAAAAAGGATTTTTTTACCTGATTTGGCGATTTGTTTAAGAGCAGCGGCCGATTCATCGATCTTATCCATTGTCTTATAAAGGTCAATAATATGGATACCGTTCCTTTCCATAAAAATATATGGAGCCATTGCAGGATTCCATTTTCTTCTAAGGTGACCGAAGTGGACACCGGCTTCTAATAAATCATCAAAATTCGTTCTTGGCATAACCTACATTTATCTGTTCGGATAATATTAACGTTTACTAAACTGGAATCTTTTGCGGGCTTTTTTCTGCCCGAATTTCTTGCGCTCAACCATTCTGGGGTCGCGCATGAGCAATCCTTTCGCCTTCAGGGCCGGACGGTGTTCTTCGTTGACCTGGCATAAAGCCCTTGAGATGGCAAGGGCGAGCGCCTCTGCTTGTCCGCGGATACCGCCGCCATCGAGTGTAACTTTAACATCGAATTTACCCGACGTGTTGGTAGTGACAAATGGTTCAGTTACCTTGAACTGTAGGATCGGGGTGGGAAAATAATCCTTGAAATCACGATTGTTGACAGTTATAGCGCCATTGCCTTCCTGTACATAAATCCTGGCAACAGCAGTTTTTCTCCTGCCAAGTGTATTAATAATTTCCATATTACTTGATTGAAGTTAAAGAAATCGTTTTCGGTTGCTGAGCCTGATGAGGATGATCTGGTCCAGCATATACAAATAAATTTCTGAACAAATTGCTACCAAGACGATTCTTTGGAAGCATGCCTTTTATGGCTTTTTCAACTACAGCGGTAGGTTTCTTCCGGAGAAGTTCAACCGGTGTAGTCTCTTTCTGACCACCCGGATAGCCGGAATGGCTCAGGTAAATTTTATCTGTTGTTTTTTTCCCGGTTAGCCTGATCTTATCAGCATTTATAATAATGACATTATCTCCGCAATCGATATGGGGTGTATAGTTGGTCTTCAACTTACCACGTAACAAACGGGCAGCTTTTGTAGCCAGCCGTCCCAGTACCTGGTTTTCGGCGTCAATAAGCAACCATTCCTTTTTCACAGTGAAAGGTTTTGCGCTTATTGTCTTGTAACTTAAGGTATCCATTGATCTAAAATTTCTTAATTTTTGAATCCTTTTCTTCTCTAAAAGGGGTGCAAAGATAGGGCCTAATTTTCGATCTGCCAAACAAATTGAACATGAATTTTTTTAAATTTTATCATATCCTTTATTTTGTTACATTTTTTCGTACTTTTATCCTTTATTTTGAAAATTATGATACCCAGAAATATTACTTCACTCCTTGAAAATTGGGCAAGTCGCTTCCCAAGGGGACCTCTGTTGATCGAAGGGGCGCTTGGCACAGGTAAGTCATTCCTGGTTATGCAATTCGCAAAAAAATTTCATCAGTTTATCCATATCGACCTTACGGAGAATACCTGGCAAAAATTTTTCCTAAAACATGAGCCATGTGATGAAATTCTTAACGGACTTTTTTTCCTGACCGGCAAATCACTTACCGTCAAGCGCACCCTTATTTTTCTTGATGAGATCCAAAAATCCCCTGCGGCAATTAATTGGGTTAAAGAATTACATACCAGTCATCCGGATCTGTTCCTCATTGCAGCTTTATCCCGCCGGTTACAGCAGCAAGAAGAGTGGCCGGGTATTACCGCCACAATATCATGTCGGCTTTTTATATACCCCTGCACCTTCTCCGAATTTCTGGAAGCGATCGGAGATCCCGGTTTGACGGATGCTTACCGGGAAGTTCCATTTCCGATCCTTTTACGTGAAAAACTGATGAATAAATTCCATCTGTATTCGCTGATCGGAGGAATGCCCGAAATCATTCAAAAGTACCTTCAGGATCGACATCTTTCCGGATTGAAACCCATCTATGATCAGATCCTGGAGCGCCAATTGAATGAGATTGACCGGGTCTCAAGAAGTAAAAAACACTCCCAGATCCTGAGATTCACGCTTCAAAATGCTTTTCCTTTTGCCGCAACGCGTATTAAGTTCAGGGATTTCAGTAACTCTTCTTACAGAAGCAGGGAAATGAGCGAATCCTTCAGGCAACTTGAAAAATTAAGATTGGTGAACCTGGTTTATCCCGTAATAAGTACTGATCTCCCTTTAGAAACTGATGCTTCAAGATCCCCTCGACTTCAGTTACTCGATACAGGTCTTGTAAATTATTTCTCCGGAATTCAGAAGCAACTTTTCCATTCCGATGACATGAATGCTCTTTTTAAAGGTCAGATAGCCAGGCACGTTGCGGGACAGGAATTGATTGCAGCAGACCTTTCACAGGATAAGATCCATTTTTGGAGACGTCAAAAACTTCAATCCACTGCCGAAGTGGATTTTATCTTTCCTTACAATAACCTTTTAATCCCTGTGGAGGTTAAGTCGGGTGAAGCCGGCAGGCTCCGTTCCCTGCATCAGTTCATGGATGAGGCGTCTCATCCTTATGCCATTCGTTTGTATGCCGGTCCAATATCTATCCGGCAAACCCGGACCATCAAGGGGAAAAACTTTTTCCTGATGAGCCTTCCCTATTTCCTGGCAGGCAGGATCAGCGAACATCTTGAAGGTTTTATCAAATTTGTTAATGCGATATAGGAAACATTAAATATTATTGTATATTTAACCCAAAAAACGGCATGAATGCACTTCAAACCTTTTCCATCCTTATAGAACTTGCGGTTGCCATCCTGGGAGTCACCATCTGGCTCCAGAAAAAGAAAGCTTATGGCGGATATATCTTCCTAACATTCGCGATCTTTGTTTTTTATGATCTCGCCAAGCTTTGGACTCTCGCAGTGCCGGAACTGGTTCTGCGGATCGCTTTTGCCATCTCGTGTATGTCGATGCTGATCGCTGTCTGGCGACTGTACAAAACGGATTGAGTTTGTTCGACTATCGTTCTTTTT
>Ga0172368_10001088_pt1 | contig 37902 bp, 28 predicted proteins | sample Lak11m_FD_114540 | JGI IMG/M metagenome (GOLD analysis project Ga0172368, IMG submission 114540) | Freshwater microbial communities from Kabuno Bay, South-Kivu, Congo - kab_022012_11m | ecosystem: Environmental > Aquatic > Freshwater > Lake | place: Democratic Republic of the Congo: South-Kivu... | reverse complement strand
CTCAGAGGAAGACAGCGAGCGCTGGCAGCAAATGACGTCCCAGACCAATGGCATCATCCTTGTCACCGGCCCGACCGGTTCGGGCAAGACCACCACGCTGTACACCACGCTCAAGGCGCTTGCTACCGCCGAAGTCAATGTCTGCACCATCGAAGACCCAATCGAGATGGTCGAGCCCGCCTTCAACCAGGTGCAGGTGCAGCCGGCCGTCGACATGGGTTTCGCCGAGGGCATACGGGCATTGATGCGCCAGGATCCCGACATCATCATGGTCGGCGAAATCCGCGATGCGGCAACCGCCGACATGGCGATCCAGGCCGCGCTGACCGGGCATCTGGTGCTCTCATCCCTGCATACCAACGATGCACCATCAGCCATCACACGCCTACTCGATCTGGGCGTACCGGCCTATCTGCTCAATTCCACCATTCTTTGCGTGCTGGCGCAGCGTCTGGTGCGCACGCTCTGTCCGCATTGCAAGAAGGACGGTCCGCTCGATGCCAGCGACGAGAAGCGCTGGCAGGAACTTGTCAGCCCATGGAAAGCGGCCAGGCCGCCCCGGCTTTATCGTCCGCAGGGCTGTCTGGAATGCCGCATGACTGGCTACCTGGGCCGCGTCGGCATCTACGAGATTCTGGTGCTGTCGCACGATGTGAAACAGCTCATCGGCGGGGACGCCGATCTCGCGAAAATTCGCGAGCAGGCAACGCGCGAAGGCATGAAACCGTTGCGCATCTCGGGTGCGATGAAAGTCGCAGCCGGATTGACCACCATCGAGGAAGTGATCAAGGTGGCGCCTCCATCGACGCACAAAGGCAGTTAAGAGTAAGCCAAAGCGGCGAAGTTCGGCTCCCGCGATTCCCGGTCTTCTCGTATAATGCGCGGGTCGGCCAATACGCGGCGGCATCTGCCGGCGCCGCGATGCATCTGGAGTGGTAGTTCAGTTGGTTAGAATACCGGCCTGTCACGCCGGGGGTCGCGGGTTCGAGTCCCGTCCACTCCGCCAATAGATCAGATAGTTACAATGCGAGCAATTCGCATTTGCTAAGATAAAACCTACTTTTGCTAAGATCATTTGACCGGTGCGGATAGAGCCGTGGCGCGGCTTTATCGCGCGACGGCGTGGTTCAGGATGCGATGTGGTAGCGACGGCGCGGGGCTTGCGGGGTTTGTTGCAAGCGCCGTGACGGAGCGGGCAGGGGTTTCTCTGGCGCTTCTATTCCCCGCTTGTTATTTTCCGGAAAACAGGCGTATTCTTCTGAAAAAATACGTTCTGGTACGTTAATGCAAGCTATTGAACAAAAAATACTTTCGCGTATCTATGGGCGCGGTAGGGGTTGGGCCTTTACCAAGACCGACTTTGTCGCCGATTTTGGCGAGACCAACATCCATAAGGCGCTCTCTGCCCTGACCAAGACCGGGACGATTCGCCGCGTGTGCGTGGGGGTGTATGACTACCCGCGCCAGAGTGAACTGCTGGGGCAGTTGAGCCCGGATATCGACCAGGTGGCGCAGGCACTGGCGCGCAAGTTCAACTGGCGCATTCAGCCTTCGGGCGACACGGCGCTGAATTTGCTCGGGCTTTCTACGCAGGTGCCGGGGAAATGGCTGTACCTTTCCGACGGCCCCAGTCGCCGTTACGCGATTGGCGGACAGGAACTGGCCTTTCGCCAATCCGCCTTGAAAGACACCGGCTTTGCCTTGCGCGAGAGCGGCTTGCTGGTGCCGGCGATCAAGGCGCTGGGCAAAGAGCATATCGACGCGGCCGTGGTTGAAAAGCTGCGCCAGTGGCTCGACCCGAAACTGCGCACGCGCCTGCTGCGCGATACGCGCATGGTCACGGGCTGGATTTACGAAGTCATCAAGCAGATTTGTGAAGCGCGCGGGGAGGCTGGCTGATGGATCGCATCGCTCATCTGCCGGCTGCAGAGCGTTCGGCCCTGTTTGCGGAAACAGCCGCGAAGATGAAGACGACCCCGGCGGTGGCGGAAAAAGACTTCTGGGTGACTTGGGTACTCGACCGCTTGTTCGCCGATGCCGAGTTGGCGCGCCTGCTGATGTTCAAGGGTGGCACCAGTTTGTCGAAAGCCTACCGGTTGATCGAGCGGTTCTCCGAGGACATCGACCTGATTCTGGATTGGCGCATGTTGTCGGGCGAAGACCCGCTCGCCGAGCGTTCCAAGGCCAAGCAGGAAAAGCTGAACGCGGCGATCAACGAGCAGGCGCAAGCCTTTATTGGCGGCGAGTTGCTGACGCGCATTGCCGGTGTGCTCGGCGATCTGTGCCAGTGCGCCATCGCGGTGGATGACCCGCATGTGATCGAGATTCGCTATCCGGCATCCTTCCCCGACCGCTATCTGCGTCCCGAATTGCGGCTGGAGATCGGGCCGCTGGCGGCGTGGTTGCCGCATGAGGACAGGATGATCGCCAGCTATGCCGCCGAGCAGTTTCCGCAGGTGTTCGCGCGGCGGGAATGTGCGGTGCGCGTCATCAAGGCCGAGCGCACATTCTGGGAGAAGGCGACGATCCTGCACCACGAGGCGAACCGGCCCGAGGGCAATCCGCAGCCACCGCGCTATTCGCGGCATTACTACGATCTGGCCCGGATGGCGACTGCTCCTGTGAAGGATGCCGCATTGGCGAATCTGGAGTTGCTGGCCGACGTGGTGGCGTTCAAACAGCGGTTCTATCCGCGTGGCTGGGCGCGCTACGACTTGGCGGTGCCCGGCAGTTTGCGACTGGTGCCGGATGGTGCGGTGCTGGCGGCAGTCGAGGCCGATTACCGGGCGATGACGAACATGATCTTCGGCACCGTGCCGGCGTTCGGCGAGATTCTCGACACCTTGCGCGTGCTGGAAGACGAGATCAACGCGCGGCGCTGAATCGTCAGGCCGGGCGCTTGCTGGTTTTGCGTTGCCTGCCGATGGGCGTAACGCTGGCTTCGGCCTGCGGCTTGGCGCAGTAGTCGGCCCAGGCTTTCATCAACTGCACGCGCTTGTCGAGCAGATCGCCGCGCCGGTAGGCGGCTTCCACCTTGTCCGGTAGGCTGTGCGCCAGGGCATGTTCGCAGACCTCGCGCGGGAAGTTGGTCGATTCCGCGCACCAGTCGCGGAAGGTGGAGCGGAAACCGTGCACGGTAATGTCGGTGCGTTTCATCCGCCGCAGCACGGCGGTGAGACTCATGTCCGACAGCGCGGTGTTCTCCTTCGCGCCGGGGAAGACCAGATCGCCCTCACGCGGCAACTCATTGAGCAGGGCGATAGCGGAAGCTGTGAGCGGAACGCGGTGTTCCTTGCCCATCTTGATGCGCTCGGCCGGCACGACCCACAGGCCGGCATCGAGGTCGATTTCTGCCCAGGTCGCGCTGCGCACTTCGCCGGAGCGGGCGGCAGTGAGGATCGTAAATTCGAGGGCACGCGCTGCCGTTCCAACCTGCTTGCTGCGCAGTTCAACCATGAATGTGCCGATCTCGGCCCACGGTAGCGCCGGGTGATGCGCGACCTTGGCAATCTTGTTGGGATTGGCCAGCAGGTTTTCCAGATGACCGCGCCAGCGCGCCGGGTTCTCCCCCTGGCGGTATTTGCTGACCGTGGCCCAATCCAGAATCTTCTCGATGCGCCCGCGCAGGCGGGTAGCGGTTTCGGTCTTCGTCTCCCAGATCGGCCCCAGCACTTTGACGACCAGCGCGGTATCGACTTCGGCCACCGGCAGGGTGCCGATGATCGGGCTGGCGTAGGCTTCGAGCGTGTTTTCCCATTGGCCGATGTGCTTCTCGTTTTTCCAGCCCGAACGATGGGCGCTGATGTAGGCGGTAGCGCACTGGTCGAAGGTCATCGCCTTGGCGCGTTCCAACGCCTCGGCCTGCTTGATCGAACGCCGTGCGTCGAGCGGGTCTTTGCCGTCGAGCAACAACTGCCGGCATTCCTTCGCCTTCGCCCGCGCTTCGGTCAGATTGACGGTATGCACCGCGCCCAATCCCATCTCGCGCTGCTTGCCGGCCAGCGTGAAGCGGAATATCCAACTCTTCGATCCTGACGGAGACACCTGCAACCACAACCCCGCGCCGTCGCCGTAATAGCCCGGCTTGGTCAGCTTGCCGACCGCCAGCGGGGTGAGTTTTTCGACGAGGCGAGCCATTTATCTACCCACATTTCTACCCACACGAGATGGGTGGATTCTAACGGTTATCGCTGGATTGTGTTAGACTTCGCCACGCCCTCAAGTGATTGAGAAATATAGGATAGTGGACTGTGGTGGAAGTCGTTGAATTTTCACGATACGGACGTCCACTCCGCCAATAGATCAAGCAGTTAGGTCGGTTCGCATTTCATTTTCCCAGGATGATGCGGGACTGAAGCTATAAAGTCTTTTTTCATCTCTTCGTTATGACTCTGAAACGGCTGGATCGGCGCGCCGATCGATCAATGGGCGGTCCGTGGCGGGCGCGGGATGAGTTTCGGGGTGCGTTCCCGATATTCGCGGTAGGCGTCCCCGTGGGTTTCCAACAAGTCGCGTTCTTCGAAATACAGTCCGATCAATACGTAGATCAGCATAACCGCGGCGAACATCAGATGGCCTGCGCTCATGGTCGGTGTCGCCCAGAATCCGATAATCTGTCCCAGCATGATCGGATGCCGAACCCAGCGATAGTAGATGCGCTCGCGAAACTCCGAGGGCAAACTGGGTGTCTGGCGAAAATAGGCGATGCTCTGCTTCAAACCTATCAGCTCAAAGTGATTGGTCATGAAAGTCGCCGAGACGGCGATGAACCATCCCGCAGCGAACACGATCCATACAATAATGCGCGCCCACTCTGCCTCGATGTGCCAGACCAAGGCGGGGATTGGGCGCCACTGCCACATGACCAGCGCCAGCAGCAGGCTGGAGAGCGCGACATAAGTGGTGCGTTCGAGCGCTTGGGGGACGATCTGTAGCAGACGGGCTTTGAATCCGGGCCGGGCCATGACGCTATGTTGCAGGCCAAACAGGGCCAGCAGCAGAATGTCGATGATCGCCGCCGGCAGAGGTTCCGCGGCGGGCCCTTGGTCGATGCTGAGCGGAACCAGAAAGTTGGCGAGGAAACAGACGCAATAGATCACGACGGCATTGAATGCCGCATAGGCGGTCAGTCCATAGACAAGCGCGAACCAGCGCATCGGGATGCTTGCCTGGAGAATCGGAAAATCCTTTGGCATGGGGGGTACGCTCCTTGAGCCTGGGGTTGCGACAATGCTGACGGAAAGGGCTGATCGTGCCGAACATCGGCGTGAATAGCAAGCCTGAAGTGCGTGAACGAGTTGCACACCCCGGATTCGCGTAAGATTTGCCCGGATTCTGGAGAGTCGAAGCATGAGAACAGTGGTTCAACGTGTTACCGATGCCGCGGTCAGTGTCGATGGAGAGGTCGTGGGCGAGGTGCGCGCCGGTCCGGGGCTGCTGGTTCTGGCCGGATTCGAGGAGGAGGACACTGCGGCCGATCTAGAATGGATGGCGCGAAAATTGGTCGGCCTGCGCATCTTTGCGGATGACCGGGGCGTGATGAACCGCAGCGTTGCCCAGGTTTCTGGGCAGATTCTGGCAGTGTCCCAATTTACCTTGTTTGCCTCGGTCAAGAAGGGCAATCGGCCTTCCTGGGGGCGCGCGGCGCGCGGTGAAATCTCCCAACCGCTGTTTTCCCGCTTCGTCGATCTGCTCGCCGGTGCCCTGGGGCGTCCTGTACAAACCGGCAGGTTTGGCGCCGATATGCGGGTAAGCCTGATCAACGACGGACCGGTAACGGTCGTTATCGATTCAAAAAATCCGGAGTGACCGGAAGTACCCTCCCGGACTTTTGCTACTCGGTCCCGGTTATTGGGGTGTTCGCGTCGCGGTCACGGTAATTTGTTCCAGCACCTCGTTCGTCTGATTCATTGCCTGCTGCATGGCCGCGACGAAACCGCTGTTCTGGCCGGGCAAGGTACCGAAGAAGTTCTTGAAGGATTCCATCATTTCACTGCTGCCGCCGGTCAGTTGTTCGACCAGCAGGCGGCTGAATTCGATGCGCGAGTCGTTGCCGATTTCCGCAATCTCGCGCGCAGCATCAATCATGGTCTGCATGGATTTCTTGGTAAATTGGGTGCGCAACAATACCGCCTCATGAGGATCGTCGGCCGAAGCGATCGCGTTGGCGTTATCGATATTGGCCTGGAACAGCATATTCGCAACCTTCATCTGGATCGACACGATGGATTGCAGATTCTCTATCGAAGTCTGGACCAGTTGAACCGCCGATTCCATGTTTTTGCGATGCATTTCGTTGAGCTGCCGAGGTTTTGTTGGCATGCAATTCCCTTAGCGTGAAACAACAAAAATCAGTGCTGGGTCATATATCGAGCGAAGCGAGCGAGCCCGTCGCCTCCCCCGCGCGGGGGAGGCTGGGAGGGGGCGGGTCTTTATGCCGCTTTTCGCGTGTTCCATCATCTGCGGGTGGCTTTCGCTGCCATGAGCGTTAGATAGATCTATGGAATGGAGTTTGCCATAACTTGCGCTTTCCATGCACTTGAACCATGATTTCGGGATGAGTTCGCCGTCTTACGGGCACTGGCTATTCGCTTTGTGCATCATTGTCAGTCAATACGGCAAGGCGCAATCTGTTGCGCCAGTGAGTTCGCTGCCCACTGCAATGCAGGAATCGCGCAATTTGCGGGAACGTGCGCAAGCCATGAAAGCAGAGGCCGGGCGGCAGTTCGAACTGGACCAGATGGAATGCAACAAGCGAGTGCTGGTTGCGAATTGCGTTGAATCTGCCAAAACCAGAAAGCGGGCAATCCTGGCGGAGGCATCCCGGCTGGACCAGCGGGGAAAAGAGGGAGAACGCCAGATTCGTCGCGCCGAGCGCGAAGCCAGGGAATTCCAGCGCAGCGCGGATGCCCCGCGCGTCGCAGCGGAAAACGCTGCCCGGATCGAACAGATGCATCGGGATGCTCGCCAGCATGACGTCGACCGGGCCGTCAAACTCGAGCAGGAAGCCGTTGAAGTTGCGCGACGACGCTCAAAGAACCAGGCTGAAGAATCCGCCCGGCTTGCCAGGCTCAAGGAGAGGGCGCGCAAGGAAGCTGAGCTTGAGCGCTCCAGACCGTTGCGGCTTCAGGAACAGCAGCAAAGAGAAAAGGAAATCGCCGAACGCGCCGCAAAGATTGCGAACCGGTCCCGGCAACATGCCGAAGATATGAAACAACGCGAAACGGAGGCAGCGGAAAAGCGTGCCGCCCAAGAGGCCGCAAGAAAGAATGCCGAGGAACGCATGAGTTTTCTCTGTCAGCTTTGGCCGGGGCGCTTTTGTGCAGGATTGGGTTCCGGAAAATAACGCGATCGCGCGGATGCATGGATTGCGGTTAAGCGGGTTGCGGGGCAAATTTTGCGCGGCGGCGGGTTTGCTGTAGACTACGCGCGCCGCCAGAAGGGAAGGCGAACCGCAACCAATGGTTCGCCTTTTTTGTATGCCGTTGTGCAGGACATCCGGTACGAAAATCCACCTTTCACTTATCTCGTCTAGGTCAGCATGTTCGATTACGTTCGCAACAATCGCAAGATAGTTCAGATTTTTCTGGCGTTGATTACGCTGCCATTTGCTTTTTGGGGTGTCGAATCCTATATCCGCGATGGAGGTCCCGGCGTCGATGTCGCCAGCGTCGGCAACAGCCGGATTACCCAGTCCGAATTGCAGCAGGCTTTGCGCGAGCAGCAGGATCGCATGCGGCAGCAATTGGGCAGAGACCTACCGGCAGGCATGCTCGACAACCCGGAGGTACGTCGCGCGGTTCTCGATAATCTGGTGAATCAGCGCGTGCTGTCCATGCACTCGGCCAAGACGCGCCTGTTCGTCAGCGACGCGCAACTTGGCGCAACCATTCAGTCGATCGCGGCATTCCAGGAGGACGGCAAATTTTCCCGGCAGCGCTACGACGCCTATGTGGCCTCGCAAAACATGAGCCAGGCCGAATTCGAGCAGCGCTTGCGTCAGGACATTTCCCTGCAGCGGACGCTGGCCGCGATGCGCGAAGCCGCCATGGTGCCGCGTGCCGCCAGTGATCGCTGGGTGGCTGCTTTGCAGGAAGAGCGCGAAGTGAGCGAATTGCCGGTAAAACCCGAGCAATTTGCCGGACAGGTGAAAATTGCGCCTGAGGTCGTCAAGGCTTATTACGACGCCAACCAAAAGCGCTTTGAAACGCCCGAGCAGTTGCGCGCCGAATACCTGGTCCTGAGCCAGGATGCACTGCAGGCGCAGATTTCGGTCAGCGATGACGAAGTTAACAGTGCCTATCGGAGCCAGGCCGAACGCTTCAAGCAAAAAGAGGAACGGCGCGCCAGCCACATCCTGCTGCTGGCCGGTAAGGAAATGACGGCTGAGCAGATCAAGGCGGCGCAAGCCAAAGCCGACGACATCCTGAAGCAACTGAAAAAAGCGCCCGAGGATTTCGCCAAGCTGGCCAAGCAGTATTCGCAAGACCCGGGATCCGCCGAAAAGGGCGGCGATCTGGATTGGTTCGGTCGCGGCATGATGGTCAAGCCGTTTGAGGACGCCGCTTTCGCACTCAAGGAAAACCAGATCAGCGAAGTGGTGCGCTCGGATTTCGGCTTTCACATCATCAAACTGACAGGTATCAAGGCCGAACGGGCCAAGCCGCTACAGGAAGTCAAAGCCGAAATTGCCGAAGATTTGAAGCGCCAGGGTGCGGCAAAGAAATATGCCGAACTCGCCGAGTCCTTCAGCAATACCGTGTATGAGCAATCCGACAGCCTCAAGCCGGCTGCGGAAAAGTTCAAGCTGGCCTTGCAGCAGAGTCCCTGGCTCACCAAGGGCGGCACCGCGGCCGGGCTGTTTGGCAACGCAAAGCTGAATGCGGCATTGTTCTCCGACGACGCGATCAAAAACAATCGCAACACCGAGGCAATCGAAGTGACGCCGAAAACCCTGGTCGCTGCGCGCATCCTCGAACACAAGCCGGCAGTTCTGCAATCCCTGGACGCCGTCAAGGCCGAAATCGAGAAACGCCTGGTCCGGGAAGAAGCTCTGAAACTTGCCCAGAAAGCCGGAGAAGGCTACCTGGAGAAGCTGAACAAGGGGGAGCCAGTCGATCTGGCCTGGAGTGCGGCGCGCAACATTTCGCAAATTAGCGCCCCGGGTATGTCGCCGGAAGCATTGCGGGTCATCTTCGGTGTTAATCCTGCCAAACTACCGGCGTATGCCGGAGTCAAGCAGCCGGACGGTGGTTATGTGCTGTATCGCACCACCCGCGTCAAGCCTTTCGTGGCCGCTGCCCAAGACAATCCGCGGACGAAATCCTTGCGCGAGCAATACGAACGCATCCAGGCTGACGAGGATTTTTCAGCCTGGCTGGAAGCTGTGCGCGCAGGGTATCCCCTCGAAATAAACAAGGCTGCGCTGGAGAGCAAGGAGCGTCCGTAACCGGGCCAGCTGACGAAATTCGTGTGCGCCGCCTTCAAATCAGGATTTCGTCGGCGTGGAGCAGGTCGGCGTAAAGTTCCTTCTTGATGACCTCGACGTTGCGCCGCGCCTTTGCCGCCGCCCCGAGGATGTAGCGGCGGGCGATGAAGAGCTTGCGGCTGTTCTCTCTTGCCTCGTCCATGAGCAGCCAGCCGGTGTAAAGATAGCTGTAGATCTCGACCAGTTCCTTGGCGGCCACACTCTGAAACTGCCTGTCGCTGTTGTCTGTCACAAACTTCTGAGCATCCAGGAACAGTACCCGCATGGCCTTCAGTTCATCCGCCAGGCTTTCCAGATTACCCGGAATTTCCTGTTGCTCGTGCGCACCGATCCAGTCGGCGAAGATGTCGTTGATGACACCGCCGATGGCGGCGATGATCTGCAGTTGTGAGGTGCCCTCGTAAATATTGGTGATGCGGGCATCGCGGCTCAGGCGTTCGACATTGAATTCCTTCATGTAACCTGTGCCGCCGTGGATCTGCAGGGCATCGTAGGTGATCTTGTTGGCGTTCTCGCTGAGCACATATTTGGCCATGGGGGTCAATAGGGCTGCAATGCGGGTCGCCTCCTTGAGTCTGGCGTTAGCCGCCGAGGCATCCTTTCCTTCCTCCTTCAACTGCTCGACCCGCTCCTCCAGCTTGTCGCGCAGATCGACCCAGTGGCACGCGGCATACATCAGGGAGCGGTCGCTCTCCAGAGTGACGCGCATGTCGATCAGCAGATTGGCGACCACCGGGATGTTGTAGATGGACTTGCCGAACTGCTCGCGCGCCTTGGCATAGCGCAGGGCTTCCTCGTAGGCCGCCTGGGAGATGCCCAGGGCCTGGGCGCTGACGCCGAGGCGTGCACCATTCATCAGGTCCATGACATACTTGATCAGGCCGAACTTGCGCTTGCCAACGAGTTGCGCCGGGGTGTCGTTGAACTGCAATTCGCAGGTGGGCGAGCCGTGGATGCCGAGCTTGTTTTCGATGCGCCGCACGATGACGCCGTCCTTGCCGTAGCAGACGAACATGGAAAGCCCCCGTCCATCCTTGGTGCCCGGCTCGGAGCGCGCCAGCACCAGTATGATGTCGGCATTGCCGTTGGTGATGAAGCGCTTGACCCCTTTCAGGCGCCACTGCCCGGTTTCATCCTGATAGGCGAGCATGTTGACGGCCTGCAGGTCGGAGCCGGCGTCCGGCTCGGTCAGGGCCATTGCGCCGGAAGCGCCGTTGGCAAGCTGCGGCAGGAATTCCTGGCGTTGCGTCTCGTCGCCGTATTTGTAGATGGTTTCGGAAACGCCCTGAAGGCCGAACAGGTTCATCAGCGAGGCCTCGGCGCGCGAGGTGATCTCGATCGCCATCACGTAGATGGTCATGGGAAGGTTAAGCCCCTCGTAGCGCCTGGGCAGGATGAATCCCATCATCTCCGCCTGGGTGAGCTGATCGAGCGCTTCCTGGAGGCCTTTGGCATAGGTCACCTTGCCGTCGGCGAAATGACTTCCCTCCTCGTCGATCGAAGCCGCCTGCGGTGCGACCGTGTTGGCCATGATGTCGCCAATGATTTCCAGCACTTTGCGGTAGTTGTCCAGGGCATCCTGGTAGTCGTGTGGGGCAAAGTTGTACTGAGTGGCCTCGCTGTAGCCTTGTTCGAGGATCTCGACCGCCTCCTGGAGCTGCAAGCGATCGAAATGGAACAGGAGATCGGTATTGTCAGTGAAGAAATTGGCCATGGCTCGATTACTTTAACTTGTGTTTGTAGGCGTTGATGAGCATCGGTATCACTTCCATGACATCGCCGACGATGCCGTAGTGGCAGACACCGAAGATCGGCGCCTCGGGGTCGTTATTGATGGCGATGATCTTGTTGGCATCCTGCATGCCGGCGCGGTGCTGGATCGCCCCCGAGATGCCGCAGGCAATGTAGAGCTTGGGGCGCACGGTGACGCCCGTTTGCCCGACCTGACGGGCATGGCTGATAAAGCCGGCATCCACCGCTGCCCGGGTACCTGCGACTTCGCCGCCGATGAGATGGGCCAATTCGTGGAGAATCTGGAAATTCTGGAAATTGCCCATGCCATAGCCGCCGGAGACGATGATGGGAGCGGCCTTGAGATTGACCTTGTTCTCCTCGTGATGGCGCTCGATGATGCGAACCAACTGGTCGGTGGCGTCGGGGGTGTAGGGAACCGGCGTGATGCGCCCAGCGATCGGTTGCGCGAGGGGTGCCTTCTCCATGACACCCTCGCGCACCGTGGCCATCTGTACCGGTGAATCGGGACAGATGATGGTAGCGATGATGTTGCCGCCGAAGGCGGGGCGGATCTGCAGCAGCAGCTGCGGATAGTCCTTGCGCAGATAGGTCACGCCGGCGATCTGCAGATCGGTGCAGTCTGCGGTCAGTCCGCTGCGTGTATGCGAGGCGACGCGCGGCGCCAGGTCGCGGCCGATGAAGGTACCGCCGAACAGCACGATGCGCGGCTGGTGCCGATTCACCAGTTCGCTCAGGATGCGGCCGTAGGGCAGGGTGTTGTAGTGCTCCAGTTCCGGGTGATCGGCGAGCAGAACCTCGCTCGCGCCATAGCGAAAGGTCTCTTGGGCCAGGCTTTGCATTTCGCTGCCAATCACCACCGCCTTCAATTCGCCCTGCAAACTCTCCGCCAACTTTCTACCCTTGGAGAGCAACTCGAAGCACACATCGGCCGGCTTGCCGTCGCGCTGTTCGATGAACACCCAGACTTGTCTATTGTCGCTCATAGGGGCTATCCAAAGATGTGGTCTTCCATCAGTTTGTCGATCAGTGCGTACATGCCGTCCTGGGTGGCGGGGATGGTTTCGTGTGCGCTCCCGCCGAGAATCACAGAATCGATCTTGTGCACTTTGGTCGGCGAACCGCTCAGGCCGCAACGGTCTGGTTCGACATCCAGGTCATCGGCAGTGAAAGTGGGAATGAACAAGCCTTTGGCAATGTACTCCTCCTTCAGTTGATCGATATACAGCAGGGAATTGGCGTCGGTCATCTTCTCCAATTCGAGCAGACTGCGGGCATTCTTGTAGGCCATTGCCCGTTTTGCGCTGAAAGGCCGGGGTATTGCGGCATCCTTGATCACGGTGACTAGCAACGGCAGAGTTCCCTCCAGGATCTCGAAGCCATTGTCCACTTTGCGTTTCACGGTAATGGTCGAGCCCTCCGCCTTGAGAATTGCCTCGGCATAGGTAATCTGCGGCAGGCCAAGCTTCTGGGCAGTCTGTGGGCCGACCTGGGCGGTATCGCCATCGATCGCCTGGCGGCCGGCAAAGACGATGTCATAGGGCGCCAATTTGCGCAGGGCCGCGGACAACACATAGGAAGTCGCTAGGGTGTCGGCACCGGCGAATTTGCGGTCAGTGACAAGGATGGCCTCGTCGACACCCATATACAGGCAATCACGCAACAAGTCCGAAGCCTTCAGCGGTCCCATGGTGATCACGCGCACGGTGCCGTCATAGCGATCGCGGAATTGCAATGCCAATTCCAGCGCCACCTTGTCTTCGGGATTAAAGATGGTCGGCAATTTGCTGCGGTTGACGGTGCCGTCCGGCCGCATCACCTGACCGGAGATATTGGCCGTATCAGGGACCTGCTTGACCATTACGATGGAATGGTAACTCATGTTCTGTCTTCTGAAGTGGCTAGCGATGGATTAAGGAAGGGGGTCAATGAAGGGCTCTTAACCAAAGGCCGACATTTGTTAGCTGTGGCTAGGTGCGTTGGCCAGCGTGGTGGTGTTGAATCCGCCATCGACATACATGATCTCTCCGGTCACGCCACTGGCCAGGTCGGAGCAGAGGAAAGCAGCAGCATTGCCGACTTCCTCGATAGTGACATTGCGGCGCAGGGGGGCGTGATGTGAATTGAACGAGAGCAGCCGCCCAAAATTGGCGATGCCAGCCGCCGCGAGCGTCTTGATCGGACCGGCGGAGATAGCGTTGACGCGGGTGCCTTCCGGGCCGAGGCAGGCGGCGAGATAGCGCACCGATGCTTCCAGGCTGGCCTTGGCCGGCCCCATGACGTTGTAATAGGGTACAGCGCGAACCGCACCGAGGTAGGACATCGCCAACAGCGCGCCGTTGCGTCCCTGCATCAGCGTGCGGGCGCCCTTGGCCAGCGCCGGGAAACTATAGGCAGACACCTCCTGCGCTACGCGGAAGGCCTCGCGCGACAAGCCGCTCAGGAAGTCACCCTCAAGCGCTTCAGTGGGCGCGTAGGCAATTGAATGGACCAGTCCATCGAGACCATCCCAGGATTGGCCCAAGGTGGCGAAGAGCGCATCGATTTGCGCGTCCTCTGCCACGTCACAGGGCAAAATCAGTTTGCTGTTGAACTCGATCGCAAGCTTGCTGACACGGTCCAAGACGCGTTCGTTCTGGTAGGTGAAAGCGAGTTCCGCACCCTCGCGATGCATTGCCTTGGATATGCCGTAGGCAATTGAGCGGTTGGAGATCATGCCTGTAATCAGAATGCGCTTGCCGGCTAGAAAACCCATTATTCCTCCGCGAGTAAATGCACGGGGCGGATTATAACGGATAGGCCCTGCCGGTAAGGGGTATCTCTAATCTGGGATAATGCTGCCATGGTTTCATTCGTTCAAAATCCGGTTCCTTCCACCAGTTCCGCAGTCGCCTCGGCGGACACGCTCGGCCCGCTTGCGGCCGGCTTGCCGGTGGAAAGCCGGGATCGAATTGGCAAGGCGCTGGCGCTGGTCGCAGACGCTTATGGCGAGAGCCTGCTGGGAACCGGCGAAGCTACTTACAGCCATGCCAAGGGCATGGCATCGATTACCGCAGCCCTGAATCTGGATGCCGACACGCGTCTGGCTGCCGTGCTGTTCGCCGCAGCCGGTCATTTGGGGGCGACGGATGCCTGGCGCGAGACGCTTACCGCACAATTCGGCGAAACCGTGGCGCGCCTGGTCGATGGTCTGGAGCGGCTGAATGGTTTGCGCCTGCTGCTGCGTCCGCAAACCGGCGCCGCAGCGGGAGGAAAGGCGCAGACCGAAACCTTGCGCAAGATGCTGCTGGCCATGGTGGAGGACATCCGGGTGGTGCTGCTGCGTTTGGCCAGCCGCACCCAGACCCTGCGCTACCTGACCAACCATCCGGGGCCGGAGCGCGAGGAGATTGCACACGAGAGCCTGGAAATTTATGCGCCACTGGCCAATCGCCTGGGCGTCTGGCAGCTCAAGTGGGAGCTCGAGGATTTGTCGTTCCGTTTCATCGAGCCGGAAACCTACAAGCGGATTGCGCGCATGCTCGACGAGAAGCGTGTCGAACGCGAACAATTCATCAGCAGAGCGATCGCACGTCTCAAGGCGGAACTGGCGGCAGCCGGCATCGTCGCCGAAGTGTATGGACGTCCGAAGCACATCTACAGCATTCGCAACAAGATGCACGGCAAGGATCTGGATTTCGACAGCCTCTACGACGTACGTGCCTTGCGCATCCTGGTCGCCGAAGTGAAGGATTGCTATAACGCGCTCGGCCTGGTGCACCACCTCTGGCAGCCGGTACGCGGGCAGTTCGACGACTATATCTCCCATCCCAAGGGTAACTACTACCGGTCGCTCCACACCGCTGTCCTGGCTGAGGACGGCCGTCCCTTCGAAGTGCAGATCCGCACCCACGAAATGCACCGCCATGCCGAGTTGGGGATCGCTGCTCACTGGCGCTACAAGGAAGCAGGCAGCCAGTCCAAGTCCGCAACACGGGCCGACTCTGCCTATGACGACAAGATAGCCTGGTTGCGTCAACTACTCTCATGGCGTGACGAGATCACCGACAACGCCGACTGGGTGGAACAGTACAAGCGCGCGGCGCTGGACGACACCATCTATGTACTCACGCCGCAGGGCAGGGTGATCGACCTGGCACGCGGTGCGACGCCCTTGGACTTCGCCTATCGATTGCATACCGATCTGGGCCATCGCTGTCGTGGCGCACGTATCGACGGTCAGATGGTGCCGCTGAATACGCCACTGGCCAACGGCCAGCGCGTCGAGATCATCGCTGCCAAACAGGGCGGCCCCTCGCGCGACTGGCTCAATCCGACACAGGGCTATCTGGTGACGAGCCGGGCCAGGCAAAAATGCAAGCAGTGGTTCAGCGCGCAGGAAGAGGCCGAAACCCTGGCGCAGGGACGCAGCCTGGTTACCCGCGAGTTGCAGCGCGAGGGACAGACCCAGGCAAATCTCGAAGAATTGGCGCAGAAGCTGGGTTTCAAGAACAGCGAGGACATGTTCCTGGCGGGTGGCCGCGGTGAACTGGGCACGCGGCAGATACAGATGGCTTTGCGCGGAAACAGTGTCGAGGCGGTACCCGAGCCGGAAATCCATACCAAGCGCAGCAAGGTCGAGAACAGCGACAGCGGGATACTCGTGGTCGGTGTCGGCAAGATCCTGACCCAATTGGGGCGCTGCTGCAAACCTGTGCCGCCGGACGCCATTTCAGGCTTTGTCACGCGTGGCAAAGGCGTGTCCATCCACCGCCTCGAGTGCAAGCATTTCAAGAGCATGGCGGCGCGCAGCCCCGAGCGGGTAATCGGCGCCGACTGGGGGACCCAGGGCGAGCGGTCGCAGAAGTCGACCCTGTATTCGGTCGATATGATGGTCGATGCGCACGATCGGCAGGGTTTGTTGCGGGATATCTCGGAAGTCCTGTCGCGCGAAAAAATCAATGTCACGGCGGTCAACACCCTGTCGCGCTCCGGATCTGCGCGCATGTCCTTCACTGTCGAACTGAACGGATTGCCGGCGCTGCAACGCATGCTGACGCTGGTGCGCGAGGTGCCGGGCGTGGTCAGCGCCTGGCGCGGGTAGACGAAAATCCCCGATTTAGTGAGCCGCCTCACAGCGGCGGGGAAAGCTCTGTTCGATAATTTCCACCATCGCAGCAACAAATCCGAAGGATTGCGGCAATGGCACTGGCAGTGTGGACGCAGAAGCAGGTACTTAATCAGCTCGATTCAGGCAGTCATTGGTCGGCCGATGTCATCACCTATGCATTTCCCAATACATTGAGCGGCATCTACGGCCGCAATGAACTGTCGGGTTTCGAGGGATTTAACGCGACGCAACAGAAATTTGCGGAACTCGCGCTACTGACCTGGGATGACTTGATTGAGCCAAGCTTGCAGAAAGTGGCATCGAGCAACTCCAACATTGAATTCGGGACCATGACGGCTCCCGGCACCTATGCCCATGCTTACATGCCTGGCGTGGGCAGCGTCTGGATGAACCGAACATTTTCCAGCCTGACCAGCCCGTCGATTGGCGAGCACGGCTTTCTCGCCTATGTGCACGAGATCGGCCACGCTTTCGGCCTGGAGCACATGGGCAACTACAACGGCGGCGGACCCAAAACAGCTTCAAGTTTCCAGGACAGCAATGTCTATTCGGTGATGTCCTACTTCGGTCCCAACTGGGGTTCCGGTGCCGCCAACGGCGAAGGGCGGGTGGCCTGGGCTGACTGGGTATCCGCGCAAGGCAAGCGCTACGAGCCGCAAACCCCGATGCTGAACGACATCATGGCGATGCAGGCGATTTACGGTGCCGACACGGGCACGCGCACGGGCGACACGGTGTACGGGTTTAACTCCAATATCGTGGGAAGTCTCGCCGTCATCTATAACTTCGCGGCCAATCTCAATCCTATCTTGGCAATTTACGATGCCAGCGGCGACGACACCCTCAATCTGAGTGGATGGAATACGCCCAGCAGCATCGATCTTAATCCGGGCGCTTATTCATCCTGCAACAGTATGACCGACAACATCGCCATCGCTTTTTCCTGCGATATCGAAAAAGCGATCAGCGGCGGCGGCAATGACTCGCTCAAGGGCAATGCGCTGGCCAACCTTCTCGACGGCGGTGCAGGCAATGATTCTCTCTCCGGCGGAGACGGCAACGATACCCTGGTGGCTGGGACGGGCAACGATACGCTCGACGGCGGCAACGGCGATGACGCAGCTGTTCTTCCCGGCGCGCTGGCAGACTACCAGTTCCAATTCGACAGCCAGGGTATTCGTTTTTCCCACCTCCAATCCGGCAATGTTGTCCTGGTGCGGAATGTCGAATCCTGTGCGTTCGACGACATTACCAAATCCTTGCCGGAACTGGCCGAGTCGCCTTTCGCGGGACTACAACTGGGTGGTACCGAAAAGGGCGATATCCTGTCCGGTTCCACAGCCAACGACAACTTGCAGGGCAATGGCGGCAACGATACGCTCAGCGGCGGCACCGGCAATGACACCCTGGATGGCGGTGCGGGCGCGGATAAACTGACTGGTGGCGCCGGCGACGACACGTTTATCGTCAACCATATCAACGACAAGGTGCTTGAAGATGCCAATGGCGGAATTGACTGGGTCAAGTCTTCGGTGAACTGGACTCTCGGCGGTAATCTCGAAAACCTTGAGCTCAGCGGGACAGACAATCTATCCGGTGTCGGCAATGCGCTTGCCAACACCATCCGCGGCAATGCCGGCAACAACCTGATATCCGGCAAGGACGGCATTGATACCATGGACGGCGGGGAGGGATCGGATATCTACCTGATTCCCGTGGCAACTGACCATCTGACGGAAGAAATTCAGGACAGCGGGGAAAGGGGTATCGACGAAATCCGCTTTTCCAGCAGCATCAAGGGCAGCACACTGAAGATATTTGCCCACGACAGCGGTCTGGAGCGCGCCGTCATTGGTACAGGAACTGGCGCGAGCGCCGTCACCACGGCCGCGACCGCGCTCAACCTGGATGCCTCCGAAGCCCCCAATGCGCTGACCATTGTGGGCAATAGCGGCGCTAACCGATTGACTGGAACTGCTTATGCCGACCTGATCCTGGCCGGGAATGGCAAAGATGAGATTATTGGCGGGGAAGGGAATGATTCGATCGCCGGTGGCCGGGGAATTGATACCCTGACCGGCGGCGATGGCGCCGACGCCTTCATCTTTGACACTACTCCAGGATCGACCAACAAGGATGTCATCACCGACTTCGAACCGGGCAGCGACAGGATACTGCTCAGCCTGAAGTCGTTCAAGGCACTCGGATATGCAGGCGAACTCGGCGAGGCACAGTACTGGTCCGGACCGGACGTGATTAAGGGACACGATGCGGACGACAGGATTCTCTACAACACCAGCACTGGGACGCTCTATTACGATGCCGATGGCAGCAAGTCCGGCGCGCCGGTACAGATTGCGGTGATCGGCGTGGCCGCATTCCCGGAATTAAGCAGCAGTGATTTTCAGGTGGTTGCCTGACCCGCCGCCAATTCGGCAAGCAGCGCCTCCTGGGCACAGCTGCGGTTGCGACGAGAGGACTGAACAGCGAAGCCGCCATTTTCATCCATGACCCAGGCCTGGCTGTTGTCGGCCAGGTAGGGGCGCAGGCCCTCCTTGATGACGCGTCGCTTGAGTTTCGGATCGAGCACCGGGAAGCAGGATTCGATGCGACGGAAAAAGTTGCGTTCCATCCAGTCGGCGCTGGCGAGATAGACCTTTTCCTCGCCGTTGGCGTGAAAATAGAAAATGCGCGAATGTTCGAGGAAGCGGCCGACCACCGAGCGCACCCGGATATTTTCCGACAGTCCCTTGACCCCGGGTCGCAGGATGCAACTGCCGCGCACGATCAGGTCGATTTCGACGCCGGCCCGGGATGCCTGGTAGAGCGATTCGATGATTTCCGGTTCGACCAGTGAATTCATCTTGGCGATGATTTGACCCTTGCGTCCGGCGCGTGCGGCTTCGGTTTCGGCTTGGATCGCCGCAAGCGTCCTGGCATGCAGAGTGAACGGCGCCTGCCACAGGTGTGTCAGCGCATTCGCCTTGCCCGGACCGGTAAGTTGCTTGAAGATTTCATTGACGTCGGCATTGATTTCCTCGTGGCAGGTGATCAGGCCGAAGTCGGTATAGAAGCGCGTGGTGCGGGGATGATAGTTGCCGGTGCCAAGGTGGCAGTAGCGCCGATAGCCGTTGCCTTTGCCGGTATCCTCGCGGCGCAGCACCTGCAGCATCTTGGCATGGGTCTTGTAGCCGAACACGCCATACACCACGTGCACGCCGACCTCCTCAAGACGTGCGGCAATATTCAGATTGGCTTCCTCGTCGAAGCGCGCCATGAGCTCCACCACGACGGTGACTTCCTTGCCTTGCTGCGCGGCACGCAGGAGATGTTCCATCAGCACGGATTCGGTGCCCGTGCGATACACGGTCATGCGGATCGACACTACCAGCGGATCGTCGGCCGCCCGCTGCAGCAACTGGATCACCGGCGTGAACGACTGATAGGGGTGATGCAGCAGGATGTCCTGCTTGCGGATGCTGGCAAAGATGTCGTAACGCTTGGTCAGGGATTTCGGCAAGCCAGGCTGGAACGGCGGATACTTGAGGTCGGGACGGTCAACGCTGTCGGGCACCGACATCAGGCGCACCAGGTTTACGATGCCCGGCACGCGGAACATGTCCCCGCGATCGAGGCCGAATTGCTGCAACAGGAAATCGGCCATGATCTCGGAGCAGTTGTCGGCGACTTCGAGCCGCACCGCATCGCCGAAGTGGCGTTGCGGCAACTCGCCTTGCAGCGCAGTGCGCAGGTTCTTGACTTCCTCGTCATCCACGAACAGATCCGAATTGCGCGTGACACGAAACTGGTAACAGCCCAGCACATTCATGCCGGCGAAGAGCTCGCCGACATGCTGGTGCAGTACGGAGGACAGGAACACGAAGCCGTAATCGAGTCCAGTGAGTTTTTTGGGCAACTGAATGACGCGCGGCAGGGCCCGTGGCGCCTGCACGATGGCGGCCCCGGAAGTGCGGCCGAAGGCATCGGTGCCTTCGAGCTCGATGGCGAAGTTGAGGCTCTTGTTGAGCACGCGCGGAAATGGATGCGCGGGATCCAGGCCGATCGGCGTCAGCACCGGCATCACTTCGCGCTGGAAATAGTCATGGATCCATTTGCTCTGGGCATCCTTCCACACACTGCGGCGCAGGAACACGATGCCCTCAGCAGCCAGCGCCGGCAGAATTGCATCGTTGAGCAGGGCATATTGCTCGGCGATCAAGGCATGCGCCTGCAGGCCAACCCGCCGGAAAACCTCCTGCGGCGGCAGGTTGTCGGTTCCCGGCGTATGGCTGCCGAGCTTGATTTGCTCCTTGAGCCCGGCGACGCGAATCTCAAAAAACTCGTCGAGATTGGAAGAGACGATGCACAAAAAACGCAATCGCTCCAGCAATGGCACGCGGCTGTCCGCGGCCTGCGCCAGGACGCGCCGGTTGAAGGCGAGTAGCGACAACTCGCGATTGAGAAAGTGCGGTGGGGGATACCGGCGGGGGGAGGTCATGGACTGAGGCGGGGCTTGGCATTGTTGTTCGATTCATTATAGGTGAATCTCGTCAGTCGCAAGAAAGGCCAGACACCTTGGCGGTGTGGGCGGGCAGAGTAGAATAAAACCTTGCCTGGGAGCTTGCTTGAATTACGAACTGATTGCGGCGGTGGACCTCGGTTCCAACAGTTTTCGCCTGCAGGTCGGGCGCATTGTCGGGAACCAGATCTATCCGCTCGATTCCCTCAAGGAACCGGTGCGCCTGGCAGCCGGACTGACGCCGCAGAGAACCCTTGACGGCGCTTCACAACTGCGCGGGCTGGCGGCTCTGGCACGTTTCGGCGAGCGTCTGCGCGGTTTCGTGCCCGGAGCGGTGCGTGCAGTGGCGACCAATACCCTGCGCGTTGCCAAGAATGCGCCGCAGTTCCTGGCCCAGGCGGAGGCAGCCCTCGGCTTTCCGATCGAGGTGATCGCCGGGCGCGAAGAAGCGCGGCTGATCTATCTCGGTGTCGCGCATACCGTTGCTAATCCGGGCAATCAACAACTGGTGGTCGATATCGGTGGCGGGTCGACAGAATTCATCATCGGCCGGAATTTCGATTCGCTGCAGCTTGAATCGCTCTACATGGGCTGCGTCAGCTACAGCCTCAAGCATTTTCCACAAGGCGCGGTCAGCAAACATGCCTTCAAGGAAGCCGAGTTGGCGGCACGCAAGGAATTGCAGACTATTGGCGCCGCCTATCGCAACACCGGTTGGGAGGAGGCGGTGGGGTCCTCCGGAACTGCCAAGGCTATCGTGGACCTGCTGGAACTGAATGGTTTGAATGACGACAGCGAGCATGGCATTACCCGCGAAGGCATCGATCGCCTGAAGTCGCAACTCTGGCGTGCCGGCAGCGTCGGCAACCTGCAGTACGACGGCCTGCGCCCGGAACGCGTATCGGTGCTGCCTGGCGGTTTGAGCATCATGTCGGCGGTGTTCAAGGAATTTGAGCTTGAGCGAATGACCTTTTCCGAAGGCGCCTTGCGCCTCGGGGTACTGTACGACCTTCTCGGCCGCTATCACCATGAGGATCAGCGCGAGGAAACCGTCAGCCAGTTCATGCAGCGCTATGCGGTCGATCGACGCCAGGCAGTCCGCGTCAGCCAGACAGCCCTGGCGCTGTTGCAACAGCTTTGCCCGGAAGCCGTGGCGCCGGATCAGAGCGATATGCAATTCTTGCTCTGGGCGGCACGCCTGCATGAGATCGGGATTTCGGTGGCACATTCGAGTTATCACAAGCACAGCGCCTATATCCTGGCCAATGCCGATATGCCGGGTTTTTCAAAACGCGACCAGGGCCGGTTGTCGCGCATTGTTCTGGCGCATCGCGGTAAACTGGAGCGAGTCCAGACCAGCTTGAGCGAACCGCGCGATTCGGTGCTGATTTTCTGCATGCGCCTGGCAGCCTTGTTCCATCGCGCCCGGGACGATGCGCCCATGCCGGGCATGCTGGCGGCGGTCACCGAACGCGGCTTCAAACTGACGGTCGATGATGACTGGCTTGGCGCGTCGCCCCTGACTGCCACGGCACTTGAGGAAGAAGCCAGACAATGGGCGGGACTGGATATGGAACTGCGCCTGCGGCGCGAAAAACGCAAACATTGACTACGGAGAGAACGATGTCAAACCCTTACGCGAGCGGCCTCGACAAAAATGCCGCGAATCATGTGCAACTGACGCCGCTGACATTCATCGAGCGCTCGGCCTATGTCTACCCCAAGCGCCTTGCCATCATCCATGGGCTGCGCCGTTATACCTGGGCCGAAACCTATGCGCGCAGCCGTCGTCTGGCATCGGCGCTGGTGCAGCGGGGTATCGTCGAAAGCGACACCGTTGCGGTGATGCTCAACAATACGCCGGAAATGCTGGAATGCCATTTCGGCGTGCCGATGACGGGGGCGGTGTTGAACACCCTGAATACCCGTCTCGATCCTGAGAGCATCGCCTTCATGCTGACGCATGGTGAAGCAAAGATGCTGATTGCCGACCGTGAGTATGCGCCCATGGTGAAGCGCGCCTTGGAACTGCTGGGGCGCGCCATCATGCTGGTCGAGGTGGACGACAGCGAATACACCGGTCCCGGCGATCGCCTGGGCGATCTCGACTACGAGGCTTTGCTCGCCGGGGGCGATCCCAACTATGCCTGGCAGAACCCTTCGGACGAATGGAACGCCATCGCGCTCAACTACACCTCGGGAACCACGGGCAACCCCAAGGGTGTGGTCTATCACCATCGCGGTGCCTATCTCAACGCGGTCTCGAATATTGTTTCCTGGGGCATGCCGCCGCAGGCCGTGTATTTATGGACGCTGCCGATGTTCCATTGCAATGGCTGGTGTTTCCCCTGGACCATGGCGGCGAATTCCGGTACCAATGTCTGCCTGCGCCGTATCGACGCCAAACTGGTGCTCGACGCTATCCGCGAACACAAGGTCAGCCATTACTGCGGCGCCCCGATTGTGCATTCGATGCTGGTCAATGCCCCGCCGGAATGGCGTGCCGGCATCAACCACAAGGTCAGCGCCCTGGTTGCGGCGGCACCGCCGCCGGCCGCCGTCATCGAGGGCATGGAAAATATCGGCTTCAATATCACTCACGTCTATGGGCTCACCGAAACTTACGGTCCGGCGGCGGTCTGCGCCAAGCATGTCGAGTGGGAAGCGCTCTCCATCGACCAGCGCACCGAGTGCAACGGCCGTCAGGGTGTGCGCTACCACATGCAAGAGGGTATCAATGTGATGGATCCGCAGACCATGCAGCCGGTTCCCTGGGACGGCGAGACCATGGGCGAGATCATGTTCCGCGGCAATATCGTAATGAAGGGCTATCTCAAGAATCCCAAGGCCACCGAAGAGTCGTTTTTCGGCGGCTGGTACCACACGGGGGATCTGGCGGTGATGCAGCCTGACGGCTATGTGAAGATCAAGGACCGGTCCAAGGATGTGATCATTTCCGGCGGCGAGAATATTTCCTCGGTGGAAATCGAGGACACGCTGTATCGCCATCCGGCCGTGATGTCTGTGGCCGTGGTGGCAACGCCGGACCCGAAATGGGGCGAGGTGCCTTGCGCTTTCGTCGAAACCAAGGAAGGCATCAGAGCCACCGCGGAAGAGCTGACCGCCTTCTGCCGGGAACGCATGGCGCACTTCAAGGTACCCAAGAAATTCATTTTTGAAGCCTTGCCCAAGACCTCGACCGGCAAAATCCAGAAGTACGTTTTGCGCCAGCGGGCGAAATCGGCGGCTGCGATAGAATAGGTCGGAAGCGATTGTCCCGGCAACGGTTGGCTGAATTGTGAAGTGGAAAAAATGTCTCTGAAAAATCTGATGGTCCATCTGGACCAAGGCGAGCGTTGCCAACTGCGGCTCGAACTCGCTGTGGCCCTGGCGCGAAAACACCAGGCCCGGCTGGTCGGGGTTTTTGGGCAAAGAGCCCAGGCGCAGCAGATTGGTATCGTCGCCAGTTGGCCGAGTCCCGAATACGTCGCCGCCACTAGTCAGACCAAAGCACGGTTCGAACAAGCCAGCGCCGGTCTGAAACAGGCGCACTGGCACGACATCAACCGCGGCAGCGACCACGAACTGTTGCGCCAAATCACCGACATGGCCCGCTATTTCGATATGGTCATCATGGGGCAGCACGACGATGCCAAGGATGACCTGGTGCCGACGGACCTGCCCGAGGAAGTGATTGTCAATGCGGGACGACCGGTATTGATGGTGCCCTACGCAGGTAGTTTCAATGCGGATTTTCAGCGCCCGTTGATTGCCTGGAACAAGTCACGCGAGGCAGCTCATGCGCTCAACGATGCACTGCCGTTAATTGAGAATTGTGCAGAAGCGACGGTAGTCTCGCTGGATACCCAGCACGAGCATGCCGAGTCGTGTTGCAGCGAATTGACCAGCCACTTTGCCTGTCATGGCATCAAAGTCAAGACGGATGTCCTGGTGGTTGACGACATCGGCATCATGGACATGCTGCTGAATCGGGTGACCGATCGCGATGCCGATTTGCTGGTGATGGGTGCGCACGGTCAGATCGGTTTCCCGTTTGTCAGCCGCGGTGCGGGAACGCGCCACATCCTGCGGCACATGACCGTGCCGGTATTGCTATCCAACTAAGAGCCTATTTCAGTAGGAGGAGCGGTATGCGTTGCAGCCAAATGCGAATGATCACGCGACGCCCAAAGGAAGTCCCCTCGGGGGACAAAGCGAGCGCCGCATTTGGCTGCAACCCGAAGGGCTGGCCCGGATTGGGCGCGCTGCTGCGTTACGACGTCTCGCGAGGCATTTAGCATCGCTTCGCCGCCGCGCCTTGCATCGCATCCCAATCCGGATCAGCGCATGCCGCTCATCCTACAGAAATAGGCTCTAAAGCCCTACCGAGGAGGTCCTCATGAGCACAGTTTTACAAGCCGAACGCAATCAACCTCTCTTGCTGCGTCAGGACGAAGCTGGCGTGACCACGCTGACTCTGAACCGTCCAGCCCAATTCAATTCCCTTTCGGAAGAACTGCTGACCGAGCTTCAGACCGCACTCGATACGATTGCCATGGAACCGCAGATTCGCGCAGTGGTGATCGCCGGCGTCGGCAAGGCCTTTTGCTCCGGTCATGACCTGAAGCAGATGCGCGCCAATCACAGCAAGGAATACATGCAAAAGCTGTTCCGCCAGTGCGGCAAGATGATGATGACCGTGGCGTCGATTCCGCAACCGGTGATCGCGCGCGTGCATGGCATTGCCACGGCGGCCGGCTGCCAGCTGGTGGCTGCCTGCGACCTGGCGGTGGCTGCCGACGTGGCGCGATTTGCGGTTTCGGGAATCAATGTCGGCTTGTTCTGTTCCACGCCCGCGGTAGCGCTGTCGCGCAACATGGGGCGCAAGCAGGCCATGGAAATGCTGCTCACCGGCGATTTCATCGACGCCGCCGAAGCACAGCGGCGCGGCATGGTGAACCGCGTGGTATCACTCGACCAACTCGATGCCGAAGTGAAGAAACTGACCGATTCGATCTGCGCCAAGTCGGCGGTGGCCATCAGCATGGGCAAGCAGTTGTTCTACAAACAGCTCGAAATGGGTGTCGAAGGGGCCTATCAACTGGCGGCAGAAACCATGGCCTGCAACATGATGGCTGCGGATGCCGGCGAGGGCATCGATGCCTTCATGCAAAAGCGCAAGCCGGAATGGCAGGGACGTTGAGTCGCTACCCTTTCAAGCAGCCGGCTTTTGCGATTCGCGTGTTGGCTTTCCGTCGCGGCATCGTCGGTGAAATAACGGCGCTTTACCGGCGTCCGGCAGACAAGGATGCTGACGGGTTCTGACCCGAGCATCAATGCGGAAGCCGCTTCACAGGTGGTTCCAGAACAAAAAGACAGCAACCGGACAAACCCGGCAAGCCCAATTCAGTGCATAATCAGCGTTTTGTTTTATCGTGCTAAAGGAGCCATGTCTTGAAGATTCTGGTACCCGTCAAGCGAGTGGTCGATTACAACGTCAAGGTGCGCGTCAAAGCGGACGGCACGGGCGTCGATCTGGCCAACGTCAAAATGTCGATGAATCCCTTCGACGAGATCGCCATTGAGGAAGCGGTACGGCTTAGAGAAGCCAATATCGCCAAGGAAGTCATCGCCGTCAGTTGCGGTGTCGCGGCTTGCCAGGAAACCCTGCGCACCGCGATGGCGATTGGCGCAGACCGTTCCATCCTGGTGGAATCCGATGTCGACCTGCAACCGCTGGCTGTCGCCAAGCTCATCAAGGCTGTCGCGGAAAAGGAACAGCCGCAGATTGTGATCTTCGGCAAGCAAGCCATTGACGACGACGCTAACCAGACCGGCCAGATGTTCGCTGCCCTGATGGGCTGGCCGCAGGCGACGTTCGCCTCCAAGGTTGTTGTATCCGGCGAGACGGCGACCGTGACGCGCGAAATCGACGGCGGGGCGGAAACGCTTGAGTTCAAGTTGCCCATGGTCGTCACCACCGACCTGCGCCTCAACGAGCCGCGCTATGCGACCTTGCCCAACATCATGAAGGCCAAGAAAAAGCAGCTGGATGTCCTCAAGCCGGCCGATCTCGGCGTGGATGTGACGCCGCGCCTGACGACTCTGAAAGTTTCCGAACCGCCCAAGCGCGGCGCCGGCATCAAGGTTGCCGACGTCAAGGAACTCGTTGCCAAACTTAAGAATGAAGCGAAGGTGATTTGATGAGCCTACTTGTTATCGCAGACCACGACAACGCGGCACTCAAGGCGGTTACTCTCAATACGGTTGCCGCCGCACAGAAGATCGGCGGAGAAATCCATGTACTGGTCGCCGGCAGCGGGTGCGCCGCGGTAGCCGATGCCGCCGCGAAAATTGCCGGTGTGAGCAAGGTCAAACTGGCCGATGCCGCCCACTATGCCGACCAGACCGCGGAAAACCTGGCCGCGCTGGTACAGGCGAATGCCGCTGGCTACAGCCACATCCTCGCTGCGGCCACGGGCAACGGCAAGAATCTGCTGCCGCGCGTCGCGGCCTTGCTGGATGTGGCGCAGATCTCCGAAATCACGGCTGTGGAAAGCCCAGATACTTTCGTGCGCCCGACTTATGCCGGCAACGCCATGGCCACGGTGAAATCTGCCGACGCCGTCAAGGTCATCACCGTGCGCAGTACCGGCTTCGATCCGGTTGCCGCCGAAGGTGGCAGCGCGGCAGTCGAAGCGGTTGCCGCAGCGGCCAATCTGGGAATTGCCAAAGTGACCGGTCGCGAAATCACCAAAAGCGCGCGTCCCGAACTGGGTGCAGCCAAGATCATCGTTTCGGGTGGTCGCGGCATGGGTTCCGGGGAGAACTACCACAAGCTGCTTGAACCTTTGGCGGACAAGCTCAATGCTGCGCTGGGCGCTTCCCGTGCGGCGGTCGACGCGGGCTTCGTGCCGAACGACTATCAGGTTGGGCAGACCGGAAAAATTGTCGCGCCCCAGCTTTATTTTGCGATCGGCATTTCAGGTGCCATCCAGCACCTCGCCGGCATGAAGGACAGCAAGGTGATCGTCGCGATCAACAAGGACGAAGATGCCCCCATCTTCCAGGTCGCGGATTACGGGCTGGTGGCCGACCTGTTTGCCGCTGTGCCGGAACTGATTGCCGAGTTGGGCTGAAAACATCCAGAGAACGAACCATGAGCACCTATACCCCCCCCTTGAAAGACATGCAATTCGTGCTGCGTGAGTTGGCCGGCATCGACAAGGTCGCGCAGTTACCCGGCTACGAGGAAGCGTCACCCGAATTGGTCGACTCGATCCTGGAAGAGGCAGGCAAGTTTGCCGGGGGGGTACTGGCGCCGCTGAACTGGATTGGCGACCAGGAACGTGCGCAATGGAAAGACAAAGCCGTCACCATGCCGGCCGGTTTCAAGGAAGCCTATACGCAGTTCGCCGAGGCCGGCTGGAACGGCCTGTCCTGCGACCCGGTGTATGGCGGCCAGGGCCTGCCCAAGCTGGTTTCGGCTGCGGTTCAGGAAATGTGGAAGGCTTCCAACATGGCGTTCTCGCTGTGCCCGCTGCTCACGCTCGGGGCCATCGAGGCTCTGCATCTGTGCGGTTCGGAACAGCAGAAGAAAACCTATTTGCCCAACATGATCGGGGGCAAATGGACCGGCACCATGAATCTGACCGAACCCCAGGCCGGTTCCGATCTGGCTGCCATTCGCTCGCGCGCCGTACCGCAGGGTGACGGTACTTACAAGATCTTCGGCCAGAAGATCTTCATCACCTATGGCGACCACGACATGGCGGAAAATATCGTCCATCTCGTCCTGGCCAGAACCCCCAGCGCGCCGGAAGGCGTCAAGGGCATCTCGCTGTTTGTCGTGCCGAAATTCCTGGTCAACGCCGATGGCAGCCTGGGTGCGCGGAACGACGCCTACTGCGTCTCAATTGAGCACAAGCTCGGCATTCACGCCAGCCCAACCTGCGTCATGGCTTTTGGCGACAATGGGGGTGCCATCGGTACCCTGGTCGGTCAGGAGAATGCCGGCCTCAAGTACATGTTCATCATGATGAACGCGGCCCGTTTCGCAGTCGGCCTGGAAGGCGTGGCCTTGAGCGAACGCGCCTACCAGCAGGCGCTGGCCTACGCCAAGGAACGCATCCAGGGACGTGACATCGCCGGCAGCGCGGCAAGCGTCGCCATCGTCCATCATCCCGACATACGGCGCATGCTGATGCAGATGAAATCGCTCAACGAAGCCATGCGTGCGCTGGCTTACACGGTGGCCGCGGCGCATGATGCCGCAGCGCGGCATCCGGATGAAGCGGAGCGCAAGCGCAGCCAGGCCTACGTCGACCTGATGATCCCGGTGGTCAAGGGCTGGCTGACCGAAACCAGCAATGATCTGACCTATCTGGGCGTGCAGATTCACGGCGGCATGGGCTTTGTCGAGGAGACCGGCGCAGCCCAGCACCAGCGCGACGCACGCATCACCACCATCTACGAAGGCACCACCGGCATCCAGGCCAACGACCTGATCGGCCGCAAGATCGCCCGCGAAGGCGGCGCCACGATCAAAGCCGTGATCGGCTTGATGCGGCAGACGGAAGCAGAACTCGCCAAGCAGTCCGGTGCCGAATTCGCCGTTATTAAAACCGCCCTGGGCAAAGGCATTGCCGCAGTTTCCGAGGCTGCCGAGTACATTGTCGCCAACTACGGCAACGACATTCGTGCAGTTTCGGTAGGTGCGGTGCCTTTCCTTAAATTGCTGGGCATCGTTGCCGGCGGCTGGCAGATGGCACGGGCGGCGCTGGTGGCTCAAGCGAAAATTGCTGCCAACGACAAGGATCCCTTTTATCCGGCCAAGATCGTCACCACGCGCTTTTACGCCGATCATGTTCTCTCCGCCGCAGCGGGGCTATCTCACGCGGTAGTGCATGGCGGTGCAGGCGGCATGGCCCTGGATGTCGCCATGTTCTGATTTTTCAGAGTGTTTTAAGTTAGTGAATCCAAAAGCGTTTCCTGAAAAAGAGTCTCATTGAGAGCATCATGCCTGACACCGGGTATCGGGCGAATTTCAAGCTGCTGCGCTATTTCACGACCACCAGTCTGGTTGCTTTTATCGTCGTCGCCGGTTTGCTGGGATATGTCTTCCGGACGTTATCCATCGGCGCCATGCTCGGCGAGTATGAACGCCAGCACACCAATCTGGCCAGGCTTCTGGCCAATGAAATCTGGGAATTTCAATTCGAAGAGTTCGTTCTAGAAACTGAGAACCAGACTGCCGACGAGATCAAGCAGGCATCGCGAATTCCCATGATCAACAGGGAATTGATGTTGATGCTGAAAGGAACTTCGATATTCAAGGTGAAGATCTATAACCGTCGGGGCGTGACGGTCTTCTCCAGCGATCCCAGGCAGATCGGCGTAGATAAAAGCAGCAATCCAGGGGTCATCGGCGCTTTGCGCGGGCGGTCCGCGTCGGAACTCACCCACCGGGACAGCTTCAGTGCTTTCGAAGGCGAGGTTCAGAGCCGCGACCTGGTGGAAAGCTATGCCCCGTTATATCACCCATTTTCGGGAGAAATAGCCGGAGTATTTGAAATCTACGGCGATGCAACACAGAGCTTGGCGTATATCGGTGAGCGGCAGTGGTACATCGGTATCACCGTCGTGGGATTGTTCGCGCTTCTGTATTTGGTCTTGTTCGGCATTGTCAGGAGAGCGCAGAATTTGATCACCCGGCAAAACCTGGAGCGCGAACGTTCGCAGCAGGCGCTGAGCGAGAGCGAGGAGCGCTGGAAGTTCGCCCTGGAAGGTGCGGGCGACGGCGTCTGGGACCGCGACATGCAAACCGGGAAAGTGGTTTATTCACGGCGCTACAAAGAAATGTACGGTTTTTCCGAGGATGACAACGATCTTCTTGCCGAAGATTGGGACGCACGGGTTCATCCCGAAGATTTGCAGTTGGTGCGATCTGGCCGGCAGGCTTATCTGAACGGTGAGACAAGCGCATACGCCAACGAGCGGCGCATGCAATGCAAGGATGGCAGTTGGAAATGGGTGCTCTCGCGCGGCATGGTGGTGGCCCGAGATGCGCAGGGCAAACCAACCCGCATGATCGGAACGCACAGCGATATCTCGGAACGGCACAAGCGCGAGGAAGAGTTGCAACTGGCTGCCACGGTGTTTGATACCGTCGATGAAGCCGTGGTGATCACCGACATGGAAAACCGGATTGTTTCGGTCAATCCGGCATTTACAGCCATCACCGGTTACCCGGCCGCCGAAGTGATGGGCAAGGATCCCAAACTGCTCGGTTCCGGCACGCATTCCACCGAGTTCTACCGCGACATGTGGCACCAACTTGGATCATGCGGTGCCTGGCACGGCGAAATTCGCAACCGCCATAAAAACGGCAAGCTCTACGTCGAATGGCTGTCGATCAAGAAAGTATGCAACCAGCTTGGCTTGCCGACACACTACGTGGCCGTGTTTTCCGACATCACCGAACGCAAGGCCGCGGAAGAACGTATGCAGCATCTGGCGCATTTCGACCTGCTCACCGGGTTGGCCAATCGCACCTTGTTTTCCGACCGCCTGCAGCAGGCTGTCGCCAAAGCGCGGCGTGACAAGACCTGCCTGGCGCTCATGTTCATCGACCTGGATGAATTCAAGCCGGTCAATGATTCACTGGGGCACCATATTGGCGACCTGCTGCTCAAGGAAGTGGCACTGCGCCTGCAGGAGTGCCTGCGCCGCGAATCAGACACCGTGGGACGCTTGGGCGGCGATGAATTCGTGGTGATCCTGCCGGAAATCGAGACCGCCGGGGATGCCCTGAACGTCGCCGAGAAGATTCTCCAAACGCTCAACCGAGCCTTCGATATCGCCGGGCACGATATCCATATCTCGGCCAGCATCGGTATCGCCCTGTTCCCCGAACATGGCAAGGACGAAAAGCTGCTGCTGAAAAACGCCGATATCGCGATGTATCGCGCCAAGGAAGACGGGCTCAACCGGCTGGCGCTGGCGGAAACGGCTCCCAGCCCCTGAAGGCCTGTTACATTCCCGGGTACACCGGACCTTCGCCTCCCTGCGGCACAACCCAGTTGATGTTCTGGGTAGGATCCTTGATGTCACAGGTCTTGCAATGCACACAGTTCTGAGCGTTGATCTGTAGACGCGGATTATTCCCCGCATCGTCGCGCAGAATCTCGTACACGCCGGCAGGGCAGTAACGTTGCTCAGGCGCGTCGTAGAGTGCCAAATTGACCTTGATCGGTACGTCGGGATCCTTGAGCATTAGGTGGCAGGGCTGGTTTTCCTCATGGTTGGTATTTGACAGAAACACCGAGGAAAGACGGTCGAAACTGATTACACCATCCGGCTTGGGATAGACAATAGGTGTGCAATCGGCTGCCTTTTTCAGTTTCAGGTGATCGGGCGATAGCCCCAAAGTCCACGGTGCCTTGCCGCGGAACAGGATCTGGTCCATGCCGAACATCAGCGAGCCGATATACAGGCCCTTGTTCATCCACGGCTTGAAATTGCGGGCTTTATGCAGTTCCTCGTAGATCCAGCTGGAACGCAACTGTTCCGGATAGGCGCTGAGTTCGTCCTGGCTGCGCGATTCGCCCAGCGCCTTGGTGACCGCCTCGGCGGCCAGCATGCCGCTCTTGATGGCGATGTGGCTGCCCTTGATGCGCGAACCGTTGAGCATGCCGGCATCGTCGCCGAGCAGGGCGCCACCGGGAAACGCCAGCTTGGGCATGGCCTGCAGTCCGCCTGCCGCAATGGCGCGGGCGCCATAGGCGATGCGTTTGCCGCCTTCGAGCATTGGACGAACCTTGGGATGCGTCTTGTAACGCTGGAATTCCTCGAAGGGCGATAGGTAGGGATTGGAGTAGCCCAGACCGACGACGTAACCGATGGCCACCAGATTCTCGCCGTAGTGATAGCAGAAGGAACCGCCGTAGGTATCGCTGGCGAGCGGCCAGCCCGCAGTGTGCATGACCAGTCCCTTGACGTGCTGCTCGGGCTTGATCTCCCAGAGTTCCTTGATGCCGATGCCATAGACCTGCGGGTCGACGCCTTCGCGCAAGTTGAATTTTTGTTCCAGCTGTTTGCCCAGATGACCGCGGCAGCCTTCGGCGAACAGGGTGTATTTGGCCAGCAATTCCATGCCGGGCTGGTAGGCTGGAGTGGGTTTGCCATCATGCCCGACGCCCATGTCGCCGGTGGCCACCCCCTTGACGCCGCCGTTTTCGTTGTAGAGCAGTTCCGCGCCGGCAAAGCCGGGATAGATTTCCACGCCGAGTGCTTCGGCCTGCTGCCCGAGCCAACGACAGAGGTTGCCGAGGCTGATGATGTAGTTGCCGTGGTTGAGGAAACAGTTGGGCAAAAGAAAGTTGGGTAATTGCGTGCCGCCGGTCTCGCTGAGAATCATGAAGCGGTCTTCGCTGACCAGCGTCTCGAGCGGTGCGTCTTGCGCCTGCCAGTCGGGAATCAGTTCGTTGAGCGCACGCGGATCCATGATGGCACCGGAAAGGATGTGGGCACCGATCTCGCCGCCTTTCTCGATCAGGCAGACATTCGTTTCCGCATTCAACTGTTTCAAGCGGATGGCTGCCGCCAGACCGGCCGGTCCGCCGCCAACGATCAGTACATCAAATTCCATCGATTCGCGTTCCATCTCATTCCCCCGATTGTCGACTTGCACGATAATTCCCTGCGGCCCCAATAATCCGCAACCGCGCGCATTATAATTCCAATCCAAGGTGTGATCCCATTCGAGCGTCGTGCCGATCGATTGCAAACATAAGCAAATACGCCCTGTGTCTTGGTTCAATGCCCATGGAACACGTCCGCAATCCGGTGCATACATTGCAAATCCCGATTCGCTGGGATGGGAAATTGATTCCATTGCCCGATGTCATATGCCAGTAGGCGACAGGGACTTGAAGACAACAAGGAGAGACAAAGGTGAGTGATGCTTTGCTCTGGCAGCCTTCCGCACAACGCATCCAGAGTGCCAAACTCAGCGCATTCAGGAACATGGCCAACCGGCAGTGGGGGTTGGCGATGGAAGACTATGCCGCACTGCATGCCTGGTCGGTAAACCATCCCGAACAATTCTGGACCAGTGTGTGGGATTTTGGTCAGGTCAAAGGCGAACGCGGCGCGCGGATTCTCGTCGACGGCGAAAAGATGCCGGGTGCGCAATGGTTTCCGGATGCCCGCCTGAATTATGCGGAAAACGTCCTGCGCAGCCGGACAGAGAGCGACGCCATCGTCTTCTGGGGTGAGGACAAATTCAAACAGCGCTACACTCATGACGAAGTCTATCGCCAGGTGGCGCGACTTGCTGCTGCCCTGCGGACACAAGGTGTTGCCCGCGGCGACCGGGTTGCCGCTTATCTGCCGAATCTGCCGGAGACCGTGTTTGCGATGCTCGCGGCGGCTTCGATCGGTGCAATATTCACTTCGGCGTCCCCCGACTTCGGCGTGCAAGGCGTGCTGGATCGCTTCGGCCAGGTCGAACCGAAAGTTCTGATTGCCACCGACGCCTACTACTACAACGGCAAGACCATTGACATCCTCGACAAGGTCGCGGCGGTTGCCGCACAGTTGCCCTCTCTTGAGCGCGTCGTGGTGGTTCCCTATGTGCGCCCCCTTGGCGATTTATCGCAGATCCGCAATGCCCTGTCCTATGCGGATTTCACCGTACCTTATCGCAGTGCCGAAACAATCGATTTCACCCCGCTGCCGTTCGCCCATCCGCTTTACATCATGTATTCGTCGGGGACCACGGGTGTGCCCAAGTGCATCGTGCATTGCGCGGGCGGTGTCTTGCTGCAGCATCTGAAGGAACATCAACTGCACGGCGATGTTCAACCCGGCGATCGCCTCTTCTATTTCACCACCTGCGGCTGGATGATGTGGAACTGGCTGGCCTCGGGGCTGGCGTCCGGCGCCACGCTGCTGCTTTACGACGGCTCGCCATTTGTTGGGCGCGGCAAGGTGCTGTTCGACTATGCCGACGCCGAGGGCATGACGCATTTCGGCACCTCGGCGAAATTCATCGATGCGATCGCCAAGATCGGCCTGGAACCGGCACGCACGCACCGGCTGACGTCCCTGCGTGCGATGTTCTCGACCGGCAGTCCGCTGGTGGCGGAGAGTTTCGATTATGTTTACCGCAACATCAAACAGGATCTCCAGCTTGCCTCGATTTCAGGCGGTACCGACATCATCTCCTGCTTTGTGCTCGGCAATCCCACGGCGCCGGTGTGGCGTGGCGAGATCCAGTGCGCCGGGCTGGGCATGGCGGTCGCCGTGTTCGACGAGGTGGGCCGGCCGGTCATCGGTGCAAAGGGCGAACTGGTGTGCACGCGCTCTTTCCCGGTCATGCCGATCGGTTTTTGGAACGACGCCGATGGTCGCAAGTACCATGCGGCGTATTTCGAACGCTTCGACAACATCTGGTGTCACGGCGATTTCGCGGAAGCCACCGCGCATGGCGGCTTTGTCATCTACGGCCGTTCCGATGCCACCCTGAATCCCGGTGGTGTGCGCATCGGCACTGCGGAAATCTACCGCCAAGTGGAGAAGCTCGACGAAGTGGTGGAATCCCTGGTCGTCGGGCAGAACTGGCCGCCGCAGGATCCCAACGACGTCCGCGTGGTGCTGTTCGTCAAGCTGCGCGAGGAACTGACGCTCGATGAAGCCCTGATCAAGCGCATCAAGGAAGTCATTCGCGACAATGCGACGCCGCGCCATGTTCCGGCAAAAATCCTGCAGGTCGCCGACATTCCCCGTACCAAGAGCGGCAAGATCGTCGAACTGGCGGTACGCAACGTCGTCCATGGCGAGCCGGTAAAGAACGTCGAGGCGCTGGCCAATCCTGAGGCTCTGGACTACTTTCGCAACCGTTCCGAACTAAAGGACTGATCCCATGCTGATGCACAAGGAACAATCCGTGCTGCTGGTCGTCGATGTCCAGCAGCGTTTGCTGCCCGCCATCCATGACTGGCAGCGTTTGCTTGACAATGTCCGGTGGTTGGTACAAGTTGCCCGGAAACTGGACGTGCCTGTCATGGCGAGTGAGCAATATCCTCAAGGGCTTGGCGGTACTCACCCTGAATTGGCAAAACTCCTGGCGCCGGATGAAATTGTCGGCAAGCTCCATTTTTCCTGCGTCGCGGCACAATGCCTCGACAGCTTGCCAGCAGCCGGACGTGCGCAGGTCGTGGTTTGCGGTACCGAGGCGCATGTGTGCGTCCTGCAAACCGTTCTGGAATTGCAGGGGCAGGGCAAGCAGGTGTTTGCGGTAGCGGATGCCGTCGGCTCGCGCGATCCGGAGAACAAGGCGCTGGCACTGGAACGCATGCACCGCCATGGCATCGAGGTCGTGTCGCGGGAAATGGTGGCGTTCGAGTGGCTCAAGCAGGCCGGCACGCCCTTGTTCAAGGAAATCAGCACACAATTTTTACGGTGATGAAACTTTCAGCAATCCATCAGGAGAAGCGCAATGTACATTGATGAACTTGTGGTCGGACAAGCCTCCAGCCTCGAACGGGTAGTAACCCAGGAAGTGATCAACAGTTTTGCCGATGCTTCCGGCGACCACAACCCGGTGCATGTCGATCCCGCTTTCGCTGCGGGCACCATGTTCAAGACCACCATCGCCCACGGCATGCTCTCGGCAGCATACATATCCGCCGTGCTGGGCACGCAACTGCCCGGTCCAGGTGCCATTTACATGTCGCAATCGCTCAAGTTCCGCGCGCCGGTGCGTCCCGGCGACAAGGTGGTGACTACCTGCACGGTGAAGGAGATCGTGCCCGAAAAAAAACGTGTCGTCGTGGATACGGTCTGCAAGGTCGGCGACACTGTGGTGCTGGAAGGCGAGGCGACCATGCTGGTGCAACCCAAACCCAAGCAGGCGTAATTCTCCGGGTCTGGCCGGATGTCGCGTCTGGTCGGATTGAGCCCGGTGCTGAATTCGGCTATGATTCGGCTTTCCAGCCCCCGCGTTTTTCATGACTAAATTTGTCTTCGTTACGGGTGGTGTCGTTTCCTCTCTGGGCAAGGGCATCGCCGCCGCATCTTTGGGTGCGATCCTCGAGTCCCGCGGCATCAAGATCACTCACCTCAAGCTTGACCCCTACATCAACGTTGATCCGGGCACGATGTCGCCGTTTCAGCACGGCGAAGTTTTCGTGACCGAGGACGGCGCCGAAACCGACCTCGATCTGGGACATTACGAGCGCTTCACCAGCGCCAAGATGGGCAAGCGCAACAACTTCACCACCGGTCAGATCTACGAGTCGGTAATCAAGAAGGAGCGGCGCGGCGAATACCTCGGCAAGACCGTCCAGGTGATTCCGCACATCACGGACGAGATCAAGCTCTACATCAAACGCGGCGCAGAAGGCGGCGACGTGGCGATCGTCGAGGTCGGCGGCACGGTCGGCGACATCGAGTCGCTGCCGTTCCTCGAAGCCATTCGCCAGATGGGCATCGAGGAAGGCCGCAACAATGCCTGCTATATCCACCTGACGTTGCTGCCCTATATTCCCACTGCCGGCGAACTGAAGACCAAACCGACACAACACTCGGTCAAGGAACTGCGGGAGATCGGCATCCAGCCCGATATCCTGTTGTGCCGCGCCGACCGGCCGATTCCCGACGAGGAAAGGCGCAAAATTGCCTTGTTCACCAACGTCCAGCCCGAGGCCGTGATTGCCGCGCTCGATGCCGACAGTATCTACAAGATTCCGGGGATGCTGCATGACCAGATGCTCGACGAGATCGTCTGTCACAAACTGGGCATTTTGGCCAAGGCGGCCAATCTCGGAGTCTGGAAACAACTGGTGGATGCACTGGAACATCCGGCGCACGCAATCAACATCGCCTTCGTCGGCAAATATGTCGACCTGACCGAATCCTACAAGTCGCTGACCGAAGCGCTGGTGCACGCCGGCATCCATACCCGCAGCAAGGTGACGATCCACTACCTCGACTCCGAGGAGATCGAGCAGCAAGGCACCGCCAGCTTGG
>Ga0172368_10001087_pt1 | contig 37909 bp, 29 predicted proteins | sample Lak11m_FD_114540 | JGI IMG/M metagenome (GOLD analysis project Ga0172368, IMG submission 114540) | Freshwater microbial communities from Kabuno Bay, South-Kivu, Congo - kab_022012_11m | ecosystem: Environmental > Aquatic > Freshwater > Lake | place: Democratic Republic of the Congo: South-Kivu... | reverse complement strand
GCCTACCAGCGCAAAACCGACCTTCGTCGGTTGAATTTCAGTCTGCGGCGGCAGACTTCGCAATGGTAGCAGCAACTTCAGTTGCCTGGCACGACCGGCTGCAACACAATGAAGACGCCCTGGCCACGCAGCCCGCCCGCGACGACCGGGCGCATGACACGGATTGGCCGGATTTGCGGATTCCCGCCCCGCCGCGTCCTCCGTGTATCCGTGTCCAAATCCGGGTTGGGCGCCCCACAGCTACCCGCCACCTCATGTTGCCGGCAGGCACTTCACGATGTACAATGCGCTCAAACGCAGCGAATGAACCATCAAAGACCCCACGCCAATAAGGATGGACTATGTCTTACCCACACCTGAACCCCCTCGACTGGAGCACCATCCAACCGCATGTAGACGCTCTCCTGGCCGCCGATCTCACTCCGGCAAGCGCCGACGGCTGGCTTCAGCAGTGGAGCGACCTGGCCGCGGTGCTGTACGAGTCGGCCGCACAGATCAACCGTGAGGTCACCGAGAACACCGCCGACGAAGAGGCCGACAAGCGCTTCCAAACCCTCGTCGAAGAGATCGTCCCGCGGGCCCGCATGGCCGACCAGGCGTTACGCGATAGGCTGCTGGCTCTGCGGGGCTACACACCTTCCGCCGACACCGTCGAGTTGTTGCGCCGCTTCCGCGCCGAGGCAGGCATCTACCGCGCCGAGAACGTGCCGATCCTCAGCGAGCTGATGAAACTGGACAATCAGTACGAGAAAACCATTGGTGGCCTGTCCATCGACTGGAACGGCACGACGGAAACCCTCCCGCAAGCCCGGCTCCACTGGCTCAGCCCCGATCGGGAAGAGCGCGAGAAGTCGTGGCGGCTCACGATGCGCGCCTTCCTGGATCAGCGCGAGAAGCTGAATGACCTGTACCTGCGGATGCTCGATCTGCGCCGGCAGGTAGCCCGCAACGCCAGCCTGCCCGACTTCCGCGCCTACAAGTGGCAAGAGCTGGCTCGCTTCGATTACACACCGGCCGACTGCCGCATCTTCCACGACGCCATCGAGCACGAGGTCGTGCCGCTGGCGCGCAAGATTTACGCCGAACAGGCGCGCAAGCTGGGCCTGACCGCCCTGCGCCCCTGGGACGTCGATGTGGACCCGCACGGTGAGCCGCTGCGTCCCTTCAAAGAGGTGGCCGATCTGGAAGAAGGCATCCACCGGATGTTCATGCAGGTGGAGCCTGAGCTGGCCGCGCACTTCGCCATCATGCGCGCTGGCTTCCTCGACCTTCCCTCGCGGCCGAACAAGGCGCCGGGCGGCTACTGTGAAGCCTTCCCTGTTACCGGCAAGCCGTACATCTTCATGAACGCCGTGGGCACGCATGATGACGTGCAGACGCTGCTCCACGAGGGCGGCCACGCGTTCCACTTTATGGAATCGCGGCGCAATCCGCTGTGGTGGAACCAGAACGGGCCGATGGAGTTCTGCGAAGTCGCCTCGATGGGCATGGAGTTGCTCGCCGCGCCCTATCTGCCGGCCGACAAGGGCGGCTTCTACTCCGATGCCGACGCCCGCCGCGCGTACGCCGAAAAGCTGAGGGAGCTGGTCACATTCCTCCCCTACATGGCTGTGGTCGATGCTTTCCAGCATTGGGTCTATGTGGACGCGCCGGAGAAAGTCACCGCCGCCGACATGAACGCCAGGTGGAGCGAGCTGTGGGACCGCTTCATGCAAGGGATCGACTATGGCGGCCTGCAAGCGGAGAAGGAGACCGGCTGGCATCGCAAGCAGCACATCTTTACCGTGCCGTTCTACTACGTCGAGTACGGCCTGGCGCAGATCGGCGCGATGCAGGTGTGGCGCAACGCGCTGAAGGATCAGCGCCTGGCCGTGGCCGACTACCGTTCCGCGCTGGCGTTGGGCGGCACGCGAGGGCTGTCGGAGCTGTTCCGGGCCGCCGGCGGCACCTTTGCCTTCGATCGGCGCACCGTCGGCGAGTTGATGGCGTTGGTGGAAGACCAGTTGGGCAACCTGTCGGCCGCATGATCAGTAAAGCAGGATTCACATGCTTGATTCCACCCAACGCTTTTCGACCCGCGTCGAGAACTACGTCAAATACCGGCCGCACTATCCCGCAGCCGTGCTCACTCTCCTGGCAGAGGCGTGTGGCCTGATGTCCCGGTCGGTCATTGCCGACATCGGCTCAGGCACGGGGATCTCCGCCGAGCTGTTCCTCGCCAACGGCAACCGGGTCTACGGCGTCGAGCCGAACCGGGAGATGCGGAAAGCCGGCGAGCGGTTGCTGGCGAAGTATCCCCGCTTCGTGAGCATCGCGGCCACCGCCGAGGCCACCGCGCTGCCGAACGCCAGCGTCGATTTCGTCATTGCCGGGCAGGCGTTTCACTGGTTCGACCGGGCGAAGGCGCGGGCCGAATTCCTGCGCGTCCTGAAACCCGGCGGGTGGGTCGTGCTGATGTGGAATGAGCGCCGCGTCGAAACCACGCCGTTCCTCCGCGACTACGAGCGGATGCTGCACACCTACAGCACGGACTATGCCCAGGTGGATCATCGGCAGGTGGATGATGCCATGCTTGGCGCCTTTTTCGGCCCGGCCGGCTTCCAGCTCGCCCGGTTCGAGAACGTCCAGCGGCTCGATTTCGAGGCCGTGCGGGGCCGCCTGCTCTCCTCGTCCTACGCGCCCGAGCCGGGCCACCCGAACTACGAGCCGCTGCTGGCCGAGCTCCGGCGCATCTTCGACGCGGGCCAGTCCGTCGGGACCGTGGCCTTCGAGTACGACACAAACGTTTACTGGGGGCACCTCAGGTATTAGGGATTGGGTATCAGGGATTGGGTTTGCGGGCGGAACTTCCTCACTGAGGATGGCCGTGGACGGCGCTGCTTCGAGCTGGTGATCTGCCTGGGCCTGGGCCTGGCCGTTGCCTTCATCCTGGCAGCCGCCTTCCTGAACGCCATCACGTACGTGCGCGGGTGGTACGACGACACGGCCTACCACATCCCGATGGCGGTTACTATCGCCCGGCATCTCAACCCGTACACCATCGACGCCGCCAACACGCCGTTCACCTCGATGTGGTTTCCGGCCGGCGCAGAGACGCTGGTCGCCGCGCTGATCCGGGCCACAGGCAGCATCAGGAGCAGCAACCTGTCGGGCGCCTTCAGCTTCGCCCTGCTCCTCGCGCTGACCTATGCCTTCGCCGGCCTCTGGGCGAGGCGAGCGACCGGGCGCGTCGCATCGGTGGCGCTGGTCGCCTGCATCCCCCTCCTGCTCGGGCAGACGATCGCGTTCTATGTGGACATCCACCTGGCGCTGCTGGTTTGCCTCAGCCTCTACTTGCTGTGCCGGGCGCTGGTGACCGAAGACAGCCAGTCTGCTTACTTCGGCATCGCCGCGGCATTTCTGGCCACGTCCGTGAAGTATCACGGCCTGATCTACGCCGGCGTCTTGCTGCCGGCCGCGATCTACTGCGTCGTCCGGTCGCCGCGGAAAGCGCCGACCGGCAAGGCCGTGGCCGCGCTCACCGCCTCCTTCCTCTTCGCCGGAGGCTGGTACGTCCGCAACTGGCTGCTGCGAGGCAATCCGATCTTCCCGTTACCGGTCCTGTCGTTCGCCCGACCGCTGCTGGCCCTCGTCGGAGCGCCCTACCAGGAATTGCCGGGCTATTTCGTGACGTCGCCCGAAACCGCCTTCCCACACCCGTTCGTTCCAGCGCACTTGCTGCGTTATGTCATCCAACCTGACATGACCGGTGATGGCTTCGGGCTGGTGTTTGTCGTCGCCGGTTTGTTGACGCTGCTGACGCTGGTCTTCCTGCGGCGCATGTCGCCACGGCGGCGCCACGCATGGATTTTCCTGCTGGTCGTCACGCTGGCGCTCGTCCTGGTGGTGCCGTTCCGCCTGGCAGTCCCCCGCTATGCGCTCTTCGCACCCGTTATCCTGGCCCTGGCGCCGGCCGTGCTTGGGTCGGCCATCGCCGGCGCCGGGGAGAGGCCGAAGCGGATCGGCGCCGGATACGCCATCCTTGCGGGCGTGAATGTCCTCGTTCTGCTTGTCAGCGCGTGGTACATCTACGGCAACATCCGCCTGCACCGCCCGCCGGTCAGCCCCCGAGCGATCGTCCGGTACGACTACGTGGAAAAAGGCAACCTGCGCATCGGCTATCTCAACGGCCGCAACGGCTTCATCGCCGCGCTCTACGACGACCGCCTGACCAACACGCTGATTCCGCTGCATTACAAAAACTATCGCCTGGACTACAGCCAGGAATTTGAGCGGCCGGAGGATTTCATCGCGGCCGTGGCGGCGCTCAACCTGGACGCCATCCAGATCTTCGACCCGGACGCGCCGGGAGCGGAGCTGCTCATCCAGCACTTCCCGGACAAGGTGAAGCAGCCATAACCCGGCTCAAAGGTGGCTTTCTGGCAGCGCGCATTGGAGCGCCGGCCGGTGGAGTTCCTGGGTGCGGCAGACTGAACGGCTGGCTGATCGAGCTGTGTCGCATCCTGCCGGCCGGCGACGCGCTGGCGTTTACCGAATACGCGTACGATGGGCAGGCGGCCGGCGTCGCGCCGACGAAAGGCAATCTGACCCTGACCCGCGCCTACAGCCAGGTGACACCCACCGCGGCTTACGTCGAGACGACGACGGCCGGCAGTACAGCCACACCTACGCCTACAACGCCATCGGCAATATCACGTCCTACAACGGCAACGCCTACACCTACACCGCCGGGAAGCCGCACGCCGTGACCGGCGCGTTCGGCAACAGCTACGGCTACGATGCGGTGGGCAACCAAACCTCGCGCACGATCGGTGGGACAGCATATACGCAAACGTTCGACTACGACAGCCGGCTGATCGGCGTGGCCGGGGGCGCAGTCAGTGCGATGTTCCTCTACGACGCCGACGGCAACCGTGTCAAGGGCGCCGTGGCGGGTGTCACCACCGTCTACCTCGCCGGGCTGTACGAGTATCAGAACGGCGCGAGCACCAAGTATTACGAGGGTGGCGCGCTCCGGCGCACCGGCTACGCCAGCGACAACGGCGTGTTTTACGTGGTGAGCGACCAGCTCCACAGCACCAGCGTGCTGATCAACCGGGATGGCACGCTCAACAGCCGGAACTTCTACTATCCGTATGGTGGCAACCGGGGTGGGGGCGCGTTCAGCGACCTGACAACCAAGCGGTTCACGGGCCAATACCACGAGCAGGGCTTGCCGGGTGGTGAGGGGCTGGCGTATTTCAACGCGCGCTGGTACGATGCCCAGGTCGGCGTGTTCATCAGCGCGGATACCATCGTGCCCAGTCCGCTCGCGCCGCAAACGCTGAACCGGTATGCCTACGTGAGTGGAAACCCACTGCGGTATTCTGACCCAACAGGGCACATGGAGGCCTGTGACGAAGGTACCACGCTATGTGGTGGCGGGGGTTATCCTTCTTCCGGTGGCGGATCGACTCGCAGCGGCAGTGGCAGCAGCACATCTGGCAGCGGCAGCAGCACATCGGGCAGTGGTGGCACGACCAGCGGGGGTACTGTGGGAAGCGACACGACTGGCAGCGGAGACAGTGGCGGTTGGACAGGGGATGACTGGACAGGAAACGGCAATACCACGAAACCGGCACCGAAACCACATAGCCTGCCAGATCCATATGCCGGGACAGGCTATTCATCCAGGTGGTCGTTCTTCCAGGCCATGCTGATTGGGGTCTGTTGGTTCACTGAACGCTGCAGTGAGAAGTTGGTTTTTGGCCCTGACGCGTCGTTGACCCAGGATGTGCGATACGACGTTGCTCTCGCGCAATTTCGTCAGGGATGGGAGGAAGCGGGGTATCCAGTTCCGTTCTCGCGGCCGCACTATGTCGACCGGCGGGAAGGACCGATTCTGCCGAGGATCGCTGCGGGAGGATGGATCTACCTCCGCGAGAACGCAGAGTTGGCGTTCTCAGCTTACGGCCTCGGGTCCAAGAGGCCGGAAGGTAGCATTGATGCCGTAGGGGGAGTCTTAGGCTCCTTTGACAACATCAGCGTCTCGTATGCCGGTAATGGATACGTCGAATTCACGGTCATGAACGTGACTGGATGGTCATCAGGCACGCGCATTCCAGGCACAGACTTTTCACTCGTTCACGATCGATCCCAATTTAGACCTGGTCCGGGTGGCAACCTTACGCAGTATTTCTACTGGTATGAGCAAATGCCTCATTCTCCTGATATTTTGCCGTAGTCAACTGGCAGACGGATCGTGACATGCTGTGGCAGGACGCTTTTTGCCGAGGAGTTTGCTTTAGCGGAGGGTTATGATGCGGTCAAGGAACTTCTCAGTAGTGATTCTGGCGGTTCTGTTGGTATTCGTTCTGAACAGTTGTGGCGCGCCCTGGACAAATCCTGGGGATTCGTTTCGTGACGATGACTTGGTTGGCACATGGAGAGCATCCTATCCGGGAGGCGGCGTCGATCTTCTGATAATGGCTGCCAACACCACCTTTCAGCAGGAGTATCGAGACGGCGTTCAGAAAGCCTATGTCTTCAAGTCACCCACGGACAAGTGGTGGACTGAACGTCTGCCCGATGGTTTGCTGCGGCTTCACTTGCAAGGCGCTCGTTACTATGAGATAGGGATAGAGTTCGCCGAGCAAAACGGACGCGGTTGGTGTTCCTCTACCGAAGTAGACTGCCGGCGAGACCAGGAACCGTATCCGTTCTATGATCCCTTTGCTCATGCGACAGTCTATATGCTGGACGAACTCGTACTTGAAATTCGCCAGACAAGCCGCGGTGAGCTAATTCTCCATCATCTCTCGACAAACGTCGACGGAGGTTTTGCGCTTATCGGTGGGGAGAGCGATATTTATCAGCGAGTCGCAGATCCCAAGCGGTAGTCATTTGTGGCCTGTGCGAGTACCAGAACGGTGCGGTCACCAAGTATCACGAGGGTGGCGCGCTCCGGCGCACCGGCTACGCCAGCGACAACGGCGTGTTCTACGTGGTCAGCGACCAGCTCCACAGCACCAGCGTGCTGGTCAACCGGGACGGCACGCTCAACAGCCACAAATACTACTACCCGGAGCCTGTCCTGAGCTTGTCGAAGGAGCGGCAATCGCGGCGGGAGCGCGTTCAGCGACCTGACGACGAAGCGGTTCACGGGCCAATACCACGAGCAGGGCCTACCCGGTGGTGAGGGGTTGGCGTTCTTCAACGCCAGATGGTACGATGCGCAGGTCGGCGTCTTCATCAGCGCGGATACCATCGTGCCCGGTCCGCTCGCGCCGTAAGCACTGAAACTGAAAAGGAACGCCATCGTTGAACACTCTCTCGCAATCCGACTTTCTTCTCGATCCTGACATTCACTTCCTGAACCACGGCTCGTTCGGCGCCTGCCCGCGGCCGGTGTTCGAGACATACCAGCGCTGGCAGCATGAACTGGAGCGCCGGCCGGTGGAATTCCTTGGCCGCCGCGCAAACGAACTGCTGGCCGAGAGCCGCACTGCGCTGGCCGCATTCCTCGGCGTCCATGCCGACGACGTGATCTACTTCCCCAATCCGACCACCGCGATCAACATGGTCGCACGCAATGTGGCCCGGCTGTCTGTAGAGGGCGACCGCAAGGGATCGCCGCTACACCTGAAACCCGGCGACGAAATCCTCACCACCGATCACGAGTACGGCGCGATGGATTCCACCTGGCAGTACATCTGCGATCAAATCGGGGCGCGCTACGTCCACCGGCACGTCCCGCTGCCCGTCACGACGCACGCCGCGTTCGTCGAGGGCTTCCTGGCCGGCGTCACCGAGCGCACACGCATCGTTTTCATCAGCCACATCACCAGCCCCACCGCGCTGATCTTCCCCGTGGCAGAAATCTGCCGGCGAGCGCGGGAGGCGGGCATCCTGACCATCGTGGATGGCGCGCACGCGCCGGGCCAGGTGCCGTTGGACCTGGCGGCGCTCGGCGCCGACATCTACACGGGCGCGTGCCACAAGTGGCTTTGCGCGCCGAAAGGCGCCGCGTTCCTGTACGCCCGGCCCGAGGTGCAGCCCTGGCTCGAGCCGTTGGTGGTGAGCTGGGGCTGGCACAGCGATCGGCCCGGCCCTTCGCCCTTCATCGATTGGCACGAGTGGCAAGGCACGCGCGACATCGCCGCGTACCTGGCCGTGCCCGCGGCCATCGCGTTCCAGGCCGACCACGATTGGGAGATCGTGCGGCGCCGTTGCCATGCCCTGGCGGTCGAGACGCGAGGCCGGATCATCGAGCTGACCGGCCTGCCGGCGATTTGCCCGGGAGATGACGATGGGCGATCGACCATGGACGATGGCGGGCGACAGCTCGGCGGTCGTGGCGCCTGTCCTGAGCGTAGACCTCGGCGAGCTCGGTCGAGCCGTCGAAGGGCCGCACCCGGCATGAATCACCGGCCGGAGGACGACACCTGGTTCGCCCAGCTTTTCACCGCTCGCCTCCCCGAATGTGACCTGGATGCGCTCAAGGCCCGGCTTTATGACGAGCACCGGGTCGAAGTCCCGCTGATCCGCTGGAACGGCGAGCCGTTCATTCGCGTGTCGTTCCAGGCCTACAACGACGAGTCCGACGCCGACGCCCTGGTGGAGGGACTGGCGCACCTGCTGCCGGGGCCGCGCCGTGGGCCGTGAGGAGCTGATCACCCGCAATCCCCATCCCCAATACCTAATCCCCAATACCTGATCTGCGCCGCGCCTTGACCGCCGGTTGTCCGCTCAAGCCAATCAGTGTACAATGTCCTCGGAGGCGACATGGCGGAGACCGGCTACCTCAATTTCGACCTGGAGATCGAACACTCGGCGCAGGGGTTCGACGTCCAGGTGCTGACTTCGCCCGCGGGCGAGGCCAGGATTGACATCGCCGCCGCTCCACTGACTCAGATCGACCAGTCCGGCACGCCCCAGGCCGTCGGCGCGCAGCTTTTCGACGCGGTGTTCCGCGACGAGGTGCTGAGCTGCCTGCGCCGGAGCCTCGATGAAGCCGAGCGCCAGGGCAAGGGCCTGCGTATCCGCCTGCGCCTGGGTGACGTGCCCGAACTGGCCAACCTGCCCTGGGAATCCCTCTACGACCGCAGCCGGGACAGCTTCCTCGCCCTGTCCCGTGAGACGCCGCTCGTTCGTTACCTCGACCTGCCCGAGCCCTCGCGTGACCTCGAAGGCAAGCTGCGGTTGCGGGTGCTGGCAGTCATTGCCAGCCCGGCCGGCTATCCGCCCCTGGATATCGAACGGGAATGGACCAACCTCAAGGAGGCGTTACACGAGCTGGAAAATCGTGGCCTGGTGACGTTGGAACGGCTGGACCCGCCTTCGGTGGAGGCGCTACAACGCCAATTGAGCCGGCAGGACTATCACATCCTGCACTTCCTGGGCCACGGCAGCTTTGACAACCAGACGCAGGACAGCGTGTTGCTGCTCCAGAACGCTGACGGCAGCGCGCAGGTAGTCACCGGGCAGGATTTCAGCACGCTGTTGCGCGATCAACGCTCGCTGCGGCTGGCCGTCCTGAACGCCTGCGAAGGCGCTGAGGCCGCGGCGGCGGACGCCTATTCTGGCGTCGCCCAACGGCTGGTGCGCGGCGGCACGCCGGCGGTCATTGCCATGCGCACGTCGATCAGCGACCAGGCAAGCATCGCGCTGGCCCGCAGCTTCTACACCGCCCTGGCAGACGGCGCCGCGGTGGATGCCGCGCTATCTGAGGCTCGCAAGGCGCTGTTCACGGGCGGCTTCCCGGCCGAATGGGCCACGCCGGTGCTCTACATGCGGGCGCCTGACGGGAATTTGTGGCGCAAGCCGGAAAGGCCCCGGCCGGCAGATCGGCGGAGGCTGGCCTTGATCGCCGGGGCGGCGCTCGTGTTATTGCTCGCCCTCGGCGGCGCAGCCTATGGTCTGATCGGCCCGACGCGCATGGATCCCGGTTCCACGATGAACATCGCGGTGACCGAGATCGGCCTGATGGACGGCGCCGGTCAGATGCACGAATCTCCCGATGGTGGCCTGGTCCAGGGCTGGATGGTGGCCGCGCTGGAGACAGCCAACCGGCAGGCAGACACCAGCGGACGGATCACCATCTGGCACGATGGCCTGCCGAGGACGCAGAAACGCGTGAAGCTCGGCATGGTGTCCGGCAAGACGCCGGACGAACGGGCGCAGGCGGCCGAGGCGCTTGCCCAGCGGATCGGCGCCGATGTGGTGCTCTACGGGCACCTGGAGGCGCAGGGCAACGCGATGCAGTTCGTGGAAGAATTCTACGTGACGACGCGGCTGCGGCCGGAGGCAAACGAGACCATCGGCCGTTACCAGCTCGGCGGTCCCATCGCGCTGCCGTCGGACCTGGCCGGGGGCGACGCGCTGGCGAGGGAGTCGGTAGCGGGCAAGATAAGCGACCGCACCGGCGCCTTGTATCGATTGCTGCTCGGCCTGCGCGCTGATGTGCTCGGTCGCCACGCCGACGCCCTGGCGGTATTTCAGCAGATCGAAACCGACCTCAAATCCTGGAGCGACCAGGGCGCGGGCAAGGAAATCCTCTATTACTTCATCGCACGGGAGGCGCTTTACCTCAAGCAGTATGATCTGGCGGAATCTGCGGCCGAGCGCGCCATCCAGATCAACCCGGCCTACCCGCGCAGCTATGTGGTCCTCGGCAGCATCCGTCAGGATCAAGCGCAATTGCTGCCGGCGGGCGAGCGGGTGAAGGCGGACGGTCTCCTGGAACAAGCCCTCACAGCGGACGAACAGGCCGTGGATCGGTCGCTGGCTGCCGGCGACACGCGCATGGAACTGGTGGCGCGGCTGGCGGTGGTCAGCGCCCACATCGCGCTGGGCACGGCTTACTACCAGTTGGACACTGCAGAAGGGGACGCGGAGGCGTCGCGCTGGTTCGACCAGGTGTTGACCGAAGATCGACCTTTGCTGGCGCCCCTGGAGGAGGTCAAACAATACCGGCTGCTGGCTCTGGCTTACTCGTACGTCGGCGACGCCTACCTGCAGCAAGGCAGCCTGGCCCAACGCCAGGGCGACCTGTCGCACAGCAGGACGCTTTTCACACAGGCGCGGGACGCCTTTCAGGGCTGCGTCGATCAGGGCAGCCGCTTGCCTGAAGACCAAACCCTGATGGAGAAGATCATCGGTGGAATCTGCCAGCCCTATCAACAAATTGCGGTGGACGCGTTGCGATAGTGGGAGGACAAGATGAGCCACATCCGCCTGAACCTGTTCATCGGCCTGACCCTGGCCGGCTTGCTGCTGGCCGCGTGCGGTGGCGGCCCCGCGCCTACACCGGATGTCATCGGCACCCGTGTGGCGCAGGACCTGGCGGTTGCCGCCACCCTCACGGCGCTGGCGCCTCGACCCGATACGCCCACGCCAACTGAACCCCCGTCGACCACGCCGTCGCCGACCGGGGTCACACCGACTCGCCTGGCGGTAACGATTCTACCGCCGTTCACGCCGACCGCCGTGCCGACGCGCACTCCCACCCGGTTCGTGTTGACGGTGCCCCCGCCGATCATCCGTCCGACCATCCCCCCTGCCGTGCCTTCGGCCCAACCCACCCGCATCCAGGTGGCCGTGGTGCCCGTGGATGGCAGTGACGGCAACAAGAGCCTGGGCAATAATCGGGGCGTCAACCAGGGACGAAACATCCTGCTGCCCGGCTTCGATCCGGGCAAAGTCTCCAACCCGGTCGTCTTCCGGGATCAGGTAGTGTTCCAGGTCGAGGTGTTCGACCGTGCTTATGGCCGCACGGATGGCACAGGGATCGAGAGCGTCACCTTTGTCATTCACGACGAGACCGGCGCTAAAGTCTATGAACGGACCGAAAAGACGCCCGGCTACTGCGTTTTCGGCGGAGGGGAACCAAATTGCACTGTCTGGCGTTTTTCAGAGCATAACACCCAATGGCCGGGCGGCGCAGAGCTGCACCCTGGCGTCCACGACGTTCAGATCCTGATCAAGCCCGTCTACAGCGCGGGAGTTACCTGGTTCTGGAGCTTCCGCATCGAGAAGTAGTGCAACGGCCTTCTTGCCAAAGCGCGGCGACTCAAGTAACATGGTGTCTGACGGGGGAACAGTCCGTTGATGGGACGCGTCCCCCTTGTATCCTTCCACCGAAGAAAGGAGATCAACGCTGTGCTCAAGCCCACCCTCCTCACCCAATCCGATGCTGCCGCTATGCCGCATCGATGGCGGTCACATACACCTAAGCTGGCAGGCGCTATCGCGTTGGCGGCAGTGATTTTGCTGGTCGCTGGGGTAGCCGTCGCCCTGACCAGCACGATGAGCGTTGCGCAGACTACATCCGACGCGCAGGGCACATACGATGCGGAGTGGCTCACCGCGTTCTGCATGGGCAACGATCAGTGCGCCACCGGTGACTTCAACGGCGACGGCAAGGACGACGTTCTGGCCTTCGTCGTCGACACATCATCCGGTGCGACGCCCGGCAATGTATTGGTCGCTCTATCAACAGGGATCAACTTCACTGCTCCCACAAAGTGGGCGGATTCTTTCTGCACCGGGGCGGATGTCTGCAAGGTGGGCGACGTGAACGCCGATGGCAGGGACGACCTGGTGGATTTCAAGCGCGGCAGCCAGCCGCAGGTGTGGGTCGCGCTCTCCACAGGCAACAGCTTCCTTGCTCCCACCCTCTGGCAGAACTTTTTCTGCAGCGGAACAGAGCAATGTGACGTCGGTGATTTCAACGGCGATGGCCGGGCCGATGTCGTCACATTCCTGCGCTCCAACTACAGCGGCTCCGTCGGTGATGTGTACGTCGCCCTCTCAACCGGCGCCAGCTTCGGTACCTCGAAGAAGTGGCACGACTACTTCTGTATCAGCCAGGAACAATGCCAGGTGGGCGATTTCAACGGCGATCACAAGACCGACATCCTTGCCCTCACCCGCGGCAGCACAGCCGATGTATACGTGGCCTTCTCCACCGGCAGCAGTTTCACCACAGGCGCGAAGTGGAACGACTTCTTCTGCGCCGGGGTGGAGACCTGCGCCAGCGGCGACTTCAACGGCGACGGCAAGGACGATGTAATTACCTTCCTGCGCTCGGATTACGCCTACGGCAACCCTTCCTCCGTCGGCGATGTCTTCGTCGGCCTCTCGGACGGCTCGAAAAGCTTCACCGCCGGCCCCAAGTGGAGCGACTATTTCTGCACCGACAGTGAGGTGTGCAAGGTCGGCGATTTCAACGGTGACGGACGGAAAGACATCGTCCGCTTCGCGCGCGACACGAATCTGGCCGATCGCGGCGGCGTCTACGTGGCGTTTGCGGCCGGCAACGCGCCCGCTTTCGTGTCTACGGGCTACAAGTGGGCGGACTACGTGTGCATTGGCAACCAGGACTGCGCCTCGGCTGACGTCAACGGCGACGGCCTGGCCGATGCCATCGCTTTTGTGAGAGACACGCAATCCGGCACCGCACAGGGCGACGTTCTTGTCGCGCTCTCCAATGGCAACAGCTTCAACGCCACCCAGAAGTGGGCGGAGTTCATGTGCACGGGGCAGCAGGTCTGCAAGCTGGCGGACGTCAATGGCGACGGGATGGCCGACGTGGTCATTTTCGATCACACGACTACCAGCGCCACGCCCGGCGATGTCATGGTAGCCCTCTCGACCGGGAGCAGCTTCGCAACACCCCAAAAGTGGCACGACTACTTCTGTGTCGGTGGGGAGCAGTGTGATGTGGGTGACTTCGACGGCGACGGCCGGGCCGACATCGTCACGTTCCTGCGCTCCACTTATAGTGGCACCGCCATCGGCGATGTGTACGTCGCCTTGTCAACCGGTTACAGCTTCGGTGCGTCGCAGAAATGGCACGACTACTTCTGCATCAGCAGCGAGTGGTGCCAGGTGGGCGATTTCAACGGCGACAGCAAGACCGACATCCTCGCCTTCAGCCGCGGCAGCGCGGCCGACGTGTTCGTTGCCCTGTCCACCGGCGCCAGCTTCGCCGCGGGGAACAAGTGGAACGACTTCTTCTGCGCCGGCAACGAGCAATGCGCCAGCGGTGACTTCAACGGCGACGGTAAGGATGACGTCATCACTTTCCTGCGCTCCGACTACTCCAGCACGAATCCGTCCACCATCGGCAACGTCTTCGTCGCCATCTCCAACGGTGCCGACAGTTTCGTCTCCGGCCCAGTCTGGAACAGCTACTTCTGCATCGGCAGTGAGATATGTCGGGTAGGTGATTTCAACGGTGACGGCCTGACGGATATCGCGACCTTCCTGCGCAGCACCCAGGGCGGCGACAAGCAAGGCGATATTTACGTTGCCCTGTCCAACGGCCAGCACTACGCCTTTGTCAGCCCGCCGACGCCCCCCACGCCGACCGCGACGCCGACCACGACTTCGACACCGACCATTACACCGACGCCAACCATCACGCCAACGCCGACGGCCACCGCGACGCGCATCCCAACGGAGATCACCAAGTATCTCTACATGCCGCTGATCTTCAGATAGACGTTGTGTAGAGCCGTTGCAATGCAACGGTTCTACACCACACACCCTGACGTCAACCATGGCCGCATCCAAACCGATCAAGACGCTGGCGATGCGTGTGCTGGAAGGCCGCGGCATCGTTTATGAGCCGGTATACTACGAGGTCGTGGATCATCTCTCCGCGGGCGAGGTGGCCGCGGTCATCGGCTTCCCGGCCGAACAGACCTTCAAAACGCTGGTCGTCTTGCCTGAGCGCCCGCACGCTCGCCCCATCCTGGCGCTTCTGCCCGGCGATAGCCAGCTCGACTTAAAGAAATTGGCAACGGCGTCCGGCGAGAAGAAGGTGCAAATGGCGCCGCAGCGCGAGGCCGAGCGCCTGACAGGGCTGGAAAAGGGCGGTATCTCGCCCCTGGCCTTGATGGACAAAGGCTGGCCCGTCTATGTGGATGAGACGGCGATCCTGTTCGACCGCATCGAGATCAGCGCGGGGAAGGTTGGGGTGGGCGTTATCGTGCCGGTGGAGCCACTGCTCGCGCTGCTGGCCGCGAAGCTGGCGGATATTGCGGGATAGATGATCAAGGGGTCGCCAGGATGAGCGCCACGCCTGACGGCCCCGTAACTTGTAACGTGTTGCGTATTCCGTGTTGCGTATTCCGTGTTGCGTATTCCGTGTTGCGTATTCCGTGTTGCGTATTCCGTGTTCCGTATGGCGTATCGCGCTGCACATGGTGGGGTTGAAGAAAAACCGCATCCCGTTTCATGCTCCACTCCCCACGCTCTACGCTCTACGCACTACGCTCTACGCACCACGCTCCACGCCTCACGCCCTCGCCACCGGCATCTGCACCTCGGTCACGAAGTCCCTCGGATCTTTCGCGGTGTCCATCGCCACCAGGTACACCTCACGGTTGGGGCCGACGATGCGATAACCATTGGCCTGCACCCACGCCATGATGGCACCGTACGCCTCGCCAAAACCCTCGTATGAGCCGTGGTGGACGACGCTCGCCATCTCGTACGCCGGCAGGTCGTGGATCTGCACCCCCTCGCCCTCGGCCAGCGGGGCGTCCACCGGCTCGCAGACCTCCACGTCCACGTCCCGCTCTCGGTACTCCGTATCATGATACACCGTCAGGCAGGGCCCGGTCGGCGTGAAATTGTGTTGGGCCAGGTAAGCTCCCAACGCATTCCACAGCGCGCCCTGATCCCCGTAGTTCGACACGATCTCGCGCAGCGCCGCAACCCGCAGCGTTGGCACCTTCTTGATCACAACGTCATAAACGGACATCTTGCCCTCCTCTTGGATCTGTCTGAGCCGGGCTTCGATGCGCACCAGCCGCGCCTGCTCGATCCCCATCTGCTGCTGCACCTCGGCACGTTTCAGCCGCAACATACCTTCGAGCTGTGCGGGTGACACGCCTTCCCGCAGCGCCTGGGCAACCTGTTCCAGCGTGAAACCCAGGTCCTTCAACGCCAGGATGCGGTTGAGCCGGGGCAATTGCTCGGCTGCATAGTAGCGATAGCCGGTGAACCGATCCACCTCGGCAGGCCGCAGCAGTCCCATCTCGTCGTAGTAGCGCAGCGCTTTTACCGAAACCCGGCTGAGCCTCGAAAAGTCACCGATCTTGAGCACGTTCTCCCTCCGCGGCGGGCACTCTTGAAGATCTTCTGGACGGAGCATACACCCTCCGGTAGGAGGAGAGTCAAGAGGGAATGGGAAGATGTTTTGGAGTGTATACCTCTGGGTTGACGCAGTTCGGTAACTGGCGTCCGGCCAGCCCGGCCAACAGGTTCTCGCAGGCCAGCTCGGCCATCTTCTTGCGCGTGCCGTGCGTCGCCGAGCCGATGTGCGGAAGCACAAGGCAGTTCGGCAGGCCGTAAAGCGGATGATCCGGCGGCAGCGGCTCGGGCACCGTGACATCGAGCGCGGCGCCGGCGATCCACCCCTCCGTCAGTGCACGGACCAGCGCATCCTGATCCACCACCGGCCCGCGCGAGGTGTTCACCAGGATAGCGTTCGGCTTCATCGCCCGCAGCGCCGCCTCGCCGATCAACCCCCGCGTCTCGGGCGTCAACAGGCAGTGCAGCGTCACGAAATCGCTGGTCCGCAAGAGCAGATCGAGCGGCACCCGCACCGCGCCGAACTCCCGCTCGGCCACGTCATGGACGCCGGGGTCGGCATAGAGGATGCGCAACCCGAAGCCGCGCGCCCGCCGCGCCACCGCGTACCCGATCTTCCCCATGCCGACGATGCCGAGGGTCGCGCCCGCCAGGTCGGCGCCCAGCCAGCCGGTCGGCGACCAGGTGGTCCAGCGCCCCTCACGGGCATCGGCCGCGGCCTCGGGCAGGCGCCGGGCAGCCGCCAGCAGCAAGGTCATCGCCAGGTCGGCTGTCGCGTCGGTGAGCACGCCGGGCGTGTTGCTCACCGGGATGCCGCGGCGGGTGCACGCGGCGACGTCGACGTTGTCGTAGCCTACCGCCATATTGCTGACAACCCGTAGCCTCGGCGCCCGGCTGAGCAACGCCTCGTCCACACGCACGGTCAGCAAGCACAACAGACCGTCCGCGTCGGCCAGCCGTTCGGCAAGCTCCGGCGCCAGGCTTGTCGCGTCCACAGGCCCCACGAGCGTCTCGCACCTCCCGGCCAGGGAAGACAGCCAATCGGGGGGCAGCGTGTGGGTGACGAGAGCCAAGGGGAGTTCGGATGAGACAGACATGTGATTGCCTCCGATTGGGATAGGATTCTACTGCAATACCCGGATGTCACGCGGGTCAATCTCAAGGGGCTTCCCGCTCACCTGAACCATCTGCGCCTCGTCAGTGAAATTCAACAGGAGTGTGTAGGGACCACGTCGCGCGGCGATGACACCCGCCGGCAGCTCATCGGCCAAGGGGGTCACGCCTGCCTGGGCCGCCAGGTGCGTCATGAGGGCCGACGCCTGCGCCTCCGTGGGATACCAACCCAGGTAGAGCGCCCGTCCGGCTCCCACTGGGCGAGCCGTGAGCGCCGCCTGCCCGGCGTAAGGACCATCGACGTAACGCGCCAGCACCGCCGTGTCCGGCGCCGCCGCTAGCGACTCGGCCCAGAAGCTGGCCGGCCCCGCCAGGCCCGGCAGATCCGTCACCAGGTCGAACCCGACACCCGGCGGCAGGCTACCCCAGTCGGCCACTGTGGCGCCCACCAGGTCGCGCAGGACACCGGGCAGCGGTTGATCGGTGACCAGATTAGCGGGCGTCTTGAACCCGGAGCGCACGCCCAGCAATACCGTCCCGCCGGCGTTGGCGTAGCCGGACAGTCGATCGGCAAGCGTCTGGTGAGCCAAAAACGCGCTCGGCGCCACCACAATTCTATAGCGCGCCAGATCGGCATCCGGCGCGACGACATCGATGGGGATGCCCAGCTTCTCGCACGCTCGATAGAAAACGAACAGGTGTCGGAAATAGGTCAGATCGTGGCGGTGAGGCTGAATCTGGATCGCCCACAGGTTCTCGTAGTCCAGCAGCAGGGCAATTTCCGCCGTGGTAGAGTGCGCGCTGATCTCGGCCATGATCGCCCGCTCGTCCTTCATCTTCAGCAGCTCGTTGTAGCCGCCGGCCGGCGACGCGTCGTGATGCAACAAACCCGAATGATGCTGCTCAAACCCAAAGCGACCGGGGCGCCAGCGGAAATACACCACAACCTCCGCGCCCGCGGCCAGCGCGTGCCAGGTCCACAGGCGCACGGTGCCGGGCCGGACGGTGGTGTTGTAGCGGCTCCAGTTGATGCTGCCGCACTGCTGCTCCATCACCCAGAAAGACGCTTGCTTGAAACCGCGGGCCTGCGCGTGGCAGAAGCCGGTCAGGTATGGGTCTCCCACGTCGTAAGCGAACACGCAACCGGGCTTGTCGGGCAGATAGAGGGTTTCCCCCTGGGCCTCGGCGTAACCGGTCGGGTAGGAATCCCACGCTATGAAATCGAGGGGACGGGCCAAAGCGTGGTAATCCAGGTCCTCGAAGTTGCCTAGCGTATTGGTAGTGATGAACTGAGCGGCCGTGTGCTGACGCAGCAGATCGATCTGCATTTGTTGGTATGCAACCGTGGTCTCGGAAGCGAAACGATCGTAGTCCAGCACGTGGCTGGGATTAGGTCCGGTCGGGGTGAGGTTCGGCAGCCTGATTTCCTCCCACCGGCTGTACGCCTGGCTCCAAAAGATCGCGCCCCAGGCCGCGTTCAGCGCATCCAGCGTCCCATATCTGCGCTTGAGCCAATCCCTGAACGCGATCAAGCACTGGTCGCAATAGCAGCGCGCAGTAGCGTGGCAGCCGAACTCGTTGTCGATCTGCCAGCCGATGACTGCCGGATGCCGCCCATAGCGTTCGGCCAGAGCGCGCACGATGCGCTCACTGTGCCGGCGATAAGTGGGGCTGGTGGGACAATAGTGACGTCGCGCGCCACTGTTCCGCACGCGACCCTCGGCGTCCACGGGAAGCGCATCGGGGTAGTTGTGGGTCAGCCAGGCAGGCGGCGCGGCGGTAGGAGTGCCCAATACGACCTGCAAATCCATCCTTGACAAGACGGCGATGGCCTCGTCGAGCCAGCCCCAGGCGAACTTGCCTTCAGCCGGCTCCATGCGTTGCCACGCGAATTCACCGATGCGCACCACGGTGATGCCGGCGTCGCGCATCATCTGCGCGTCGATGGGCCACCGGTCCTGTGGCCAGTGTTCGGGATAATAACAAACACCGAGTTTCATGCGGTCACTCCTGGCAGGTCATTCGGATCGCGTGGGATTGTACCAGACTCCACCCCAAAACGCCTTAATCCCCTGCCGCAATCCGTGGTTTTTCCACCACCGATCACCTGGCAATAGAACGCCTCAAATTTATCAGCGTGTAGGGAGGATTCATCTGGCAGGGCGCGAGGAAGGCAGCTTCTCAAGAAGAGTGTGGCTTAGCCCTTGAGGCCGGTGGTGGCGACACCCTCCACAAAATACTTCTGCGCCAGAAGGAATGCCAGCACCGTCGGCAGGATGGCGAGCGTTGAACCGGCCATGATGTACGGCACATTGGCGTGGTAGCCACCCTGGATATCAGCCAGGCCTTGGGTCACGACATAGTTGTTCCTGTTGTGGATGATGACCAACGGCCAGATGAAGCTATTCCAGGCATAGAGAAAGCTGATCGTCGCTTGGGTCGCCACAGCCGGCAGCGCCAGCGGGGCGAAAATGCCCCAGAGAATGCGGAACCGGCCGGCACCATCGATGATCGCCGCCTCCTCAAGTTCCAGCGGAATGCCCTTGAAGAACTGGCGAAACAGGAAAGTGCCGGAGGCTGTGAACAGCCACGGGATAATCAGTGACTGATACCTGTCCACCCAGTTGAACATCAGCATCAACTTATAGGTCGGGATGAGGATTACCATGAAGGGGATCATGATTGTCCCCAGGTAGGCCCGGAAGATCGCATCGCGGCCCGGGAACTTGAACCGGGCGAAGGCATAGCCGCCCATCATGGACGTGAAGATTTGACCGGCCATCACACACACGGCGACAAACACCGTGTTGAGCATATAGCGACCCATGTTCACCGTGCTGAGCACAGCCCTGTAGTTGCCCCACTCCAGCTTCGATCCGAACGGGGCCAGAATACTGGCGAATGTATCCTGGTTCGTCTTCAGAGAGGTTGTCACCATGAAGAAGAACGGATACGCCATGATGACACCCACAAGGGTCAGGAAGAAGTAGAGCAGGAAGCGCCGGAAAAACGGGACGCGCTCTGAACGACCGATCATAGAATCCCCCTTCTTACTCCTCCACGACCCAACGGCTCGACAGCCGGAACTGCACGGTCGTGATGATGAAGATCAATGCGAAGGAGATCCAGGCCAACGCGCTGGCATAACCCATTTGGAAACGCATGAAGCCCTTCTGATACAGATAGTAAACCAGCGTGATGGTGGCGTTGGCCGGCCCGCCGCGCGTCATGATGTAGGGTTCGGAGAAGACTTGCAGCACGTCGATCAGATTGGTGATCAACACATAAAAGATCGTTGGGGTCACCAGCGGGATGACAATCTTGCGCAGGATCGTGTTACGGCTGCCGCCATCCACCCAACAGGCTTCGATCAAACTGTGCGGGACAGCTTGCAGCGCGGCCAGGAAGATCACCATGTCGTAGCCAATCATACGCCACGCCGTAAGAACGATCAGAGTAAAGAGAGACAGCTTCGGTGTAGTCGGGTCGTTGAGCCAGCCGATTACAGGCAGCGGAATATGCGTCCCGAGGATGCCGTTGATCAGCTTCACGAAAAGACCCAACACGAAGTTAACCGCGCCACCTTCCCGGTAGAAAACCCACAAATACACGAGCGAGACAGCGACTACCGAGGCGACGACCGGCAGATAGTAGAGACCGCGGAAGAACGTCATCCCGCGCAGCTTGGAGTTGAGCAGATACGCCAACAGAAATGCCGGGGCGATCGCAAGGAGGATCACACCCACGGCGTACATAACGGTGTTGCCCAACGCGATCCAGAAGATCCGATCATTCGGCACAATCAGACTGCCAAACGCGCTGAAGAACCCCTTCCCTTCCGCCAGAGCCGAGCTGTAAGCGTCCGGTCGGAAATTCAGCTTCACTGCCTGGGTGAAATTCTGGAGCCAAACCGTCTTGGGTGGTGTCAGTAAATCCCAGTTGGTCAGGCTGTAATACAGCGAGAGCAACAACGGGCCGGCGAAGAAGATCAGAAACCCGAGGATGCTTGGCAACAGGAACAGATAACCCTCAAGCGCCTCTCGGCGACGCCGCGACGACGCCGTGGATCGCCTGGCGAGTGCGGTCACGGTTTGCCTCCAGTCGTGGGGAATGGGGACGCGCGTCGGAAACCAGAACTCAGGGATCAGGAGTCAGGTGGCAGGAGTCAGGGACGGGGATAGACGACGGGGCCAGTATGCGCATCGCCCACCTCCATTCCGAAGTTCTGCCGCTCGATCCCTGATCCCTGATCCCTGATCCCTGATCCCCGAATCCTTACTTCTTGAACTTCGGGTTCGCCTGCGCGCAGGCGTCCTTGGCCATCTGCTCGGCCGTGATCTTGCCTTGCAGCAATTGGTCGATCGCTGGCTGGTAGATACCGGTCACGATCTCGTCCCAGTTGCCGGTCCAGAGGGGAATTTCAGCGACAGCGTAATCCGCACCCTTCAGGAAGGGCATGTTGTCTGCCGGAGGCTTGGAATTGAGGAACGCATCGACAGCCGCCTGGGCCTTGTTCGACGGGATGTTGGTGCCCAGTGCAGCCACCTGGCCCTGAACATCAGCACTGGTGAGCAGCTTCAACACCTGCCAGGCCGCGTCCGGGTTCTTGCTCTTGGCGCTGATCGCATAGGCGCCCCAGAACAACCAGGTACTTTTGCCACCCGGCCCTTCGGGCATCTCAATGACGGCAAAGTCAAACTTGGCGTTCTGGCGGATGCCGGGGGTCATCCAGCGGCCGTTCGGGAACATGCCGACCTTGCCGGCCAGAAAATCGGTCTCACTGACGCCGCCCTCAGCGCCGGGAGGTGGGGCAACCTTGTACTTGTTGAAGATATCGGCCATGAACTGCAAACCGGTGACAGAGCCCGGTAAATCCAGGCCGCAAGCGGTGCGATCGGCGTTGAACAGGCTGCCGCCGCCTGCGTAAGCGAAGTAACCCCACAATCCCCACCAATTGCTGAAGCTGAAGCCGTAGCTGCCGTCACCCGTGACCTTCTGAGCAACCTTGAGGAAATTGTCCCAGTTCCATTGCCCCTTCGCTGCCAAGTCGGCCGGATCGTCAGCGCCTTTGGCCTTGAGCAGGTCCTTGTTGTAATAGATCACCATGGTGGAAATGTCGCGCGGCAGGCCCCACAGCTTGCCGTCGTGCTGTAGCTCTTTCATGGGTGCATCGTAGTAGTCGGTGAGCTTGAAACTGGGGTCTTTGTTGACCAATGGCATGAGGTCGAGCAGGACACCCTTGCTCGCGTAATCGGCCACGCTGGCGCCTGGGATCCAGGTGATGTCGGGCGCGGTCGCAGACGAATACTCGGTGGTCAGTTTGTCAAGGTAGCCCTGCACGGGGGACGGGTCGTAAACCAGCTTGATATTCGGCAGTTTCGCCTGAAGCTCGTCGCTGATCTTCTGGTAGACATTCTGCTCTTCCTGGTTGTCCGGACGGGTACGCCAGCGGATCGTGACCTGCTCGGCAGGGGCGGCAGCAGGCGCCTGGGTCGCTTCCGTCTTGGCTGGGGCGGCCGCAGGCGCAGGGGTAGCGGCCCCACCACAAGCGGTCAGCAGCATGGACAAAATGACGAGAGCGCCGAAAACGGTCAAGAGTTTGGACGACATGGATTCTTCCCTCCTAAAAAGAACTGGTTGTTTGATCTACAAACGGTAGCTTGGAACTGGCTGGACTGCGTTCTCGCGGTGCTTTCATCCCTCCTTCCCCCGAACGGGCGCCGTAGACTGGCGCACCACCAGCTCGGTAGCCAGCCGCACAGCCGTGGGCCCGGTGGCCGGCTTATCCAACAGGTCTATCAACAGGCTGGCGCACGCACGACCGATAGCAAAGGTGTCTTGCCGCAGGGTGGTCAACGGCGGATCGAAGTAGGATGCCAACGGCATGTCGTCGAAACCGACAACGGAAAGATCCTGCGGCACTCGCAGTCCCAGATCGCGCGCGGCTCGGATCGCGCCGACAGCCATCCGGTCATTATAAGCAAAGATCGCAGTGAGGTTCGGTTCACGTGCTATGAGCGACTTGAGGAGAGCATATCCCGAAGTCGCCGACCAATCGCCCTCCACGGTTAGCGAGGGATCGTGCGGGATATCGGCCGCGACCAGCGCATCCAGGAACCCCAGCTCGCGCTCCTGGGTGCAGTCCTCTGCCCTCGGCCCGATAATCTGGCCGATACATCGATGGCCAAGAGCGATGAGGTGTCGGGCCGCCATCTGGGCGCCATCCCGATTATCCAGCAGCACCATGTGCCTGGCGTCGTCCCGCCAACATCCGCCCATCAACACGGTCGGGACGTCGTCCGGCAGATACACCCGGCGCTCATCCAGGTAGGGGCTGATGACCAGCAACCCGTCCACCCGGCGATAGCCCACCAGCTCCTCGATCAGTGCATCGAACTGAGAGCGATCCGCAAAAGGAGCGGACAACAGGTAGTAGCCGTGGGAGCGGGCAACCGCCTCCGCCCCTTCCATGTTCGAAGCATAGGTGAAATCGGTCAGATTGGGGGCGAGACAGGCCAGCATGCATGTGCGTCCTTGGGCCATGGATCGGGCGATCGCATGCGGACGATAGTCAAGCTGCTCGATAGCGGCCTCGACCCGCGCTCGCGTTTCCGGCGTCACATCGGGTCGTTGGTTGATCACGCGTGACACGGTCTGGTGAGAAACCCCTGCCAGCGCTGCAACGTCTCGCAACGTCGCATGTTTTGGGCCTGGTCGGTTCATTGTGAATACCCTGGGAACAAAAGGAGGCATGTTACCGGTCACGTGACCGGTAACATCAGGATATACCAGGATCGCGTATTTGTCAATCCCAAATCTCGGCCAGGCGGGCCCTTTTTAAGGTCAGACACGGATCTTCGCTGGTGTCTTGTCGCAACGCCAGTCTGTGGGCAGACCCGCTCAGCATGACCCCACGCAACACGCAGCGCAAAACCTTGCGCCACATCCGATCCCATGCCGGTTTGACGGCAGACTGGAGCCTGAGGTAACATGCCGGCAACTTTTCCATCCAGCTTTCTATTGAGGTCAGACCCATGATCGTGGTCCTCGGGGACATCGCCGTCGACATCGTCAGCAGACTCGCCACGCCGCTGGTGCGCGGCAGCGACGCGGCCGCGGAGGTGCGGCTGATGCCCGGCGGGTCGGGCGCCAATGTCGCCGTCTGGCTGGCGCGCCTGGGCCAGCGCGTGGTCTTCATCGGACGGGTCGGCGACGACACCTTCGGACGCTGGTTGAGCGATGACCTGGTCGCCGAGGGAGTGGAGCCGGCGCTGATCGTGGATCGGCGGCGGAGCACCGGTGTGATCCAGGTATTGGTGGAGCCCGACGGCGAGCGCACGATGGTGCCCGACCGCGGCGCAAACGCCATCTGGGCGGGAGAAGAAGCGCCGGAGGATTTGATCGCCGCGGCCGATCTGCTGCACGTGGTCGGTTATGTTCTGCTGGATCGGCAAGGCCAGCCCGGCGCGTTGGCGGCGATGGCGCTCGCGCGGGCTCACGGCGTGCCGGTCAGCCTCGATCCCAGCTCACACGGGCCACTGCGGAGCGTAGGAGCCGGCGCCTTCTGGGACCTCGTGGGGCATGTCGATGTGTTGCTGCCGAACCGTCGTGAAGCGCAGGTATTGACCGGGGTCGCGGAGCCGGAGGTCGCCCTCGCCGCGTTGAGAGAACACGCAGGCACAGTGGCGATCAAGCTGGATCGTGACGGCTGCATCGCCGCGACCGGAGCGAAGATCGAGCGTGTACCGGCGCCCACCATCCCCATCGTCAATGCGACAGGGGCCGGTGATGCGTTCAACGCGGCATTTCTGGCAGGCTGGTCGCGCGGCGACGATCTGGGTGCAGCCTGCCGGGCCGGCGTCAGCCTGGGCACATTCGCCGCGACGCTGCCCACTTCACGCTGACTTACCTGCCAGCGCGCGGCGAAATTCTTGCAGGGTGTTCACTACGTCGGCGTGAATCACCACATCCATCTGATCATCCAATGGCGTGTGGCTCAGGTTCACCACGATGACATGCGCGCCGCGGCGTTTGGCAAGCAGCGGAAGATCGGCCGCTGGCATGACCTCCAGCGATGTGCCGATCACCAGCATGAGATCACACATCAGCGTTTCGTGTTGCGCCGCGCTGATCGCATCATAAGGCAAGGGCTCCCCGAAGAGCATGACATCCGGCTTCAACGGGCCGCCGCAGTACGGACAAGGCGTCGGCAGCCGGCCGGCGATGATCTCCGCCCAGAGTGCATCCGCGGCCAGCGTGCGATGACAGTCCAGGCAGGTGGCGGTGCGCGCGTGCCCGTGGATCTCCAGCACGCGGCGGCTTCCGGCTCGTTGATGCAACGAGTCGATATTCTGCGTGATCACCGCTTTCACACAGCCTGCCCGTTCCATTTCCGCAAGCGCGCAGTGAGCCGGGTTCGGCCGGGCAATGCTCGCCTTGACGATCACAGGCCGGATCCAGTCATAGAACTGCCTGGAGTCATCGTGAAACGCCCAGATCGAGGCCACAGACAGAGGGTCCGTATGGCGCCAGAGGCCGGAGTGATCGCCGCGGAAATCGGGGATACCTGACCGTGTGCTGATGCCGGCCCCTGTCAAAGCTACGCAGTAACTCGACATGCGCAACAAAGCAATCGCCTGCTGCAAGGGCTTGCCCATGAGCCCTCCTGGCCCGGTCCGAAGTTGGTGGAGTAAACGCCCGTGCCTGGGTTGAAAGTGTCACCACTTTAGCATAGTTTTCAAGTAGGTGCAAGCACTGATTGACAGGCGCGCCATCTCATTGTAATATCAGGAACGGAAAAATACCTCGACGGCTGGAGGAGACATGGTTGCGAATTTGGCCAGGGAATGGAGCGCTCGGCTTATCCGGCCTATTGCCCAACTCCTGGGGAGATTGGGCTTGACGGCGAACGCCGTGACGGTTCTGGGCTTCCTCTTGACAGCCGCAGTTGCTGTAGTGATCGCCACTGGACGGACACAGCTTGGCGGTGTGCTCTTAATCTTTACCCTGGCGTTCGATGCCGTCGATGGCACCCTGGCTCGGCTGATGGGCACGACCAGTCGGTTCGGGGCTTTCCTCGATTCAACTCTCGACCGCTGGGCCGAGGTGGCGCTCTATGGGGCGCTCGTCTGGCTCTTCCTCCACAACAAACAGGACACCGGTGTATTACTGTCCACGAGCGCGATGGCGATGTCGCTGCTGGTCAGTTACACGCGCGCGCGTGCCGAAGGAATCGGCATCCAATGCAGGGACGGCATCCTCACGCGCTTTGAGCGCATGGTCATTCTGATCGCAGGGTTACTGTTCAACCAGATCATCTGGGCGCTCTGGATCATCGCCATCCTCGCGGGACTCACAGCAGTACAACGTATCTGGGTGACCTGGCAGATCGCACGCACAGCCGGATAAACGCTTCCAGCTCAACACTTGCCTGTGAAACGAGCGAATCGGCACAGGCCAAATGCTTCGGTTCTATAAGACTCGTCGGCATCTGCTCTTGAAAGACTCCAACGCAGGTGCCGTCGGACAGATAATCCTGATGTCTTTGCTAAACTCGCTGCTTGGAGCGTTATCTTTCGCACCCTTTAACGTCATAAGGGTTAATAGCGCGCGCAGCGAAGACGGAGAGGCACAGGAACTGTTGGAACGAGCCAGCCGTGCCGAATCCGCCGCGCTCGGCGCATTATATGATCAGTACGCCGACAGGATTTACAGCTACATTTACCATCGCGTCGGATACGCCGAGGTGGCAGAGGATCTGACCGGGCAAGTGTTCATGCGAATGCTGGAGGCCATTCGTACCGGTCGGGCCTGGCGTACTTCTTTTTCCGGCTGGCTGTATCGCATCGCCCACAACCTGGTGATCGATCATTATCGGCGCCGGGGGCGAGCGACACTCGTTGATCTGGATGACGTTGCGCCAGTGGCCGCCACCATGGGCGATCCGGCTCATATCGCCGAGTCCATGCTTGACCGAGAGGATTTGCGGAAGGCGTTGGCTCTTCTTACCGAGGAACAAGCCCAGGTCATTACGCTGCGGTTCCTTGAGGAGTTGAGCATCGCCGAGACTGCGGATACAATGCAGAAAACCGAGGGAGCCATCAAGGCTCTACAATACCGGGCAGTGTTGGCTCTCAAACGTGTGATGCAGTCATGACGCGTAACACCGACGACATCTTGGCTGAACTGTTTGCTGAGTGCAGCGACCTGCTCAAGGCAGGCGCAACCGTAGCGGCTTGCCTTGAGCGGTATCCTGAACACGCGGCCGCGCTTGAGCCTCTGCTGAACACACTCGTACAGGTTCGCCAACTCCGTCCGGTTCCCCCGCGATCGGCCGCTGCCGTCGCCCAGGGGCGAGCCGAATTTATGGCTGCCGTGCAAAGGATAGCGTCACCTGCACCGGCGGCCAGGCCGGCGCGCCCGCTATCCTGGGTAGGACGAGCCGCGGCATGGTGGCGCAGTCTTGGAGAGAGCGTCGCGTTACCTTCAGGGAGTCGAGGGCTGCGTCCTGTGCCAGCGGGACTCATGATCGTGCTCGTGGCCGTGATCCTGGTCGGGTTGCTGGGGACAGGAGTCGTCGCGACGGCCGCCGACGCGCTGCCCGGCGACTGGCTTTACCCTGTCAAGACGGCAGTTGAGAACGTTCAGGTGTTCACCACGCGCGATCCGGTGGCCCGAAGCGCCTTGCTGGAAAAACTGGCCGAACGACGCAGGGGAGAGGTCAGGACAATTATCGAGACAGGCCGCCCGGCGCGCAACCTGGCGCTGGTGGGCACGTTGGAGGCGATCAAGGGCGATACGTGGACGGTTTCCGGGTTAACGGTCACTATCACATCCGATACGCGCATTGAAGGAAGGCCGGTAGTCGGCGCCTCGATCCAGGGTCGCATGTGGGCACCGGGTGATGGCCGGCTACTGGCCATCATCGTCGAGGTCGAACCGCCGCCCGGCGCAGGGGCAGCCGGCGCAACGGTGACCCCGACGGCCACCGCGTCGCCCATGCCGCCGACGCTGACGCCGACGCCGACTCCCAGTCCGACGCCCAGTAGCACGGCGCCCGAACGTCGCGGCGCAGTCACATTGCCCACGCAGCCGATCATCGAGCCGACGGAGCTTCCGACGCGCACGGCATCCCCCACCCCAACGGCCACATATACGCGGACTCCGCTTCCCACGGCCACCGTCACGGCGTCGCCCACCGCTTCCCTCACGCCCTATCTCACGCCGCCCAGGCCGGTGACCCATCAATGGATTCGGGGTGGGTGGGTGACAGCCATCCACGGCAATGTGTGGACGGTCAGCGGCACGACCTTCCGCACCGACGCGAACACGCGCATCGACCCCAAGGTGACGGTCGGCTGGCGGGTTGATGTCGAACTTCGTGTGGAAGCGGATGGCTCGCTTGTTGCAGAACAGATTATCGGACTGTCGCCACCGGAAGCCACCCCCGAACCCTTCCAGTTCACCGATGTTGTGAAGGCGCAGGGTGGCGAATGGTGGACCATCGGCGGCTATCAAGTCAAGATCACAGGCGCTACCGACATCGAAGCAGGTATCCAGATCGGCGATTTGGTGGAAGTCAAGGCCGAGAGACATGCATCCGGTGAAATCTGGGCCCTGCGCATCCGGCTGGTCCACGGGAACGAGGTCCATTTCCAGGGTGTGATCACCGCCGTGAATGCCGACTCGATTGTCGTGGGCGGCCAGCGGGTGTACATCGACAGCAGGACGCAGATCAACGGACAGCTTGTCGTCGGTCGCATCGCGCAGGTTGCGGCCGAGCAGATGCCCGATGGCCGCCTCATCGCGCGCATGATACTGGTACTGGAACCGACGGCCACGAGCACCGTCACATCGACGCCGATGCCGACCTCGACTTCGACAGAGACGCCGACCTCCATGCCGACGGCGACACCAACCTCTATGCCGACGGCGACACCAACCTCCATGCCGACAGAGACGCCGACGTTGCTGCCGACAGAGACCCCGAGTGTTGTGTCAGGCATGACAGAAACACCAACGTCAACACCAAACGTGATCGATACATCGTCACCAACGCCGACAACACCGGCGGAGGTGACACCTGCTCCGACAACAGCGATGTCTTGAGCGACTTTCGTGCTGGTCAGAGACGTGATGGATAGCTCACGCCAAGACGCAAGGAACGCTAAGCGACCCCATATTGATGCTTTGCGCCCTTTGCGCCTTTGCGTAAAACATTTCCAAGTCCAGCAGGTCATTGACCATTACAGTCTTGAGCGACTTTTGCCTTCTTTTGCCGCTTGTTCCACGCAAGCTTTAATGGTATAATATTGTCACTTCAGGCGTCCGGCGTAAACAAGCAACCATAAGACAACCATCTGGAGACAAGATCATCGTGCGTACTGGCTCTCCTCACCATCTGGGCGTTCGGGTAGCACTCGTATCGATGCTGACAGCGGTTCTCCTTGTCATGCACGGCCCCGCTGGACCGGTCGCCGCGGCCCGGCCGCAATCGCCCGAATCATCAACCGCGGTGCCTACTCGCCTCGAAGGTTTCCTGAAGGCCATTCTGTCCGATAGATGGCTGGTAGGCGAGTACTCGGTCGTCGTGGACGCGCAAACCGTCCTGGTCGAAAAGCGCGGACGAGTGGAAGTTGGCGCCTGGGTCATCGTGTGGGGAACCCTGAATGAGGATGGCCGCACGCACGCTGAGGTGCTCCAGGTGGATCGGCCCGCAGGCCATGCGGGGCCAACGCTTCAATTCTCGGGCTTGCTGCGCAAGAAAACCGCGGAGTATTGGGTCATCGAGCAGACGCCTGTCAAGATCACCGGGACGACTCAGATTCTCGGCAATCCCGCGACCGGCGCGCTCGTATGGGTCGAGGCCGAGCAAGTGGGAGATACCCTGACCGCAGTGACCATCGAATTGATCGGGGATGATCCGCAGTCGTTGCCTGCTGAGTTTGAAGGGCGAATCCAGGCGTTTGGCCCAGAGCATTGGGTTGTAGGGGGGCATCAGGTGGTGGTGGGACCCGATACCGAGGTAATCGGGGAGCCATCTCTCGACCAAAATGCCGAAGTGAAGGCCACCATCGAGGCAGATGGCACGCTGGCGGCCCAGCTCATCCGTGTGGTCGATCCTTTCGCCGAGGCGCGCCTGAGCGCGGTGGTGGCGGCTATCGCTGCTGATCCGGATGGCACGCAGACGTGGGAGGTACTCGTATTTCCTAAGGAACCCTGGACCGACCCGGAGATCGGCGTGCTGCACGTTGACACCAACACCCTGGTTGACGAGAGCCGGGCAGTCGCCCAGGCCGGCCAATGGGCCGACGTGCGCGGGGTCAAACTGGGCCAGGGCGAATATCAGGCAGAGGTCATTCAGTTGGAGCATCCGATCCCTGTCACCCTGGATGGCGAATTCGCCGCTGCACCCACCGCGACGGGCGGCGGTGGGTGGTGGCAGATCAACGGGCAGCCGGTGTGGCTGGCGAACTCTCAGGCAGCGAGCGTCGGAGCGACCTATGCCGAAGGGAATGCAACTGTCGTCGGCGTACGGCTACCCAACGGAGTCATCTGGGCTAAACAGGTACACCGGACGGAAGGTACTATGCGATAGGGACTGGCCCAACGGCTGTTGGTGGCTAGTCAAGACCGACGAGCGAGCGTCATGGCGATGGATTGGGCACGCAGGTCACCGAGCAGGGGCATATTGGTAGTAATGTTGGCTTTGGTAGCTTCCATAGCCGGATTGTGGCCGCGCCCGGTATCGGCCGAAGCCAGCACGATGCCTTGGGAATCTCCCACGGCTATCGTGACCGGCATCCCTGATGCGGCGCGACCGGCGTTGGCCTATACCGCCGACGGAGTGGGATATGCCTTGTGGGAATCGGAAGGCCAGCTATACTATGCCAGACAGTTACCCAACCGGGCATGGAGCGCGCCGCAGCAAGTCGCCTACGGGATGTCGCCGGCGCTGGCAATAGACAGCTCGGGCCGCCTGCACGCCCTGTTTGCCAACCAGTTCATGGGCAACTATGAGATCTACCAGGTGACCCTGATAGATGGCAAGTGGACGCTGCCGGTCGATATTTCGCACACTTCTGGCGTCTCGGCATATCCTGTCCTCGCAGCGGGTCCGGGCCACACCATGTTTGCGGCCTGGATGGATAATTCGCCTGGGTACTGGACGATTTACGTCGGCACGTGGAATGGCGAGTATTGGAGCAACCAACCGTTGCCCGATGCACGCGGCCAGGCTCCGACGCTTGCAGCCAGTACCGATGGCACGGTGTACCTGGCGTGGCAAGATCGAATCCCCACTCTGGATAACCCGAGCGGGACGTTCGATATCTTTTTGAGCGAACACGGTGATGCCGACTGGTCTCTGCCGATCAACATCTCCGATTCGCCTGCCGCCTCCTCCATTGGCGCCAGCCTGACGACAGCGCCGGATGGGTTCGCGCATCTGACGTGGGTCGATGATGACCAGGAAGTACAATACTGTTATGGCGAGGGGGTATACTGGCCTCTCCCGCAAACGGTCGTCCGTACGGCCATGATCGCTCGCGGGCCGCGCATCGCCTCGGAGCACGGAGGCGTGCTGCATATCGCGTGGGATGAAGGGGATGTGGTGCGTGCTACCCTGGCCGCACCGGCGCCGCCGAAGTGGCCAAAACCCGTCGTCGTGACGGCGCTCAGCGGTGACTTACGCCAGGTATCGCTCGCAGCGCTACCAGGGGGTGGGGTTGCGGTCAGTTGGGTACAGGCGTTTGGCCCCGGAGATCTCGGCATCTATGAAAGCCAGCAAGCGCCGGCTTCATCCTGGCATCTCTGGCTGCCGCTGATGACACACCCATAAAGCAGCCATGCCGCTTTGATTCCAATGTATCCTCTCAATAATCCGGGGAACGGCGGTCGCAGACCGTCTACGAGCCTGCTCTCAGGGGGTCTGTGACCCCCGTGTCAGCCCCAACTTATTGAGAAGATACATTCCAATCGGTGCTCGGCAGCCGGGCCGCCGATTGAATCAATGGCCGTTTGTCCTGACCCACCGACGACGCTCGAAAACCAGCCCACTCCGCAGCAATTCCTGGCGGATTGTTTCCGCGCTGATGTCCGGCGTAATCCCCCGCTCGGTCAATTGATATCGCAGCCGTTGTAAGGACCACGAATCAAAATCGAGCCCCAGATCTTGCGGGTCGGTCGTTGCCATGCCGACAATGGCGCGACGTTGATCCTCAGAAAAAAGTCGCGGGCGACCGGGAGACCGGCGCGGGAACAGGCCGTTGATGCCGTAGCGGTTGAAACGATGGATCCACTTCCGAACGTTGATGGGATGCAGATCAACGATGGTGCTGATCTCCTGCACGCCAACGCGTTGCGCGGACAATGAGATGATCCTGGCCCGCTTGACCAATTCTTCATCCCTAACGGATCGGAGCATCTCCTCCAATCGGGCTTTCTCCTCGCCCTTAAGCGTCCTGATATACAGCGCCATGCTACCCTCCCTGTTGCGGTGACGCTTCGAAGCCGTACTGCGCACTAACTACTTAATCTACTTCAAAAGACGATCTCAGACTCGAAAGGTCGCGCATTCAGATTAAGGCCATATAAGAAATCGCTGAGTCTCCCCTTTATCTTAGGTATTTTGAACTGCAAATTAACAGCCATCAGCAAGCTGATATGGCCAATCCTGGAGCTGGCCTATAACACCACCAAAAAATACTACTTATTATATCGCACATTTTATTTGAAGACGTTCAGCCTGACGGAAAGTCACGGCTATTCAGCACTTCTGCTGTATGACCCTCGTCATTGCTGGGGGTGGCCGCCGCGCCTATAATCAAGCCCGCTGAATATTTCTTTGCATTCGCCCGCTACATTCATCTACCTGGAGGTTGCAAGCTATGAAGCGACTGACACCCGTTCCGAGCGACCTGGAGATCGCGCAGGCCGCGGAACTGAAGCCGATCCTGAACATCGCCGCAGGGTTGGGGTTGGGGCCCGACGATCTGGATCTGTACGGCAAGTACAAGGCCAAAGTACACCTGGACGTGCTGGAGAAGTTTGCTGACCGGCCCCAGGGCAAATACATTGACGTGACGGCCATCACGCCGACGCCGTTGGGTGAGGGCAAAACCACGACCACCGTTGGCCTGACTCAGGGCCTCGGGCTGCTTGGAAAAAAGGTCGTCGCTGCCATACGCCAGCCGTCGCAAGGCCCTACATTCGGCATCAAGGGAGGGGCGGCCGGTGGCGGTTACAGCCAGATCGTGCCGATGGAGGACTTCAACCTGCACCTGACCGGCGACATCCATGCCATCACGGCCGCGCACGACCTGATCGCGGCGGCCATCGATGCCCGAATGCTGCACGAGTCGGAGGCGGCGAACCCACAGACGATGTTCGATCGCCTGTGCCCGCCCGACAAGGCCGGGAAACGCACCTTTTCCCCGACCATGCTGCGCCGGCTCAAGAAACTCGGCGTCGACAAAACTGACCCGGTCGCCTTGACCCCGGAAGAGCGCACCCGTTTTGCCGTCCTGGATATCGACCCGGCGAGTATCACCTGGAACCGCGTGATCGATATCAACGACCGTTTCTTGCGCAGGATCGAGATCGGTTTGGGGCCAGAGGAAAAGGGCAAGACCCGTATCACCGGCTACGACATCACTGTTGCATCGGAACTTATGGCGATCCTGGCGTTGACCACGGGCCTGGAGGATCTGCGCGAGAGGATCGGCCGGGTGGTGATCGGCACCAACCGCAAGGGCGAGGCGGTGACGGTCGAGGATTTGGGGGTGGCGGGCGCCGCGACGGTGCTGATGAAGGATGCCATCATGCCCAACCTGATGCAGACATTGGAAGGGCAGGCAGCGTTCGTGCACGCGGGCCCGTTCGCCAACATCGCCCACGGCAATAGCTCGATCCTGGCCGACCAAGTGGCGCTCAAGCTGGCCGACTACGTCGTCACCGAGTCCGGTTTCGGTGCGGACATGGGCACGGAGAAGTTCTTCGACATCAAGTGCCGCTACTCGGGGTTGACCCCAAATGCGGTAGTCCTGGTGGCGACGGTGCGGGCACTGAAGATGCATGGTGGGGGGCCGAAGGTGGTGGCGGGCAAGCCGCTGGACTTCGCCTACACCAGCGAAAACCTGCCGTTGTTGGAGGCGGGCTGCGCTAACCTGGTGGCGCACATCGAGAATATCAAGCGTTATGGGGTGCCGGTGGTGGTGGCGATCAACCAGTTCAAGGATGATACGCCAGCGGAAATCGAGTTGATCCGCCAGAAGGCGATCGCGGCAGGGGCCGAGGATGCGGTGCTGTGCACGCACTGGGCAAACGGCGGCGATGGCACCATCAAGCTGGCCGAGGCTGTCATCGCCGCGTGCGACAAGCCCAGCGACTTTCACTTCCTCTACCCGCTGGAGTGGAGCATCAAGGAGAAGATCGAGAAGATCGCCAAAGACATTTACGGCGCGGGCAGCGTGAGCTACACGCCGGAGGCCGAGGCGAAGATCGAGCTCTACACCCGGCTGGGCTTCGACAAGCTGCCGATCAACATGGCCAAGACCCACCTGAGCCTGAGCCACGATCCGGCCGTGAAGGGTCGGCCGCAGGGCTACGTCTTCCCCATCCGGGATGTGCGGGCCAGCGTGGGCGCCGGATTCCTTTACCCGCTGTGCGGCGAGATGCGCACCATGCCGGGCCTGCCCTCCCGCCCGGTGTTCTACGATGTGGACCTGGACCTGAAGACCGGCCGCGTGGTTGGCTTGTTCTAGCGTGACCCAATCCCTAATCCCTAATACCCAGTCCCTAATCCCTAGTACCTGATACCGGGAGCTAGGGACTAGGGATTAGGGACTAGGGATTGCGGATCAGTGACGTTTCGATTTGTCAAACCGTCGTCATCGGGTTATAATGGGTTCGCTTGACAGGCTAGATGACCTCCGGGGTTTATCGAACCTCGGAGGTTTGTATGTTTGATCAAGTGGGGAGAATAACGATGCCGATCTATGAGTATGAATGCGAACAGTGTGGCGTGCGGTTTGAACGGCTGCAACGCATGACGGATAACCCATTGACAAATTGCCCGGAATGCAACGGACATATCCACCGTGTGATGCAGCCCGTGGGTATCATCTTCAAAGGTTCCGGCTTCTACGTTACGGACAACAAAGGCAAGTCATCGACGGGTGTGCCGGCGAAAAAGAAGGAAGAGGAAGTCAAGCCGTCAGACCCCGCAGGAGACTCCGCTCTCAAAAGTGAAAGCACATCAACGGCGGTCGCTAACAAGACTACCTGAGACGCGTGCCTGGTCAAGAAAGGCTTGAGCGCAAGACGCCTGCTCCTTTTGTGTCTTGCGCTTTGTTTTTGAGTGCGCGAGAAACGGCTTTCGAGACAGGCGCCATGCCAGGACGCACTCGCATTTTGACAATCACCAGGGGTGATGCTAACCTTTGCCGGCTATGTTCGATTTCACCATCACCGCGAGAGATCCGCATACTGCCGCCCGCGTCGGTGTCTTCCAGACGCCCCATGGTCTTCTGACAACACCCGTTTTCGCCCCCGTCGGCACTCAAGCCACTGTAAAGACGCTGACATCCCGAGATCTAGGCGAACTGGGCGCCAGCCTGGTCCTGTCTAACACCTACCATCTCTACCTCCGCCCCGGCACCGCTTTGATCGCTGATTTCGGGGGGCTGCACAGCTTCATGGGCTGGCCTGGCCCGATGCTCACCGACTCGGGGGGCTTTCAGGTCTTCAGCCTGGCCCAAATGCGTAAAGTGAGCCCCGACGGCGTGATATTCCGTTCGCACATTGACGGCAGCCTGCACCGCTTCACGCCTGAAAGCGCAGTGAGGGCGCAGGAAGATCTGGGCGCGGATATCATCATGTGCCTGGATGAATGCGCCGAGCCGCTGAACCGGAAGTACAACGAGGAAGCGTTGGTCCGCACTCACGCCTGGGCGAAGCGTTGCCAGGCCGCACAACGGCGCCATGATCAAGCGCTTTTCGGCATCGTCCAGGGTGGCATCTTCCCGGATCTGCGCGTCGAGAGCGCGCGTACCCTGGCCGCGCTGGATTTCCTCGGCTATGCGGTGGGCGGCCTCAGCGTCGGCGAGACCAAGGATCAGATGTACGCCACGCTGGATCTTACCGTCCCCGAGCTGCCTGCCGAAAAGCCCCGTTATCTGATGGGCGTCGGCGCCCCGGAAGATATCGTCGAAGCGGTCGCACGCGGCATCGACATCTTCGACTGCGCGCTGCCGACCCGTGTCGCCCGCAACGGCGGCCTCCTGACCCAGGCCGGACGGTTGAACCTGCGTAACGCCCGCTACGCGGCCGACCCACTGCCGGTCGAGCCGGGATGTGAATGCTACACCTGCCAGCATTTCAGCCGGGCTTACCTGCGCCACCTGTTCAAGGCCGAGGAAATCCTGGGGCTGCATCTGGCGACGGTCCACAACGTCCATTTCATGCTGCAACTGATGGCTGAAATCCGGGCGCACATTGCCGCGGGCACGTTCGCCGCCTTCCAGGAGACGTTCCTGGCCGGCTATCAACTTCCTGATCAAGAGGTCCGCCACGCCCAGCGCGCTGCCCGTAAAGCGCGCCGGCAGGCCAGTGGCGGTGGCTGATCGCAGAAGGGCACATCCATGATCCAGATCATCCAGGCGATTATCCTCGGCATCATCCAGGGCGTGACCGAATACGTCCCCATCTCGAGCTCGGCGCACCTGGTGATCGTACCGTGGCTCTTCGGGTGGACTGCCCCGGCGCTGACCAGCCTGTCGTTCGACGTTGCCTTGCACCTGGGCACGTTAGTGGCCGTGTTGTGGTTCTTCTGGCCCGTGTGGGTGCGGCTGGTACGCGCCGGCGTCGCCAGCATCGTCGAACGCAAAATCGGCGCCGATCCCGACCGTCGGCTGGCCTGGCTCATCGTCATCGCCTGCATCCCCGGTGCGATCTTCGGCGGTCTGGGGGAAAGCCGGATCGAGATGCTGTTCCATCAGCCCGGCACACCGGTCCGGCCTGGCGCGATGATCGCGATGGCGGTCATCATCGCTCTACTGGGCGCGCTTCTGTTCCTGGCCGAGCGTCTGGCTCAGCACACGCGTGGCTTGCAGCGGTTATCCCTGAAGGATGCGATTCTCATTGGCCTGGCGCAGGCCGCGGCGATCTTTCCGGGCGTGTCACGCTCGGGCGCGACCATCACGACCGGATTGGCGCTGGGCCTGGAAAGACCGACTGCCGCCGAGTTTTCTTTCCTGCTTTCGGCGCCGATCATCGCGGGCGCCGGTGGCAAGAGCCTCCTGGATGTCTTGAGCGGCCTGAAAACCGGTGCGATCGTCCGCTCCGATCTGATCCTCTTTGTCGTCGGCTTTGTCGCCGCGGCAATCAGTGGCTATTTATGTATCAAGTTCCTGATGGACTACCTGCAGCGCCACACTACCAACATCTTCGTTTACTACCGCTGGGCGCTCGCCGTAGTCGTGATCGTCGTCGCGCTAACGCGGTTCTGAGATGATCGACGATAGACGATAGACGATGGACCATGGTCGATGGTCAACGGTCGATGATTGATAGACAATGGTCGATAGACGATGGACCATGGACGATGGTCGATGGTCAACAGGCGATGATCGATAGGCGATGGTCTGCCATCCGCCATCCGCCATCCGCCATCGGCCATCGGCCATCGGCCATCCGCCATCGGCCATCGGCCATC
>Ga0172368_10001086_pt1 | contig 37917 bp, 35 predicted proteins | sample Lak11m_FD_114540 | JGI IMG/M metagenome (GOLD analysis project Ga0172368, IMG submission 114540) | Freshwater microbial communities from Kabuno Bay, South-Kivu, Congo - kab_022012_11m | ecosystem: Environmental > Aquatic > Freshwater > Lake | place: Democratic Republic of the Congo: South-Kivu... | reverse complement strand
GGCTTGATAAGGCTAAGACTTCTTTTAGTAAATCTTTATAGTCCATTTTTTAATCCTTTGTTTTATACAAAGATAATAAATTTTTTTAATATGCAACGCTATTCTAAACTAAAGCCTAAATGTACTATAACTCATTATATATCAATTATTTGTAATACTCAAAAGGTTTTTATATCTTATATTTGTGTAAATTCTTAAACAAAAAAGATATGACAAACCACATTTTGAACTTTTTGATGGGAACAGTTGCAACAGTCGGAACAGCATCCGCAATTAATGACATTGACCCCAATCAGTACGGCACCATTGACGAACTGATAAAGTACATAATCAGCATTGTAGGCGGGATTCTCGCAACAATCATCATCAATTTGCTAAAGAAAAAGTTCCCTGAATGGTTCGTAACTAAAAAGAATAAATAATTCCGTATCATCGCCGTATCAAGTCCGTATCAAAGCCGCTTGAAAGGTTAAATATAAAGTAAATAAAAGAAAATTAAACAAATTATTAATCCCTAAATTTTAAAAAAATGGCAATTGTTCAAAACCCAATCACTGGCAGGTCTAAGAAAAAATTTGGAACTGCAGTTTTTTCCAGACAGTTCGGAAAAAACACCATGCGCACTAAACCCGTTGAAGTGAGCAACCCCAAAACCCTCGCACAGAGACAGCAAAGAAGCAAGTTTTCACTGATGGTGGCACTCTCCAGAATGTTCATCTCTTTCATCCGTGTAGGCTTCAAGCAGGCGGCTGTCAGTATGTCACAGTTTAATATGTTCATGAAAACGAACATTTACGATGTCATCACCGGCTCTTATCCCAACTATGCCATCGACTTTACCAAACTCATTGTTTCAAAAGGAACTTTGTTAGGTGTCGAAGATGGAGCAGCTGTAGCCGCCGCAGGTAAATTAGTCAACATTTCATGGGTAGATAATACCGGCACCGGCGATGCTCTGGCAACTGACAAAGCCTTGCAGTTAATTCTCAACTACGAGAAAGGTAAAGTTTATCAGGATGTAACCACTAAGACCAGAGCCGATGCCGCTTCTGCTATCACGGTTCCTGCTTCTTGGGTAGGCGACCTGGTATATGTGTACCTCGCTTTTCAGGATGCTTCAGGGTACAAAGTAGCTGACAGCTCTTACTTAGGTTCTGTTACTATAGTTTCTTAGTTCCGCTTTTCGGTTTTCTTTCATGGCCCGGGGGGAGTTGTCTGTTTAGCGTGGCAACTTCCCCTTTTTTATTAAACAATTTTTAATTCATTAACCTAAAAAATATTAATTATGGCACGTATAAAACAAGGCTTTCTCGGAAATGCTTCCGGCAAACTCGGCAGCGTGGTATTTTCCAAATGGCGCAATCTCGAAACCGCCCGTCAATACCAACCCGACATTCAGGATGCTAACACCCCCGACCAACAAAAACAGCGTACACGCATGGTGGCGCTGCTTCAGTTCCTTAAACCTCTCAACAAAACTTTTATTAAGTTTTTCAATGCTTCTATTTCCAAAGGCTCTACGCCCTGGGCTGTTGCCATCAAAGACAACATGAAAGGCGTTTCTCCTGATGGCATTTTTCCTCTGCAAAACCTCCGACTGGGCACGCCCATGTATCCGCCCTTTACCATTCTTGATACTATTTACGACCCTTTCATTGACCAGATTCAGGTCGTTTACAATCCCCCTTTAAACTACACACCCAACGATCCTTTTCTTTACATAGGCTGTGCAGCCCTGGGCAAATACCATTCTGTCAATGATGCGCACAACTTTGATGTCAGGCACCAGTTGTGTTTTATGCCGATGGGCATTTTTTACAGCTCATTTTATGATGACTTCTTCAAGCAGCTCTTTTTCAACTGGTGGAAAGATGGGATGCTGTGGTTTATGTACTTCGACAGAAACAATGTCGAACAAATGAACAACCCCAACGCCAACCTTACAGAGCCTGCGCCATTTACGCTTACTTCAATAATTGAAGGATTCAATACAAACATTGAAGAAAACCCTGTGCCTGTGGATGCCATTTCATGGGCTCACATTCAAAGAGATAACAAATGGTATCTTGTGTTTACCATCGATTATTCTAAAACCACACTGGTTGAACCTGTTAATTACACTATGCTCATCAATGGACTTAATTTTGTCAACGGGCAGCACTCTCAAACGCCCTCTATGGAATGGAATCTGGGCAGTGAATCCAAGCAGATTGAGATTGGTGTTGACGGCTATAATGGCAGCAGGGTCATTCTTTATGCTGTTTACCGGAATGATGGGTTACAGGTCAGCCGCTTCAATCGTTTTTATATCAGTTACGGCACTGACAATATTGAATATCCATTTTTCAAGCAGGTTTTTGAGTGTAATTATTCTTTACCATCCTCATTTATCCTCAATGACAATGAATGTGGCTTTTGCGGTATTTTCAATGACTTATTCGATGATTTCATTAACCTTTACGAACAGGGTGTTATTCAGTACTACACAGACCCCATCCCAACAATACAGCACATATTAACCTTGGGTAATTCAATCAATGGCACAGTAAACATAATAAATTATTTCCGCAAGGTTAATCAGTCCTATTTCTTTTTGGTGGGTGAGAAAGCCACACTTAATCCGCTACCGGCTCCGGGTTATAACTTTTCAAAGTGGGCGGGTGCTGATGCCAACGATGTGCAGTTGGTTGAGCCTGGCACTTATGAGCTGCTCATGGACAAAGACCGCAGTGTTTATGCTGAGTATGTTGAAATTCCTATCCCTGTTACTGAATACACGCTTACACTTTTACCTTCTCTCAATGGCACTATCAATGTCACCAACTACCTAACCAAAGTAGAAAATGTTTACACTTTCGCAAATGGTGCCAATGCCATTCTTTCTCCTCAGCCGGAACCCGGCTTTAATTTCCTGACATGGGGTGGTCCCGATGCTGCCGATGTTCAGATGACTGAACCGGGCAATTATACCCTGCTGATGAATAAGAACCGTATCATGTATGCTAATTTTATGCCTGTATAATTATTATTAATCTTTAAATCTGAAATATTATGAACCCTCTAAATCAAATTGATCTTAGCAAATTCAAAATCGAAGTCTATACACCGGAAGGGCAGTATATCAAAGATGCGCTTATAAACAGTCGTTACACTTTTTATTGTCAGGGGCTTACGCCCGGGCAGGAATACACTGTGCTTTTCATTTACGACAGCATTTTGATTTTGTCTGCTGCTTTCCTCTGCAACAACAAGGGCAAAGTTATTTATCTGAGCCCTGCCCATTTCCTTTACAATAATGAAGTAACCTATCTTGCACCAAATGCTGACACAGCTCTTTCAAACAGGTTAAAAACTTTAGCCATCCTGAACAAGTCTTATCAGTTATGGGAGAAGATGCTCATTGAGAACTCCGGCATGCTCAATCTAAAGCACCATGTCATTAAAATTCCTGCAAAAAGGGTAGTTAAATTCAAGGCAGGGAATGAGTTGGCGACGAAAGTCAAATAATTGCAATATTTTATCTTTATTTATTAGAATAAATTTATTTTTGTATGAAACATGCAAAGACTAAATATAGAAATGTCGGGCAAAATGTTGGGCAAATTAAATATGACACATTTAGACACCTCATAAATACTCATGTTCCAAAACTTAGCAATCAGCTTCCCAAGCTGAGGGTCGCGGGTTCGAGTCCCGTTTCCCGCTCACTAAATCTTACTAGAGGTTTTACGGGATGAGAAGTTTATCCCGTTTTTTTATAAGGAAATCCTGTTACCAGCTCACATTAAACTAAAGGCTGTCTCAAAATTAGAAAAAAACATTGTTCTTTTGAGTTAAACTAGAAATTTATTATGTTTGTGGTTGAGTTACTCAGCAAGCTCAATTTAACAGATTATAATTAATATTCTGGAAACTATGAATAAACACACTCTCTTTTTAGTAATTATTCTAACAATCTCAACAAAGTTGTTTGCTCAAAAATTCTATTGCAATCTGGGCTCTGGATATAATTTCAGTGCGGCACCAACGATGCCCGGATACGTTCAAAATGAGTCATTTTCATATCAAATAGGTACCATTCTGGATAGTATTTCACTAACTAAAGGGACAGGTTCGTTAGGCAAAGGGATGCAAATCAAAGGAACAATTGGTTATATGTTAAATAAAAAAATCGGCCTGGAATTGAATGCAAGCTATTTTTGTGGCAGTCCATTAAGTCGTGTATTTTATACAACTTTTTTTTATGATCTAACAGGTTACAATAATGAAAAATATACTTTTACAGGAAGAATGTTAAGATTGATACCTGCACTGCAGATTTCAACTGATGCAGGCCCTGTTAAACTCTATATGAAAACGGGCTTGGTAATTGGGTTGTTATCGAAATTAAAACAAACAAATAAAGAAAATTGTTCAGGAATTCATTTTTATGAAAGCGAAATTGAATATTCAGGCGGGATCCCGTTAGGTTTCAATGGCACAACAGGTGCAGTTATAAAATTGAATAATCGGTTCAGCATATATTCAGAAATTGATTACATAATACAAAGTTGGGCACCCGTTAAATCAGAGTATATAAAAAATACAAGCGATAATGTAGATATCTTATCAACCATGACAAACAGGGAGAAAGAAACCATCTATGTCGATAATCTCTCTTCAGTAAGTTCTGAAACAGACCAATCCTTACCAAGGAAAGATGTAAAGAAATACTGGCCATTTAATAGTTTAGGAATTAATTTAGGCTTACGGGTATTTCTTGGGAAATAATATATTAATTAGAAAAACAATGAAAAAGTTAATCTTTCTTTTTATTATAATTTTTACGGTTTTAACTCACTTGTTCGCTCAGAAAATTTATTTCAACTTAGGCTCTGGATATAATTTCAGTGCAGCGCCGACTATGCCCGGTGGAGTTGGTTACGATTCTACTTCAGCTAATGGTACCTCTTATGATAATTACTCACTTATTAAAGGTACAGGTTCTTTAGGACAGGGTGTACAAATTAAAGGGACAATAGGTTACAGGCTCAATAAAAGCATCAGCATGGAATTGAATGCAAGCTATTTATTAGGCAGCAAAATAAGCAATTCAAACAATAATTCTTATCAAACAGGTTATTATAATGGGAAATCAACTTGTTCAGGGGAAATGTTACGATTAATTCCTGCACTAAAAATTTCAACAGAAGATAGTTTAATAAAGCTTTACATGAAAACGGGTTTGGTAATTGGATTATTTCCGAAACTAAAACAAGCTGGTAAAAGCAGTACCTTAGTAAATAATCACAGTCACTCTTCTGAAAACGAAATTGATTATTCAGGTGGTATTCCGTTGGGTTTCAATGGCACAATAGGTGCGATTTTAAAAATAAATAATCGGTTCAGTATATATTCAGAAATTGATTACATAATGCAAAGTTGGGCACCGGCTAAATCAAAGTATGTAAAATATACGGTTGATACAATTGATGAATTATCAACTTTGAATGTTTATGATAAGGAGACTGTTTATGTTGACAGTTATACGCCTCCTGTAGGTAGTTGGAATTCGATTAAATCATCACCGAGAAAAGAAATCAAGAAATATTTCCCTTTTAATAGTTTTGGGATTAATATTGGAATACACGTAAGTTTAGGAAAATAACTGAAAGCAGAATTATTTATATTAAAATTTTTAATACTTTTCAATTAATTTTTTCAGAAACCTGCAAATTGGTCGGATTACTAATCATTCTATGATTTCTATGTATTTTTATTGGTTTTTGATAACAAGAGATAAGCATAATGAATATAAAAACAAATGTTACATGGATAATTGAACCCACATTGAAAAACCAAAATCCCATAGCCCAAAATAAAATCAGAATCAGGGCCGTATAGAAATGTTTTTTTGAAATCATTTTATTATTTTTTGTCGATACTAATAATATCCTTGTACGTCACATTAATTAAAATAGTTTTAAATAAAGATATACTTATTAAAAATTTAATGCTTTTTTAATTTTAATTATTAAGGCATTTATATTTTACAATTATCCAAGTTGGTCTATGGATCATGCTTGACATACCATAGTGACGTTTTCCATTTTAATGCGATTTAATATCGTTTCATTCTCAAGACATTCAAAAAATATTTAATTTCGCAAATTATTATCAATTAAATTAAACTTAATATCCTTAAAAAAATGAAATTAAATTTTACTGTCCTTTCATGTTTAGTTGCTATAAGCATGATGGTAAGTTGCAAAAACAATAACAATATGACAAAAGAAGCACCGGCAATTGATATTGCCAACATGGACACAACGGTTAAACCCGGAGATGATTTTTTCAGATATGCCAATGGCAACTGGCTTAAAAACAATCCCATTCCTGCCGAGTACAGTATTTATGGTTCTTTTGAAGTATTAAACGAAGAAAACAATAAACAAGTTAAGTCAATAATGGAAGAAGCTGCAGCCGACAAAAGTGTTAAAGCAGGTTCTATCAAACAAAAAATTGGCGATTTTTATTCAACAGGTATGGACTCGGCAGCCATTGAAAAAATAGGACTTAAAGCCATTCAACCTGAGTTGGATAAAATTGAAAACATCAAAAACACTGCTGACCTTATAAAACTTGTAGCCTACTTTCATACTTCAAGTATAAATTTACTTTTCAACTTTGGTTCAGGCCAAGATGATAAAAACAGCGAAAATGTTATTGCTATTTTATATCAGGGTGGATTGGGATTGCCCGACAGAGATTATTATTTATCAAAAGATGAACGTTCGAAAGAAATTCGAAATGAGTATGAAAAACACATTGGCAGAACATTTGAACTCGCCGGTATTGAAAAAGCACAAGCGGAAAAAGATGCCAAAACTGTTTTACATATTGAAACTCAGTTGGCTCAGGTATCTTCTACCCGTTTAGAGTTACGCGATCCTGTTAAAAATTACAACAAAACTGACATACCCGGTCTCAAGAAAATGACACCTCAGTTTAATTGGGAAGCCTATTTTGAAGCAGTAGGACTGAAAGCAACCAACGAAATTAATGTGGGTCAGCCGGCATTCTTTGCAGGCATGTCAAAAATGGTGTCGACAGTACCCGTTGAGCAATGGAAATTGTATTTCAAATGGCATTTGCTGCATCAGGCATCGCCTTTTCTGGCTGCTTCTTTCGTAAAAGAACAATTTGATTTTTACAGTGGTGTCCTTTCAGGGACCAAAGAAATGAAACCACGCTGGAAAAGAGTTTTAAATATCACCAGTTACATGTTGGGTGAAGCTGTAGGTCAATTGTACGTTGAAAAGTATTTCCCGCCCCAAGCTAAAAAACGCATGCTCGAATTGGTTAATAATTTAAAAGATGCATTGAAAGTCAGAATTGAAAAATTGACATGGATGGGTGCTGAAACCAAAAAGGCAGCATTGGCCAAACTTGAAAAGATGAACATTAAAATCGGATATCCCGATACATGGAGAGATTATTCCTCTCTGGCCATCACCAAAGATTCTTATTTTCAGAACATTATGGCTGCATCCCGTTTTGAATTTGTAAGGGATATAAATAAAATAGGCAAACCAGTTGACCGCACTGAATGGGGCATGTCGCCTCAAACTGTAAATGCTTACTACAGTCCTAATATGAACGAAATCGTTTTCCCTGCTGCTATATTACAACCCCCATTCTTCTTTATGAATGGTGATGATGCTGTTAACTATGGGGCTATTGGTGTAGTTATCGGACATGAAATGACTCATGGCTTCGATGACCAGGGAAGACAATTTGACAAAGATGGCAACCTGAGCATTTGGTGGACTAAAGAAGATTCTGCCAATTTTGTAAAACAAACACAGGTGCTTTTAGACCAGTTTAATGAATACAAAATGCTGGATACTTTGCATGTTGACGGGAAATTAACATTGGGTGAAAACATTGCTGATATAGGCGGCTTAACTGTAGCTTATGTTGCTTTGCAAAAAGCCATGGAAGGCAAAGATGCCAAAGCCAAAATTGACGGGTTTACATCTGATCAACGTTTCTTCTTAGCTTATGCACAGGTTTGGAGAGGCAATACCCGCGACAAAGAGTTGATGCGTCGTTTGAAAGAAGATGTCCATTCACCCAAAGAAGCCAGAGTCAACGGACAGGTGTATAATATACCTGCTTTCTATAAAGCTTTTGACATCAAACCAACCGATAAGCGTTTCAAACCTGAGAATTTACGCCCGGTAATTTGGTAATAGATTTTTAACATTTGATTTTGAGAGATGTGTGCTTCAATGTAAATCAAAACATGGAGGCACACATTTTTTTAGCTATTAAGTTCTTTTAAAAACATCATAGCCAATTCCTTATCCGGCACCTTCCCATGCCAGCGATAATCATTTTCAATACTTTTGACACCTCTGCCCATGGCTGTTTTGGCAATAATCACATGAGGTTTGTCTTTTACTTTTCTGATTTCTTTATAAGTGATCAGTAGGTCTTCAAAGTCGTTGCCATTGCAAGTTAACACATGCCAGCCAAATGCTTCCCATTTTTCAGCTAAGGGTTCGAGTTGCATAACATCGGAAGTATTACCGTCTATTTGCAGATTATTGCGGTCAACAATAGCAATCAGCTTGTCCAATTTATAGTTTGCTGCACTCATGGCAGCCTCCCATACAGACCCCTCCTGCAGTTCGCCATCTCCCATGATGCAGAATGTGCGGCATTCTTTGCCATCATGTTGTGCCGCTAAAGCAAGGCCTACAGCAACTGAAAGCCCTTGCCCCAACGAACCCGAAGAAATTTCGATACCAGGCAAACCTTTATCTTTTCCAGGATGCCCTTGCAGCCTCGAACCTAACTTACGGAGGGTCAACAATTCCTTTTTATCGAAATAACTGGCATGAGCCAATGTAGCATATAAAACCGGACATACATGTCCAATAGATAAAATCAAACGATCTCTCCCCTCCCAATTGGGTTGTGCAGGCTTATGAATTAACTCATTAAAATATAAAGATGTGAACACATCAGCCAAACCCAAAGAACCTCCTAAATGCCCCGACCCTGCCTCTGAAAGACTTTTCACAATATCAACACGGATATTTCTTGCAATTTCTTTTAACTTTTCTACAGATGTTACATTAAACGGATGGCTCATGCTTCTTGTTTTTTTTTGAAAAACCATAATTAAACCCAAATCTGAAGGAGCTTCGAATAATATCTCTTAGCCCCTGTTGACAGCTTAAATAGAAATATGAATTTTTGAAATTTTTGGTCAGTGTCACTCTGACAGCCATGGGTCTATCCCTCATCATCATATAGCCCGAATAACCCGAATAAGATAAACTTAATGAAAACGGTTTAAAATCAACATCAGACCTCACACCATAAAGATAGGCATCATCTTGCCTGTTGTTGTCCAAATCAGACTGCCAGGCATAAAATCCACCCATAGAATATACAGATAATTGCTTAAAAACCCCATCACCTTTTAACAATGTCTTGCCCAAATTTAAATCGAAATAATACCCTGGCGCATCTATGTATCGGGCATTAGCAAGATCTTTCCCTGTGGTTGTTTTCAAATAAATCTCAAGATTTCCATCAACAAAATGCTTGTCTTGATTTAAAACATGCACCAAAGTGCCTATATACAAATCCCCTTTTGAAATTCCTTTACAAGCTCTGTACCTTACAAAACGCTCTAAACCAATAGCTTCCGAGGTCTCGTAATACTCAAAAGGACGGTAAATAAAATCAAGGGCTACCTTTTCTCCGGCAACGGGAAGGCTCAAATTCAGATAGGGATTAACAGTCAGCTCTTCTGTGCCAGCATGATATTCAGCAGCTGTTTCAAGCTTTATTTCAGGACTTATCACAGCATTTTTTACCATTGGAATTGGCAAAGCATTTGGGCCCATATAACCCGGCATGCGGATAATATAACGACTCCAATGGGTTTTGCCATCCCAGTTGTGCGCTTCTGCCCACCATTTCAAGTCAGCCGGATCCTGAGAAAATAATAAATTAGCAAGAACACTAAAAAAAATAAAAAAAATAATTTTCAATTTAACCATTTCTCATATTTTTTAAAAAAGGTGGAATAATGGAAAGATGGAATATTGGAAAAAAAAAGAAAAGACAGCAAGTGTCAAACTTTCCAATTTTCCAACATTCCAATTTTCCAAAAATATTTCATTTATTTTAATTTTAGCTCCCTTTAGTTCACTTTAGCTCACTTCATATTTCCTCACCACCAATTGCATATTTTCATGCTTCACCACCACCACTTTTTCTCCCTTTTCTATATACGACGACTGTGCTACTGCATCGTACATCTCATCATCAATAATTATATTTCCTGAAGGACGCAGAATCGTTAATGCTATACCTTGTTTTCCAATCATTTCATCAAGTGAAATATTTGCCGATGTAAAGCCTTCTGATTTATTCTGTATAGAATCCAATGCCAGAGCTCCAAACCGAGAAGTCGTAAACAATTTGTCACTTATATAAAACGACCCCACCAAAGCCAGAAATGAAGCAATTGTAACAGTAGAAAATGCTTTGGCAAAATGAGCTGCTGACACACCTTCAAAGTTCAGTCCCACATTGCCTATCATGCTTAATGAAAGCCCTGTAACAATTAATACAATTCCTGAAATACCAATAACACCAAAACCGGGAATGGCAAAAAGCTCTATGCCCAATAAAATAAGCCCCACCACAAATATTAATATCTCCCAATGTTCCGCCAGTCCTTCAATGTAAAGAGGTGCAAAATATAAAACAGCAGCTGTTATAGCAGCAACTAATGGAAATCCAATACCCGGTGTTTGCAATTCGAAATAAATACCACCTATAATTATCATTATAAGAATGCCACTCAACATAGGATTGGTCAGAAAGCCAATAATTTTATCAGTGGCTGTGAGTTTTTGCTCTATTATTTCGTATTTATTAATTCCAGCCACTTTCAACACCTCTTCTATGGTTTCTGCCTGACCGTCACAAAACCCATGTGTCATTGCTTCTGAAGTGGTAAATGTAAGCACCTTGCCACTGTCAATAATGCCTTCAATATAAATTCGGGGGTCAACCATAGCCTCAGCTATTAAAGGATCTCTACCATTTGCTTGAGCTGTTGAACGCATCATCGACCGCATGTAAGACTGATATTTATCAGGCAAGGCTTCCCCTGTCTCATTCACGACAGTTGCTGCCCCAATATTTGCCCCTTTTCTCATAAAAATTTTATCACAGGCTATTGAAATCAATGCCCCTGCCGATGCCGCATTATTATCAATAAAAACATAAACAGGAATTTTGGAATTCAATATTTTTGTGCGTACAGAATCGGCTGCATCTACCAGTCCGCCATAAGTATTCATGTGTATGAGAATAATATCTGCCTTTAATGCTTCAGCTTCTTTGAATGCCTTCTGTGTTTTGTGTACTACAGGAGGAGCAATTTCTTCCTTAATGTTGTACACATAAACTTTGAAATTTTTTAAGGTATCCACTTGTGCAAATGATTGATTAATTGCAATTAACACAAATGCAACCCCAAATAAAATTTTAATTTTCATAAGCTCATTTTTTCTTAAAAAAGTATTCCAAATTAACTAAAATTGACTCTTTGATATAAGGATTTGCAGCAATAATTTCTTCACCAAAAATATAATTATCCCCGCCTTTAAAATCACACACTTTTCCTCCCGCCCGTTGCACAATCAAAGCACCTGCAGCAACATCCCACGGACATAAACTGTACTCATAGAACCCCTCGAAGCGACCACAGGCCACATAGGCCAAATCCGCTGCCGCAGAACCCAAGCGGCGCACACCATGACTTTCTTTCAGTAAAAATTTTAAAAAATCCATATATCCATCAAGATGCTGATAATCGTAATATGGGAAACCTGTTGCAATCAATGAATCCTTAAGCTTATCAACCTTGGTTACTTCTATGACTTTCCCGTTCAGATAAGCTTTGCTGCCTTTCCATGCATAGAAACATTCATCCAGATTGATTTCATATATCACCCCCAGAATCACTTCCTGCTCTTTCATCAAAGCAATGCTTATGCAATAACACGGTATGTTATGAATATAATTGGTTGTGCCGTCTAATGGGTCAATGACCCAGTTATATTCTGTGCTTTTTTTATCAATAGTTTTTTCTTCCACAATAAAACCGGCTTCAGGAAGCAAAAGTTGCAAGGCATCAACTATCTTCTTTTCAGATGTTTTGTCAACATAAGTCACAAAATTATGAATGCCTTTCACCTCTATATCAGAAACACGAAACTTTTCTGACTCAGCCTTTATGTATTTTCCTACTTCCTTGCTCAGCAGGCAGACTTCACTGCATATTTTTTCAAGATTTATCATCATCCTATTTTTAATTTTTCATCACAAAATTACCGATAAAATTGAGATTAATTTAAAATATAAATGTAAAAGCAAAAGTTGAAAAACAGAAAACAATTTTATTTTTTTGCAAATCATAATAAAAAGAGTAATTTTGCATTGTGTTTATTTAATCTAAATAATAATATGACACTGTACGATTTAAATCAGGGAGAAAAAGGTATTATTATTAAGCTTATGGGCAGAGGTGCTTTCCGCAGGCGACTTATGGAAATGGGCTTTGTGACCGGACAAACGGTTACTGTTATTAAAAAAGCCCCTCTTAAAGACCCTGTAGAATATAATGTTATGGGATATAATGTCTCCATACGCAATGAAGAAGCAAAGCATATTGAAATCACTTTACCTGAAAATTACAAAGATGTAATCGAAAACTTTAATGGCAACAGCACTTTTACAACTGAGAAATTTGAAAAAGAAAAATTACTTAATGAAAAAGAAATTAATATTGTTCTTGTAGGTAATCCCAATGCAGGCAAAACAACACTTTTCAATTATGTATCGGGTGCTCACGAAAGGGTTGGCAACTACAGTGGTGTGACCATATCGGCAAAAGAAGGCACTTTTAAACATAAAGATTTCCAGTTAAACATCGTTGATTTACCCGGAACTTACTCAATAACAGCATTTACACCCGAGGAGGTATTCGTTAGAAATTACATCATAGACAATCATCCCGATGTGGTGGTCAATGTGGTAGATGCATCAAACCTTGAACGCAATCTGTATCTTACCACACAGCTTATTGATTTGGACATTAAAGTGGTTGTTGCATTGAATATGTATGATGAGCTTTTAAATAAAAATGACAATTTAAATTATAATATACTTGGCGAACTTCTGGGTATTCCTATGATACCAACTGTGAGTTCAAAGAACACAGGTATTGAGGAACTATTTGATACAATTATTGAAGTTTATAAAGACAATGACCCTGTAACCAGACACATACACATCAACTATGGTGAATTTGTTGAAAATGCCATTAAGAAAATTAAAGAAAAAATTGTAAAAGATGAAAATTTCGACCTCGTCAATCATATTTCATCAAGGTTTACAGCCATAAAACTCCTCGAAAAAGACAGAGAAATTTATTCAAAAATTGAGACCTGTTTTAACAAAGATGAAATACTCGAGACAACAGCTAAGGAAAGAAACAAACTGGAAAAACTTTACAACAACATAACTTCACAAGAAATAATTACTAATGCCAAATATGGATTCATTGCCGGGGCATTAAAAGAAACCTTTAAAAAAGGCAACAGCAAAAGAAAATCTATTGCAGAACTGTTTGACTGGCTTTTCACAAACCGCTTTTTAGGCTTTCCGATTTTTATCTTTTTTATGTGGCTGATGTTTACACTTACTTTCAAACTCGGTTCATATCCTATGCAGTGGATTGAAAATGCCTTTAAATTGTTATCTACAACCTTGTCTTCTATTTTACCTGAAGGTGCGCTGACAAGTTTATTGGTCGATGGCATCATACATGGTGTGGGGGGGGTTATTGTGTTTCTGCCCAACATTCTTTTATTGTTTTTCTTCATTTCATTAATGGAAGATACAGGATATATGGCACGTGCCGTATTTATTATGGACAAAATTATGCACAAAATAGGATTGCATGGCAAATCATTTATTCCTTTGGTTATGGGCTTCGGATGCAATGTTCCTGCTATTCTTGCAACCCGCACTATAGAAAACAAAAACGAGAGATTGCTCACCATGCTTATTAATCCTTTCATGTCGTGCAGCGCACGTTTACCTGTATATGTCCTGCTTATAAGTGCTTTCTTTCCTGATAACAGAGGCAATATTCTCTTTGGCATTTATTGTTTTGGCATATTGACAGCCGTTGTTATTTCTGTTCTATTTAAAAAAATATTCTTTAGAAAAAACAATGTCCCTTTTGTAATGGAATTGCCTCCCTTCAGAGTTCCAACTTCACGTTCAATAATAAGAGGCATGTGGGGAAAAGGCATAGAATATTTAAAGAAAATAGCAGGCATTGTTCTTATTGCAACAGTAATCATCTGGGGGTTAAGCAATTATCCGGTAAATAAATCACTAGTTACCGATTTTGAAAATTTAAAAGCACAAACAGTAAAGGAATATGAGTTTAAAATGGCATCTGCCGATAAACCCAGCCACATTTTTCTTGAAAAAGAAAAATTTAAAGCATTAAATACCATTGATTTACAAAAGAAAGCAGCACTCCAGGAGTACTCATTGCTGGGTCGCATTGGTCATTTTATTCTGCCAGTAATTCGACCTTTAGGTTTTGACTGGAAAATGGGTGTGGCAGTCATTTCGGGTGCACCTGCAAAAGAAATTATAGTAGGTACTATGGGCGTATTGTATCAGAGCGATGAACAAATTGACAACAACGTTTCTTTAATAGCAAAAATACAACAACAGAAATATACCGATGGCAAACTCAAAGGTCAACATGTCTTTTCTCCTGTGGTTGCTTTTTCATTCATGATATTTGTTTTACTTTATTTTCCATGCATTGGAACCCTTGTTGTTATAGCCAGGGAATCGGGAAGCTGGAAATGGGCGTTTTTTACTGCCACTTACACCACTGCTCTGGCTTGGCTGGTGTCTTTTGCCATTTTTCAGATTGGGTCATTATTTTAAATTCATTTAATCAATTTTTATTCATGAAGCATCAAATTTCAAATAATAATATCAAATAGCAAATAGATGATAGAAAATAGAAAAGTGTAAATTCACTAAAAAACTTTCTTTTTTACAAAAACCAATATTTTCTATTTTATATTTGCTATCTCATATTTTCTATTTTAAAAATATTTTTAATATAATCCTCATTCATTTATAATGTCTTTTCTGACCGAAAATATTAAATACACATTTATTGCCCTTCTGGGGCTTAGTTTTATCATTGCCCGCCTGCCACTTATAGGTAAATATTTCAAGGTGGTCAATACCCTTATTCATGAAACCGGTCACAGCCTGATGACACTCTTTACTGACGGTCAGGTAATAGCTGTAGAACTTTTCAGTGATACTTCGGGGACTACAATTACCAAATCAAAAAGCAAATTCGGTCAGTTTTTGATTGCATTTGCCGGTTATCCTTTTGCTTCAGGCATGGGTTATCTTTTCATTTTTTTTATTTTCAACAACTACTTTTCGGCAGTATTGATTACCATAGGAATTATTGCTGTAATTAACCTCATTTTCTTTGTCCGTAATACCCATGGCATATTTTGGATTATTACCTTTACAGTACTTATTTTCTTGAATTTTAAATTTGGCAACATCATCAGTACCATTATTTTTGCTACTGTTGTAAGTGCCATAACGCTTTTTGAATCTTTATGGTCCTCAATAGTACTGCTAATCCTTAGTGTCCGAAAATCAAAAAGTGCCGGTGATGCCACCAATATGAGCAAAGTAAGCCATGTTCCTGCTTTTATTTGGGCTCTTATTTTTCTGACTTTGTCTTCTTTTGTAGTGTATAAAGCTGTATTATTATTCCTGACTTTTAATTTTGACACACTTCAAAAAACAATCTCATTATGATACAGGAAATTATAGCATTGGCCATTGTGTTTCTAACAATACTCTACGTATTGTGGCGGTTTTATAAAAATTTTATAAGTAAAAAGAGAATAGACAACTCTGTTTGTGCCGGTTGTGCTTCGGCCAATTCGTGCCAGATCAAAGATTTAAAAACGAATTATAAGAAGAAGAAAGAAGGGTGTAAAACGACTGAAAATTTTAAATTACAATAATTGTGGAAGTTACGCACCAATTACTAAAATAAATTTAAAATAATTACAACGTGTTTTTCAATATAATCTCTTGATATTCAGGATATTTTAACAATAACTCACGCCTTCTCCCCAATTCAAAATCATTAAAATCAAAACCCGGCGCCACAGTACATCCCATTAACACAAACGAATGCTGTTTAATAATCCGGGCTGCAAACCAGCTTCCTTTTCTAATTGTAAACTGCAAATGTTCATTATTGTCCAAATCATCTCCCAGAATATGTTCTGTCAGAATACCATTTTCGTCTATGACATAAATTATAACAGATGTCCCTTTGTAAAAATGCCAAATTTCGTCCGATTTAAGCCTGTGAAAGGCAGAAAATTCATCATTCTGAAGCAGGTAATATATTGAAGTTGAAATATTTCTGCACCCTTCATACCTTTTAGGCAAATGCTTATGTTCAATTTTTTCATCACAACGGTAAACTTCTCTGAAATAGCCTCCCTCAGGATGTTTTATCAAGTCAAGTTTTTGAATGTAATAGCCTGCATTTTTCATTTAAAAAAAATTATGAATTTCGTAATATATAATCACCTATCATGCAATTCAAACAATTTTTAGAATCGCAATAATTGTTTTTTAATTCAATTAGGGCTTGTGAGTCCAAAGCGCTTTTTGATTCAATACCCAATGCATTCCATTGGCTGAGAATGTGATTTTTTTCTGCTGTTGTACTTTCTAAAAAAGTTAAAGCACGTTCTTTCAGCGCCATGTCATTTTTGGATAAGCCATAAGCAAATACAAAAGGAATAACAGTATTTATAAGAATATTTTCTATGGAACTTTTTCCAAGTTTAGTATTTTTCGGAGGTACACTCTTATCAAACAAATAATGAGTTTGCCAATAATCGGATGCAGAAAATGAAAACATGTCAAACATCGATTCAACACTTTCAGCTTCAATGACTTTAGAAAATAATGCTGTGGAATTATAAACCAAAGAAGCCAATTGAGCAATTCTCAACTGTGGGAAGTTCTGAGGCCTTACTCTTAGCAGATTCCATAAAGCATAATTAATGGGTTGCAACGAAAATTTTTGTTTCAGACATTTGTATTCTTTTAGTAATGCTAAAGGGTAATCATCGATCAATGAATTATTTAAGAATCCGGCTTGTCCAAACAATAGTGCTTCTATTTGAAAAAGTGCGTTTTTGTGCTTTGCCAGATAGTTTAAGGGCAACGATTTGGCAAGCATTTCAAAAGCAACGGCATTAATTTTAAATCCATAATTTCTAAATAGAAATTCATAAAATGTCTGACTCCAGTCGTTTTTATAATTTTCTAATACATGCTGTATATGTGATGATTTATTTTGCAATCGTTCGACAGCCAGTTTCTCTTTCCAAACATTTTTCAGAAAGTTGTCAACACTCTTTAAGTTCTTCTCACATGCAATCCACATATCGCCAGCAAGTAAATCATTATAATTTTTAAAAAGTTTTTCATCAAAGCAATTTTTAATACACAATGTTGTGATTAATTCATTATTTATACGTTTAACAATGCAATCATTTTCACACACCACATGAAGAATAATATTATCATACTTCAAATCTTCATTGTGTTTGTGCTTGTACCATTCCGAGGCTTTAAAATGGATTTCCACATTACCTGCCCAAAGGGTTTCATTAATCCGTATTCGGGCATTCAAAAAATCAGGACCTGCATCAGTATTATGATAACCCGGAAACAATATTTCAATATTTTGCCCATCTTCAGAAGAAAACTTTTTAGAATTCAACAAGCCATATTTCCATATATAATGCAAAAAATCTTCAGTCATAATTATCAACAAGAAAATATTAAGCTAATTTAACTAAAATTATATCTAAATTATCTATATTTGTAAAAATTAAAATTATATCATCATGAAAAAATACTTTAATTCAAAATTATTGATATTTATCGTTTTAATTGGTTTGACAGCAATTTCGAAAGTAAATGCCCAGGAGGTTCTCAGAAAAGTAGATAATATGCCGGCATATCCCGGAGGACAAATAGCTCTCAATCAATTCATTACAAACAATATCACATGGCCAAATACATCAAACGATGCCGTTAAAGAAGGCACTGTGTATGTAACATTTATTGTTGAAAAAGATGGTTCTATTACTCAAATCAAAGCAAATAAAGGTATTGGCGAAAGCTTTGAAAAAGAAGCAGAAAATGTGGTCAGAAAAATGCCCAAATGGACACCCGGCAAACAAGCAGGTGAAACAGCCAGAGTCATGCTCAGTTTGCCTATTGAGTTTAAATTGAAAAAATAGCCAATAAACTTTTTAAAAATCTTGACTTTTTTGTATTAATAACTTATCTTTGCATAAGATATAAACCATTGTATTAATGGACGTAATTAATTCATCTTTAGACAGTTTAAAAGATAAAATTATATTAGTTTTAAGAAAAAACGAAGAATTCAAACAAAAAATTCAAAATTTAGATAAAGAAAAAACAGAATTAATAACATTAGTAAATAACTTAGAAAACAAAATTAAAGAAACAGAAAAAGAAAACATAGCATTAAAATTAAATCAATCGCTTGAAAAAAGCAATGATACAGGCGATTTGAAGAAAAAGATTAATGAAATGGTGCGGGAAATTGATAAATGTATAGCCTATTTGAACAAATAAGATTTTAGAATAATAATGGATGAAATCACGATAAATGTTGTTATCTCAGACAGAAATTATACAATAACAATTAACAGAGATGAGGAAGAAAGCATAAGAAAAGCTGTAAAAGATATTAATGAAAAAATCAATAAATTTTCTCAGCTTTATGCTTATAAAGACAAGCAGGATCTTTTGGCGATGACAGCTTTGCAACTTAGTACTGAAAATTTAAATAAGAAAGACACCTTAACTGATAGGAGCAAGCAAATAGAAGGAAAAATTTCAGACATCACTGTACTTTTAGAAAATTATTTGAGCAAATAATTCAATATCGTTCTTTGAAAATAAAATATTATAAAATATAATTAAAGCATTCCCGCATTAATTCAAGAGTACAAAGTTTGTTAAACTCAACATTAACAACCTGGAGTTAAGGCTCTTAGTTATTAGAAAAGGCCTCACCCTGATGCTCGTCATCAGGTTTTCTTAATTGAAACAGTGGACTTTCGAGGAACTAGGCCACTCTATCGTATCTTATAGGGGTTTAAATAAACCTTTTTGAATTAATTGCGGGATTTTTTTTAACTTAAAAACAAAATAATAAAATGAACACAATAGTAATAATAATAATTGTATCCGCTGTTTCAGTTCTTATAGGAGCACTGATATCCAGTACTATCCTTAAGAATTCAATAATGAAAAAAAGCCAGCATATTCTTAAAGAAGCCAAAGCTGAAGCTGAAATGATAAAGAAAGACAGGATTCTGGAAGCCAAAGAAAAATTTCTTCAGTTAAAAAGCGAACACGAAAGACATATCAACGAAAAAAACAATGATATCACTAACAGAGAAAACCGTCTCAAACAAAAGGAAACAGCGTTTTCTCAGCGCATGGAAGAAATAAGTAAAAAACAAAAAGAACTGTCTGTGGTTAAAGACAACCTCACAGCTCAGTTAGAAATTGTCAATAAGAAACAGGCAGAACTCGAAAAAGCCAGTATTCATCAAATAGAGCAACTCGAAATAATTTCGGGTATGTCTGCTGCAGATGCTAAAACCCAGCTTGTTGAGAATTTAAAAGCCAAAGCAAAATCTGAAGTACTGGCCCAGATAAAAGATATTGTTGATGAAGCCAAGCTTACCGCTAATATGGAAGCTAAAAAAATTGTTATTGAAACCATTCAGCGCAATGCAACTGAACATGCTTCTGAAAATGCAGTTTCGGTTTTCAATATTGAAAATGACGAAATTAAAGGCAGAATTATTGGCAGGGAAGGCCGTAATATCAGAGCCCTCGAAGCTGCTACAGGCGTTGAAATAATTGTTGACGACACCCCTGAAGCAATCATCTTGTCTGCTTTTGACCCTATTCGCAGGGAAATTGCTCGCTTATCCCTTCACAAATTAGTCTCTGACGGCAGAATACACCCTGCACGTATTGAAGAAGTGGTTTCTAAAACAAAGAAACAAATAGAACAGGAGATTATAGAAATTGGAAAAAGAACAACCATCGACCTGGGTGTTCATGGCATACATCACGAACTTATCCGTCTGATAGGCAAAATGAAATATCGTTCATCGTACGGTCAGAATTTGCTGCAACACTCTAAAGAAGTGGCTAACCTCGCTGCAACAATGGCTGCCGAACTCGGACTAAACCCCAAAATTGCTAAAAGAGCCGGTCTGTTACACGACATTGGCAAAGTATCGGAAACTGATACCGACCAACCACATGCTTTACTGGGGATGAAACTGGCTGAAAAATACAAGGAAAAAGCCGAAATTTGCAATGCTATTGGAGCCCATCACGATGAAGTTGAAATGGACAGTCTGATATCCCCTATTGTTCAGGTTTGCGATGCTATTTCTGGAGCCAGACCAGGCGCGAGAAGAGAAGTAGCCGAATCGTATATCAAGCGACTCAACGATCTTGAAGAAATTGCCCTTTCTTATCCGGGAGTCGTTAAAACCTACGCTATACAGGCAGGAAGAGAACTCAGGGTTATTGTTGGCAGTGATAAAATTACAGATCAGCAGGCTGAACAATTATCCTACGACTTATCTAAAAAGATACAAAATGAAATGACCTATCCCGGTCAGGTTAAAATTACTGTTATTCGTGAAACAAGAGCTGTGGCTTTTGCTAAATAAAAAATCAACTACGATAAAAGCAATTTATTGGTTTCAGCTATAAATTCTAAAATAGCTTCTTTGCCTACACCCTTCTCGGCTGAGGTTAAAAATATCTCGGGAAGCTCTTCCCAACTTTTAAAAAGTTCGTTTTTATAAGCAGTCACTTGTATGGCCAAAGCCGACTTGCTCAATTTATCTGTCTTGGTAAATACTATTACAAAAGGCAAGGACTTTTGGGCCATCCATTCCATAAATTCCAAATCAATTGTTTGGGGTTTATGCCTGATGTCAATTAAGAAAAAGGTACATAAAAGCTGTTTTCTCTTTATCAAATATTCAGAAATAAGAGCTTCCCATTTTTCACGCTTTATCTTTGAGATTTTGGCATATCCCAATCCGGGCAAATCAACTATATGCCAGCTTTGATTTATAATAAAAAAATTAAGACTCTGAGTTTTTCCTGGTGTAGAAGAAGTTTTTGCCAGACCTTTAATACCTGTTATATAATTTATCAATGAAGATTTTCCCACATTTGAGCGGCCTATAAAAGCATACTCAGGAATGTTTGGGTCGGGGCATATTTTTAAAGAAGGCGCACTTTTAACATAGGTTGCTGTTTTAATTGTCATCATATTTTTAATAATCTATGTGCCTTTCCTTTTTTGCAAGAAATATATCTTTAATGGTTACAAGTATGCCTGTCTCCTCTACTTCACCAAAAGTATCGTTGGCTGATGTGCCAAATGTAATCATGGTTGATGTTAATTTCATATAGGCACTTATTAATGGAGGAATACTTTCTTTATACTGCTTTACATAACGTTGCAATAATTTATAATCTTCATTAAAATGTCCTTTATTAAATTTTTTATCAAATTTTAAAAAATCATTATAATTAAAAATGGGTGTTTTGGGCGTAACCAGCTTCTCAACATCAGGAAAGTACTTGTGCATAAAAAACAAAAGCAAATTACGCGCATTTTTGTTATAATGATTGTACATGGTAACCTTGCCAAAGAAATATTTAATATCGGGATTATTTACTATTAATGCGCCCAGTCCATCCCACAGATTGTCTAAAGCATAAAGTCCTTTTCTGTTTTCTTTAGTAGCCTGATATTGGGGTTGTACAAATGAACGACCCAATTCTATTGTATATGGGAGATAGTCTTTAATAAATTTTTTGGAGAAATTATACAAGTGAGATGTAGCCAGTTGGTATAGACCTTTCGAATCAATTTCTGCATCCATACATTTAATATAACGGTATCCTCCTACAATTTCTTCTTCGATTGGATTCCACACAATTAACTGGGTGTAAGCATTTGTGCATGTATCAAAGTAGTCTATGTCTATTTCCTCACCCGTCCCTCCTCCGGCTGCTCTGAAAGTAAGTTCACGCAGACGTCCCAACTCCCTCATCAATTGCGGACATTGATGGGCTGTAAAAGCATAGATTTCATTGTTCGCATTATTGGTTTTCCTTAAGAACAAATCCTTTGATAATTCTTTTATCAAAATGGACTTGTCAACAGCTGCGATTAATGGTTTCATTGAGTATTTCTAAACTTTATTGCAATGATTTTTAGAGTACAAAGGTAATATTAAAAAAGAAAAAAATTAAATTTAAGAAAAATGCTTATTTATATTTGAATTCAGCTTTATAATCCTTACTCAAGGTATAACAATGCTCCTTAACTTCCTGAGCCCATTTCAGCTCATCCATGCGCTGATCAAAAACCTTATATGAAATGGGCTTCCCATATATAATTTTAATTGTAGAGCCCACATTTTTATACATTTCATCAACTAAGAAAAGCATTTCTATATTTATTTTTATGCCTAATCTTTTCCTGATGTTCGCCAGATTGTAAAAAAAATCAGTATTTCTGCCATTGACAAAAGTTGGAATGATGTCTCTTTTATTTTTTACTGCCTTTTGTATAAAACTTTTCTTCCATTCTAAATCCTTAATAATCTTTCCATTTTTGCGTGACACAAGACCTGCTGGAAAATACAAAATATTCAAGTCAGATTCAAATGTTTCATTGAGGGCTATAATATTTGTTTTGGAATTTTTTCCGTGTTTGTTGATTGGTATAAATAATGGTTTCAGATTGTCAACATTCATCAACAGATCGTTGGCTAATGTTTTTATTGGTTTAATTTTACCCACATCACTCATGATAGCCATGCCGTCTAAACCTCCCAATGGATGATTAGAAGCCAAAATAAACCTGTCATTATTTAAAACATATTCTTTGCCAACAGTTTCAATATGGATATTCATATCTTCCAGTATGCGAATGGCGAAATCGACACCAAAAAAATTACTGTTTTTATTCACCGCTGCATTAATGGTGTCTTCATGAACAATTCTTTTTAAATATGAAATGATAAAACGGGGCAATAAAGCAAACAGTCTTTTACTCTTTGACTTTATCACATTGTCTATATCAATAAACTTTTTCTCTTCCATTTGATACGTTTTATTATCTGTCAAAAAACGGATTCTTTGCAGTAGCACTTAAAGGAATGCCATAAGCAATCTTAACATCGGGCCCCAGCAACTTCATTTCAAGAGCAGCCTGTCCAACGCTGAACATAATGCGGTTGTCAACCCTGTTATCCATTGCCAGACTAACTGCTGAACCCATAGCAATACCCAAATCGCCTGTATTAAAAACACATGGATTATTTGGTTTTTTATTTTTTTCATCACAATTTTTAAACCCACACATACCGCATTTTTTTAAACCCAATGCCTTTATTCGTGTTCCTATTAGTATTACTATGGGCGATTGCAAAATGCAGTCAGCATCTCTTATAAAAAAAGACTGATCATCCCGAATTCCCATTTCTTTCATTTTATCAGCTAAATGTTTTATGGTTTTATCATATACAATTAGACCTTCGAGATTATCATTACCTCTCGCTTTAGGAGCTGTTTTAGCGGCTATCAACATTCTTTTTGCAACATGGTCGAGCGTTTCAAAAATAAATTTATCCATTTCCTTATTGTTTGTTTTATCAACTATAAAATTATTTCATGACTTTTTCACTCACAATACGACCTTTTTCATAAATAATAAGTTTACTCAAATTTCCCTTCTCATCATATTCTTTTTCTTCTCCATTCTGTAAATTGTTTTTATAGGGAACTTCTCTTATCAGTTTGCCACTTAAATCATAACCCACCAATGTGCCATCACCATTATTAAATATGCCTTTGCCAACCATTACGCCCATATAATTATAATAAATCCACACGCCCTGAAAAAGTCCGTTCTTATTTAAACCTTCTACTTTTAACTGTCCATTGGGATGCCACTCTCTATAAACGCCATTTAACGTATCATCCCTGAACTCTTTTTCCAGTATTTTATTACCACTTTCTCCCCACACTGTTGATTTTCCATTCAATTTATTATTTTCATAATTATCCTCACTCTGAACATTTCCATTTATAAACCATCTCTTTGAAACACCATTCAACAGATTATCCTTATATTCAAATTGAGACTGAATTCTCCCCGACTTATACCACCTCTTTTCACTACCATTTTTTTTACCTCCTCGGAGCTCAACTTCGTACTTCTTTTCACCATTGGGATAATATTCAGTTTTTGTATTTTTACAAGAAATCAGCAATAAAATAAAAAATAAAACACTAAGAATTAATCTCATTAATATAAAATTTTATCTTGCAGAAGCATAAAACAAAAAAGCTGCTACACATGTACTGTAGCAGCTTTTTAAAATTTATTGCAATGACTAGTTATTTAAAATTAATTTCTTGTTTAAATTAATTTTGTCATTTTTAATATTTACAATGTAAATGCCTTGTGTCAAAAATGACAAGTTCATTGACTTGTAGTTATAACCTGATTTTAAGTTCAACATTTCATTATAAACAACTCTTCCGGTAATATCAAGAATTTGCAAATTCACATCTGTTGCATTGCTCATATTCAATTCAATAGCAAAATTACCATTTGTTGGATTGGGGTAAATTTTAGCAGATGTAACAGAAGAATTGTCTTCAATACCCACATTGTAATCATAATTAAAATTCCAAATACTACTCCATTCAGTTGAATCTTGAGCATGAACAGCTTTTACTTTCCAGTAATATTTCTCGCCATAAGTTAATGTTGCACCTAATATGGTATATTCCATTATTTCATCAGTAGTTGTGCTTACATTATAAATAGTTGGATTGGCAAAAGAAGCAGAAGTATCAAGCCATAATTCATAATTTGCAATGCCTTCAACAGCTTTCCACTTTAACAATGGATTTTTAATAGTGATATTGCTGTTAGTTGTTGGAGCCGTTAAGATAATAGTATCAACGGTTGTAAAGTTCCATGTGGCAGACCACATACTAAACGCCGAACCAACTCTGGCCCTGCTTCTCCAATAATATTTAGTTCCAAAAAGCAATTCACTGCTTTGTGCTTCAACAAAAGGCAAATCACTTCCAGAGAATAACAATTGGTAAGCAAAACTATTAAACAAAGGTGTTGTGTCGAGTTCAAACTGATAACTCAAAGCACCAGTCAAATTGAAACATCTCAAAGCAGTGTTGGGCATTATGTCTGTAGCGCCATCAACAGGCATAGCTAATGACAAATTATTTTCAGTAATGAAAGACCAGGCTTGCGACCAGCTTGTTGTATCATAAGCACTTATAGCTCTTGCTCTCCAGTAATAGGTAGTACCAAATAATGCCTGTTCTGAAAAAGCTTGTACTAATGGCAAATCAGCATTCACTGAAATATTGTTTAACAAGGTACTGTTGAAAGCTAATGTAGTATCCACCTGACATTCATAAAGTGTAGCACCATTGATAGTTTCCCAGGTCATTATAACTGCGAGCAATTGATTTGAAGCATCAGCCGGTGATAATAATGTAAGGTTGTCAACAACTGTAAATGAATATGCTGGGGACCAATTTGTAGTGTCAACATCACTTAACACTTTTACTCTCCAGAAATAGGTTTCTCCGAACTTTAGGTTTTGCAAAGATGTCAGCGTATAATTAGTTGTTACACTAACAGGTGCTGAAAAGAGACTATCTGTGTCATATTCAACCATATAAGAATTTATACCATTTAATGTAGCCCAGGACAGTGATGTGCCTGTCATCACACCTACTGAACCATCATAAGGAGTATTCAAAGGCACCGCATCAAGCACTGTAAATCTGAATACAGCCGACCATGCAGAAGTGTCGCTTGCACTTATAGCTTTGACCCTCCAGAAGTATGTGGTTGAAAAATAGAACGAATCAATGTGTAATGCGGTAGATGTGGTCTGAACTGTATTGGAAATCGCAAACAAGCTGTCAGTACTGTATTCAACAAGGTAAGACACTGCACCCGAAACAGCAGACCAATAAAATAATTCCTCAGCATTCAAATTTAAAGCCATATCAAGTGGTTTTATCAAAGCAGGTGCTGCAGGCATTGAATCTATAGTTGTAAAAGACCAGACTGCCGACCATGAACTTGTATCGGCCACATGCATGGTTTTTAATCTCCAATAATAGGTTGTATTATTGTCAAGCAAAGTGTTAAGACTAATATTGCTGATTGAATCATGAATTAATGAATCAATCAATAATGCACTGTTGAAAGATATTGTTGTATCAAGTTGTAATTCATATTTAGTCACACCTTGAATGGGACTCCACCATAAAGACACATCCAAATTCAGGTTGGCTGATGCATCCGTTGGAGTTCCTAAAACAGGATTGCTGATAACAGTAAATGAAGAAGCTGTTGACCAAGCAGAAGTATCATTAGTACTCAGTGTTTTAACCCGCCAATAATACACATCAGAAAATTTTAAAGAACTCAACATCAATGTATTGGTAGTTGTAGTAAGGGTGTCGGAATTAGCAAATAAGTTATCTGTAGCATATTCAATCCAATACTTAATTGCGCTTGGAACAGTTGACCATTCCAATGTAACTTTTGGGTGAACATTAACAGCATTGTTAGCTGGATCTATGAGGTTAGGAACTTTAGAAACCAATGTATTAAATGACCATGTTTCAGACCACAATGTTGAAGATAAACCACTTATAGCCTGAACTCTCCAATAGTAGGTCTGATTTAAAGACAAGCCACTTACAAAAATTTTACTGTTTTGTGGATCGTTAATATTTGTTGTGATTGGCGTAAAATTAACAATTGTAGGATTAGTAAAACTTGAATTATCATCATATTCAATTTTATATTTCTCTGCATTGCGCATAGGAACCCAACTCAGCCACAAAGTATCCAACTGATTGACAGACAAATTTAAAGGGGTATTTAAAGCAGGTGCATTGGGCATATCATTGCATACATTTAAAACGCTCATCTGTGACCACACACTGGTATTTTGGCTATGTCTTGCTCTGATTCTCCAATAATAAGTCGTATTATTATACATCGTTTTAATACTATTCAAATAGCTTAAAAGAAGAGTCTGCTGCCCTACAGGTACAGAACCAGAAACAAACATGCTGCTGTTAAAACTCGAAATAGTATCAACCTGATAATCATAATGGGTAACGCCTGTTATCGGTTGCCACATCAATGAATCAGTAAGATAATGACAATCCCATATTGAGGTTGTTGACATAGGTTTTAAAACAACATTATTAATAACATTGAATGCCCTAATTGATGACCAGTCTGATGAATCAGCATTGTCTATGGCTTTAACCCTCCAATAATATTGTTTGCCAAAATTCAACTCTATTGCATTTACAGCAGTATAGTTAGAATTAAGAGTTTGCGGATTACTGAATAAAGAATCCATGTCAATTTGCACTTTATAATGCAAACCAAAACCTCCAGCAACAGGCGTCCAGTTTAATAATGCATTAGGCATTTGATCTATAGCATTATTTGAGGGAGCTACCAAACTTGGGGCATAAACATTAATAGATGCAAATAATCTAACTGTGAAAATTGCAATAATAAATGTTGTGTAAAATTTTTTCATTCTTTTAATTTTTAAAATTAAGCTTTAATGGGCCTTGCATGTAAGAATCCCATATTTTTCCAACGAACATGCTCGTTTTCAAATAACACTAATATACTATGAATTTTGCAGTTGCTTTCTTATTACCGTTTAATAGCTGAACAATGTAAGTGCCTTTTGAATAATCAGCACAATTGAAAGCAAAACTATTTGAAGCATTAGTTAATTCAAAACTATCTTTTAACCTGCCTTGAATATCATAAACTTTAAGATATACTTTATCGTTACCTTTAAAATTATAATAAACATTTGCAACATCAGATACAGGATTAGGATAAATACTAACTTCTAATTTTGAATTTGGTTTTGCTTTTTCATTGTCGTTTATTCCCATATAAGCACCTGACTCAAAAATACCCCTGCCATGAGTTGCCGCATAAATGACACCGTAGTTTGAAACACCAGGATAATTGTAAATCTGTTGTACAAGCATATATACTGGAACATTTGCCATTCCATTGTTTACATCTACCCAGGTTGGTGATGTTGCTTGAATATTTTCTGTTGCATAGACGCCATATTCAGTTCCAATAATGACCAATGAACTGTTATTCATCTCAATAATTGAAGCATAAACTGGCATTTTGGGGAGGTTGCCCTGTTTTGCAGTAAACGTTGGAGACTCATCCAAAGCATTTGTTGATCTGTAAATATAATTTGTATTACCGTAATTACCATAAGTAACTATTACGTGGTTGGCATTTGAAGGATCAATTGCGATAGAAGAAGGATATCTGCCTGATGGTAAACCACCGGCTAAAAGTTTTGTTTCAACCAACATATAGGGGCTTGTAACATCAGCACTTAAAGAGTCATTAGCCAAACGCAAATTAGATATTCTATAAACATTACCCATTGAAGTTGCTGCAAAGAGGTAATTTCCATCTTTTGAAACTGACATGGTCACAGTTTGTCCTGAAAGCTCAGCAATTTTAAACCACATGGGTTGTACTGAAAAATCAAGGGCTTCTCTTGTCATCCATATGGCATTGTCAGCGCCCAAATAAAATCTTGATTGAATTTTATCGTGTACTTTAATTTCTTCACCATCATTTAAGTTCTGAGGCAGCTGATATTCAAAAAAGTAACCGTTTTTGCTTTTCACTAAAACAATAGCACCTGATGTATAGGAAGTATCAACAGCTTTAAATATTACTGAATCAGGTGAATAAACATCATTAAAAGTTTCCCATAACAATAGTGGTGTCACAAATGCAGCAGGAAATGTTTCTCCTGGAGTTCCTAATGCAAGCATTCTAGCATTGAAAAAAGGATTGGCCCCATCAGCAGATGGATAAAAGACCAAACCACTATTTGCAGAACGGCCTAAACCTGCATAATAGGTTGTTGCAAAAAATGCTTCAGGATTTATTATTGAAATTGCAGAACCTCCACCATCACCGCCCATAACATCAATACCATTCTGGACTGTATTACCTTGTCTGTTTATATAAATTGTTCCGTTGTCTTGTGTTCCGCCCATTACAGATCCATCTCTCGAACAAGAAACAGCATAATATTGTACCGTATTAAAATTTTTGTTTAGAGTAGTATATGAAATTCCACCATCGGTTGATTTCGAAATACCACCATCACTACATACAAAAAAAGTATTAGGTTGTGTGGGATGAAATACGAATTTGTGAATATCTGCATGAACATAATAGGGGTTTGTTTCTTCGAGATACCAAAGTGTTCTTTGCTCCCAATTGCCTCGATATTGCCATGACCAAATATTAACACCTCCAAGAATAATTTTATCGGGGTTGTTGGGAAAAACTGCTATTGTATTGTCGTAGGAACCCTGAGTACTGAAAGGGTCAAATGAGGCAGAACCGCCCAATCCTATAATTGTCCAGTGTTCACCTTTATCAGTAGTACGGTAAATATTATGTATGGTTCCATTGCTTTTGGCTGCAGAACAATAAATAAAATCAGGATTAGAAGGTGCAATAGCCATTTCTATTCTTGACAAACCTCCAGAAGGCAACTTGTCAACTGCACTGGTTGAGTGATTTACATAGTCGGCATCACCTGTATTTGAAATAAAACATTTATTGCCAATAGAAGCCACAACTGTTTTATTGCTTCCAACTTTAACAACACTGACATCAGTTGCAAAAGCAGTATAGGGAGTTGTTGCTGGATATAATACCGGATTAGACCAATTGTCACCACCATCTTTTGAAAGTTTTAATCCTTTATTTGTAGCTGCATAAACCCATCCATTTTCATCAACAGCTAACTCATTGATAGTTGCCCATTCAGCCACGGTGCTGTTTGAAACTAAAGGTACGGTTGAAGGTATTAATGTAAAAGTATTGCCATCGGTTGATTTATATATGCCTTTTCCAACAAAAGCCGTGTTACCATTGGTTGTTCCCATAGGTCCGTTCCCTAAACCTTCACCTGTACCGGCATATATAGCTCCTGTCACAGGACATTGTGCCATAGAAACGACTGACAAATTTTCAGACAAATCATTAATTTTAACCCAGGATGAACCGCCGGTAACTGATTTGAAAATGCCGCCTGCTACACCTGCTGCATATAAAACATTAGGATTGTTTTTGTCAACAACTATTGCTCTTGATCTGCCTCCCACATTATCGGGGCCCACTTCACTCCAGTGAAAATTGGTTAGGTCCTTGTTTGATTGTGTCTGGGCTAATATCATCGCCTCTTTTCTTGCTTGCAGATAATCATTATGGTCAATCTGTCCGGTAATCTGATTTTTCTTAATGTTGTAAATCCACTCAGCTGCATCATTTGCCCCCTGACTTTTAAACTGACTGCTTGCACTTCGGGGTGAATATTTGGCTGTTTCTTTTAACAAAGAAGTATAAAAATATAGACTTCCTACTATGATACAAACGCCTAAACTAAATAGTAATTTTCTGTTATTCATGTTATTAAGGTTTATTAGTTATAACTTTAATTGGCGGCACAATATACACAATTTTTAAATAGAAAAATGCTTTAAAAACATTTTTTTAAAAAAACTATGTAAATTTATAAAATTTATTTCTTTTTACAACTTGAATTAAGTTATCGGTAGATATTAACAAGTTTAAGTAAAAAAAATTAACACAGAAATCAGATATACAATTCGGCGTGATAGGAGGATCTCACCAAAGGACCGCTTTCGACATATTTGAAGCCTTTTTTAAGACCTGCAACTTTATATTCATTGAATTCTTCGGGGGTGACATATTTTTTTACTGGAATATTGTCTTTACATGGTTGTAAATACTGACCGATAGTAAAAACCTGGCAACCTGCTTCCAGTAAATCATCCATAGCTTCATAAATTTCTTCCTTTGTTTCACCCAGACCAACCATCAAACCTGATTTTGAAACCAAACCGGAGGCAGCTATTTTTTTTATTAATTGCAAACTTAAATCATATTGGGCGTAAACTCTGACTTCTTTTGTGAGCCTTCTGACAGTTTCTATATTATGAGAAATAACTTCAGGAGCAGCATCAATAACTTTTTGCAAGTTTTGCCACTTCCCGTTAAAATCGGGAACAAGACATTCAATTGTTACAGCTCCACCAATTTTCTTAACAGCTTTTACAGTTTGCGCCCAAATTTCGGCACCACCATCTTCCAAATCGTCCCTATCAACTGATGTTAGAACACAGTGCTTCAAATTCATTTCCTTAACTGCAGTAGCAATTCTGTCTGGTTCTCCCGCATCGGGTGGTAGGGGTTTGCCCGTTTTCACAGCGCAAAACTTGCACGATCTTGTGCAAATATCACCAAGAATCATAAATGTAGCAGTTCCCGATTTCCAGCATTCACCCTGATTGGGACATTGACCACTTTCACAAATAGTATGTAATCTATTAGAAGTAAGTGTTTGTTTTAAATTTGAATACTGATGAACGTCAGGTAATTTTATTTTAAGCCATTCAGGTTTTTTCAGATGTTTTTGCATTTCTTCTTCATTTGTCTTTTCAATCTATCTCACTTTTCTCACTTTAGGCACTTTAGCGCACTTTAGTGCACTTTAGCGCACTTTAGCGCACTTCCTAAAAATACTTCCTCTTCCCAAAATGCAAGCTTATAAAGAAAGTGACAAAATAATTGTTATTATTATCAAAAGCCATTATAGGCACTTTTTTCAGAAAAGCATCGGCAATAACCCCAACATCAAGTGAGCGAACATTCTCAGATTTATAACCATACTCAAAACTCAAACCCAGTTTAGCATTCACACCAGGATATACTTTCAACTCATTAAACCCCTTAAAAAAAGAAGCCCGCCCATAGATTAAATCACTGTTGTGTTTGTCTGGATCGTACTTTTCATCAACAACAAGATATTTATAAGGGATTGCAGTTGGATATAAAATACTAAGATATACGGGTTTCAGAAAAGTGGCTGTGAATCCCCCAAAATAAAAATAACGCACTTCTACCCCACCCCAGTAGGGTTTGTTATTCAATGTTCTATGTCTTCCAATGTCGGCTCTTAGTAAGGCCGCTGAATTTAATTTTCCGAATTTAAAACTTTTGGCGTTTTCAAAATAAGGATTGATACTTTTTATTTCCTTAGGATGCCTCAGAGTAACAAATTCAATCTCCCACATTTTTTTTATGGCCGCTGTTTTGTGTGTCCCCGACCAGTAATTTAAACCAAAGCCCTGTGTGTGTAATAAGCCACCCCAGCTTCTTTCTGTTCTAATCAATATGGGATTTTCAGTAGGTATCTGCTCTTGAGCAAAATTTACATTTGAAATCAATAAGACTACTAAGAATATAAAATATCTCTTTGTTGCCTTGAGAGTATTTTTAAAAGGATATTTATTTTGAATATTTATTGACAACATACGGATTTATCAGTTGAACAAAAATACAAAATAAATTAAACTCAACCGGATAGTTTTCAGATAATAAAAAAACAAGTGTTGAAAAATTCCAGCACTTGTTTTATTAAATTAATATTTTTAATTATGCTTTGTCTCCAGGACTATTGGTAATAACTTCTGATTTATAGGCAGGACATTTTGCATGACGTGTTTTACAAGAAGATAATACCACACTGAATAAAAAAATTGTAAGTGCAAAAATCAAAACTTTTCTCATCTGAATTAATTTTATATTGAAATTATTAATAATTGACTTCTTATAAAACTAAAAAGCAAGCATTTTATTATTGATTTCTTTTTAATTTTAAATTTGCAAGAACAAAATTAGTGAATTTTATTAAATTTATTAATATTTTTTTTAGCATTTTATTAACAGTCACAATTACCCAACTGTTATGAATTTAAAAATATAAGATTAAATGGAAAAAATAAACCCACAAATAGAAGAAAGCTGGAGAGAAGTTTTGCAAAAAGAATTTGATTCAGTGTATTTTAAGTTGTTGAAATTATTTTTGATTGAAGAAAAGAAGAAGTATAAGATTTATCCACCCGGACCTCAAATATTTACAGCTTTTAATTTAACTCCTTTTGACAATGTAAAGGTTGTTATTTTGGGACAAGACCCCTATCACGGAAGTGGCCAGGCCCATGGGTTGTGCTTCTCGGTACAGGATGGTATCAAGCCACCTCCTTCGCTTATAAATATTTTTAAAGAAATTGAAAGCGATTTAGGAATTAAAATGCCTCAAAGCGGAAATCTTACACATTGGGCCAAACAAGGCATCCTTTTACTCAATGCAACCCTTACTGTGAGAGCATCAGTTGCAGGCTCACATCAGAAAAAAGGATGGGAAACATTTACCGACAGCGTTATAAAGACAATATCCGAAAATAAAGAAGGCGTTATTTTTATTTTATGGGGCAATTATGCCCAGGCAAAAACATCTTTAATAGATTCTGAAAAACATTTTATTCTAAAAGCAGCCCACCCTTCTCCTTTATCGGCACATAATGGATTCTTAGGCTGTAAACATTTTTCTAAAACAAATCAGCTTTTAACCCAACAGGGCAAAGCACCTATTGATTGGCAACTACCTATTAAACAAGAAAATAAACTATTTTGAAAATTTATAAATTTATATTCATTATCATTTTTTATTTGTTTATTAATGAAGTGATTAGCCAATCTAACTTCACGTTGAATATTATTGAAAATCAAATAAATAGTGAAATTAATTTTAAATATTTAAAGAAGTTCAACAATGGGTACGAAAGAGATAAAGAAATATTAAAAGTCAAAAACTATTTTTCTGATAATGGCTTCCTTGCTTTTTCAATTGACAGCATAAGAGAAGATTCCCTAAATAAAACACTATTTATAAACAAAGGACTTCCCTACCAATGGGCCAAAATTATAACAAATCAAATTGACGAGGATATTCTTAAGAAAGCAGATTTTAATCCAAAGATGTTTGAAAACAAGCATGTGAGCATTGAAAACTTAAAAAAATTAAAATATAGAATTATTAAATACTGCGAGAATAATGGGTATCCTTTTGCAGAAGTACAACTCGACAGCATATCATTCAACGACAGTCTTATCGAAGCCTCATTGATTCTCAAAAAAAACAACCTTATAAAATTCGACAGCTTAATAATAAAAGGTAATGCTGAAATTAAAGCATCTTTCATGTCTGATTTTCTAGGTATAAAGCAAGGTACTGTTTACAACGAATCGTATATCCTTAAAACAGATAAAAGGGTTAACGACCTGCCTTTTTTAAGAATTCAGGAACCCTCATCAATCATATTTTATGATGACAGATGCCATCTGATGATTAAAGCAGATAAAAAAAAGGCAAGTAATTTTGATGGTATTTTGGGCATAATTCCCGACAACTTAACCGGCAATGTCGTATTGACAGGTGATGTCAAATTAAAGCTCGTCAGCTCATTCAAATCGGCTGAAACAATAGAATTTAACTGGAAACGCATTGATGTCAATTCCCAAAGATTGTTTGCGGGCTTCAGTTACCCTTACATGTTTTCTACGCAATTAGGAAGCGACTATTATATAGACATACTTCAAAAAGACACATCTTATGTTTCGGTAAAACAAACTGCATCTTTAAAATATATGTTCGACGGGTTTGATTACGTCAACTTTGCAGGTGAATTTTACAATTCAAATCTGCTGAGTACAGCTAATTTTGAAGCTTTAAACAGCTTGCCCAACTATGCTGATGTCAGCACTGTACTATTTGGAATGGGCTTTAACAAAGAGAATTTTGATTTTCGGTTGAACCCGAGAAAAGGCTATTCATTAAACATGTCTATTTTGGCAGGAAACAAAGTCATTTCGAAAAACACCAAAATAAAAGAATCGCTTTACGAAGGAATAACACTCAAAAGCAAACAGTATAAATATGATGTACATTCAAACATATTTTTCAATCCCTATAAAAAGAATGTGCTGATGTTGGGGGTAAACGCCGGAAAAATATTCAGCCAGAATCTTTTTCAAAATGAGCTTTACCGCTTGGGAGGCGCCAAAACATTAAGAGGTTTTGACGAGGAGTCTGTTTTTGCTTCTCTATACTCAGTTTTTACATTAGAATACAGGTATCTTGTTGAAAACATGTCGTTTATTAATGTTTTTTGGGACGGGACCTACTACGAAAACAGAAGTATCAATAAAAAGGTCATTGACAGGCCCTATGGATTGGGTGCGGGTTTTACATTTGAAACCAAACAAGGTATTTTTTCTATCAGCTATGCGCTGGGCAAGCAATTCAACAATCCTGTACAATTTAAATCGGGAAAGATTCATTTGGGGTATATTAATTACTTTTAGAAAGCTTGGCGTATTTACGGATGGCTGTAATTGGCGGGTATGAATTGTGCCGAAGTGCTGAGCTGTGAATGTTTCCCCCATGACAAAACACGTTACGTGATAAAACGCTTGAAAGCTCACAAAAACCGTCATGTTTTATGTCCCGTTGTCAGGTAAAGTAATTTTATTATATTTGACCCTTAAAAACCATTTAAACATGAATTATAAACAACATTATAATAACAAAACCATCTTAGTAACTGGTGGCGCTGGGGCTATTGGCTGCAATTTAGTTGAATCGCTTTCTAATTTAAATGCAAAAAAAGTTATAATTCTTGACAATCTATCATCTTCCTATATTTGGAATATTCCAAATAAAGAAAATGTATTATTTGTCAAAGGTGATATTAGAAATGATGATGATTTAAAAAGAGTCTTCCACCATAAACCAACTATAGTATTTCATTTGGCTGCTTTTTTTGCAAATCAAAATTCCGTCGACTACCCTCTTGTAAGCGAAGATGTAAATAGCCGAGGTATTCTGAAATTATTAGAGTATTGCATTATTTCCGGTAATATTGAGAGGTTTGTTTACACTAATTCTGAAGGAGGAGCTTATGGTGAAAATTGTTCTCTGCCATACCAGGAAAATGAGATATCATTGCAATTAGGTTCGCCCTACTATATTTCTAAGATGGCTGGTGAATCTTATTGCAATTATTATCAAAAGTTTTACAATCTACCAATAAGTGTTTTAAGGCTATTTAACTCTTATGGACCTGGGGAGGTTCCCGGACAATATCGTAATGTAATTCCCAACTTCATTTTCTGGGCATTAAAAAAGCAACCATTACCATTAACAGGAGACAAAGAAATATCAAGAGACTTTGTACTTGTTAATCAAACAGTTGAAGGTATTTTAAGAGCTGGTTATTTAAAAGAAGCAATAGGAACTTCTATAAATATAGCAACAGAGCAAGAAACATTTATTTATGAATTAGCAGAATTAATTAACTCAAAAACTTCAAATCCATCTGGTATAAAAATTCTCAAACAAAGAAAATGGGATACACGAAAAAAAATAATTGGCAGCAATAAAAAGTGTCAAGAAATTTTAAATTTCAAACCATACTCTGATATTGAAACAGGACTGGATTTAACAATAAATTGGTTCAAAGAAAAATGGCAAAACATAGAGAAAAGTGCTGAATTCGCACCTGGAATAAACCCCGCATTAGATGTTTAAAAAAATGATTTATGATAATTGCAGTTAATACCAGATTATTACTAAAAAATAAACTTGAAGGAATTGGACGATTCTCGTATGAAATATTAAAGCGAATAACCAATGAACATAAAGAACATACTTTTATTTTTATCTTTGACAGAAAATTTGACGAAAGCTTTATTTTTTCTGACAACATTATTCCAGTAATACTTTTTCCACCTGCAAGACATCCATTCCTTTGGTATTGGTTTTTTGAAATATCAATTTCTCGAGCATTAATAAAATATAAAGCAGATATTTTTATAACTACAGATGGGTGGTTATCATTAAATACAAATGTTAAGACTTTACAAGTACTACACGACTTGCATTTTGATAATTATCCTGAATTCTTACCGTTTTTGACTAGAAAATACTACCAGTATTTTTTTCCCAAATTCATTAAAAAAGCTAATCGAATAATTACTGTATCGAACTTCTGCAAACTTGAAATCTCAAAAAAGCACAATATAGAATTAGAAAATATTGATGTGGTATATAATAGCACACGCGAAAATTACTTCCCATTAGATGAAGAAGAAAAAGGACAAGTTCGAAACAAATATACCAATGGACAATTATACTTTCTATTTATTGGACCTATTCACCCACGAAAGAATCTTAATAATGCAATTGAAGCATTTTCAATATACAAAAAAAAATGCCTTGACAAATCAAAATTAGTAGTTACTGGCGGTTTCATGTGGAGAAACTTTGGAAATAATAAACAATTTGAAATTAATGATGATGTAATATATACAGGATACTTATCTAATCCTGAATTGTATAAAATTACTGCTTCAGCAATATGTTTAGGCTTTAGTTTATAAATGCGTGGTTATTAACTTATCGTAGTAACTATTAATCTTTCTGTATTTGGCTAAGGTATTAGTATTCGTAATGCTTATTTCAATCATATCTTTTAAGGCTACTT
>Ga0172368_10001084_pt1 | contig 37964 bp, 30 predicted proteins | sample Lak11m_FD_114540 | JGI IMG/M metagenome (GOLD analysis project Ga0172368, IMG submission 114540) | Freshwater microbial communities from Kabuno Bay, South-Kivu, Congo - kab_022012_11m | ecosystem: Environmental > Aquatic > Freshwater > Lake | place: Democratic Republic of the Congo: South-Kivu... | reverse complement strand
GTCGCCAGCGCACGAGCGGCTGCCAGTCGCGGCTGGGGCTGCAACTGTGCGAGGAGAGCCGGGCGTAGCCCGTCCGGCACCGGCCTGCCGCTGTCGAGCAGGCGGACGCCCGCCGCCGCCGCGCCCAGCCCGCCGGTGACGAAGAGGGCGTCGCCGGGACGCCCGCCGCCGCGGGTGAGAAGCTGGGCTTCCGGAACCCGGCCCAGCACGGTGACGCTGATGGTGAGTGGGCCGGACGAGCGGATGGTATCACCGCCGACAATATCCACGCCGGCTTGCGCGGCCAGCTCGCCGAGACCGCGGTATAACTCCGCCGCCTGTGCCGCCGTGACCCGGGCGGGCAGGCCCAGGGCGATGACCGCGTGCGTGGGGGCGCCGCCCATCGCGGCGATGTCGGACAGATTCTGCGCCAGCGCCTTCCAGCCAAGCTGCGCCAACGTGCCCCAGGCCAGACGGAAGTGGACGTCCTCCATCAGCAGATCGGTGGTGACTAGGAGTAAATCGCCGCCGGGCAGCTCGACCACGGCGGCGTCATCCCCGATACCCAGGCGCGTTCGGCGGGTTGCCGGCAGCAGGCTGGACAAGCGGGCGATCAGTGCATCTTCTCCCGGCTGCGCCTGCGGCATTACGGTTTTGCATCCTGTTGCGGCGCCTGCTCGATGTAAAACACCTTCCACTGGCCATCGACCTGGCGCAGGTAAATATTTCCACCCGGCGCCGGTTTGTTATCGATGTTCATTTCCAGGGTTACGGTCGCCTTGGTGTTGTCGGGCGTCACCTTCGCAGTGGCATCGCGCGGGATCCACCGGTTTTTGATGTCCAGATAAGAATACTGCACGGCGGCAGCCTTGGAGAAGGCGCCGGGAAAGATATTCTGTGCCTGGAAATCGATGCCGGTGATGCGGTCGCCCGCATAACTCACACTCGACACCGATGAATCCAACAGCTTTTCTACCGAGGTTCGATCACGGTTGAGAAACGCGGTCATGAATGCTCGGGCCGCTTTCATCTCCGGTTGGCTTGCCTTGTTGCCGATGTTGATCGCCAGGTAAATCAAACAGACCAACACCAGGACGCCGAAGATGCGAAGAATATTAGACGTCATAGGTCCTCCAGCGAATATGCAGACGTGCGGAAAGCGGGTAGACGCTTTCCACCGGGCTATTATACCCCAGAAAAGGAGGGAAGTGAACATGGTGCCGGCAGAGGGGGGAGGTGGGGGAAAAGAAGTGGGGAGGTGGGGGATGAAGGGAAGAAAGGAAGTAGAGAAGAGCACTCATAACCTCACTTCCCTTCCTCCCAACTTCTCCACTTCTCTTCCTCTCCACTTCCCCACTTCCTTTCCCCTTACCGCGTCTCCTGGAACCAGAAGCGTTCGAAGATGCTGGAGAGCGACTGATCGGCATGGATGCGACGGATGCCTTCCGCCAGCATGGGGGCCACCGAGAGGACTTCGATTTTGGGGATGCGCTTGTCCGGCGACAGCGGCACGGTGTCGGTAATCACCAGCTTTTCGATGGGCGATTCCTGCAGGCGCTCGATGGCCGGGCCGGAGAGGATGCCGTGGGTGGCGCAGGCATAGATTTCGCGCGCGCCGCGCGCCTTCAGCGCCTGCGCGCCGGACACCAGCGAGCCGGCGGTGTCGACCATGTCATCCACGATCACCACGCGCTTCTCCTCCACGTCGCCGATCACGTCGATCACCTCGCACTCATTCGGCTCCGGGCGGCGCTTGGCGATAATGGCCAGGTCGGCGCCCAACCGGTCGCCCAGCGAGGTAGCACGGCCCACGCCGCCCACATCGGGCGAGACGACCACGGTGTTGCCGTCGGCGAAGCCGCGGCTGCGGAAATACTCCGCCAGCAGCGGGCCCGCGGGCAGGTGGTCCACCGGCAGGTTAAAGAAACCCTGGATGGTCTGCACGTGCAAATCGACCACAAACACGCGGTGGGCGCCGGCGGTGGTAATCAGGTCGGCCATCAGGCGCGCGGCGATCGGTTCGCGCGGCTTCGTCTTTTTCTCCTGGCGAGCGTAGCCGTAATAGGGAATGACCGGGGTGATGCGCGCCGCCGACGCGCGCTTCAGCGCGTCGAGGATGATCAGCAGCTCGAGAATATTTTCGCTGGTTGGCGGGCAGGTGGGCTGCACGACGAACACGTCCATACCGCGCACGCTCTCCTGCACCTGCACGCGGATTTCGCCGTCGCTGAACCGGCTCACCAGCGTTTCGGATAGCTTCACGCCGAGGTAATCAGCGATGGAACGCGCAAGCTGCGGATTCGCAGTTCCCGTGAGTATGCGGAGCTCGTTCATGCCCATCCCTCCCAATCCGGCGGAGTCGGAATCCGGTGATTAGTCATTAGTGATTAGTGATTAGTTATAAGTGATAAGTACCATAGCGCTAAGGCGTTTTTTCGTATTCGACGCCGGCGGAAGCAATCCCTTCTCTCACGTAGTATGGCGAACTGCACACTCGCGGGACAGTGGAGATCCGACGGGGTATTGCCATTCATCCAGATAGTGATGTCACGCTTCCTTCCGGCACAATCCGGTCGCGACGGGCGAACTTTGCGACACCAGGTTCGATACAAACCGTCCCGCGCGGGGAACGGTACTGATGGATAGAGATGAGACGACAGGAACGCGTTAGGATCCCGCGCCGGACCGCCATCACCGCAAAGTGATGCGGGTCCGCTGGCGGGGGAAAGGAGGTGACAAGATGACCTGGCTGTTCTGGGTGCTCCTCATCGTTGGCATCATCCTGGTGATCTGGCCATTTTTCACGGCGCTCACCACCGGTGCGGCCATTTTCTTATGGATACTGGGCGCCCTGTTTATTATTGCGGCCTTTTTCGTGCTGCCGACCTGGTGGGCGCGCCCCGCGATTGCGCCCGCGGGCGGTGGGGGATACACCGGCATGGAAGCTACCGGCGAAGGCGGCCAGCCCGGTGGGGGAACTACCGAACCCGGCAGAACCCATCCGGGTAATGTGCCCCCCGGCGAATATCATGCCCCGGGGACGCTGCCGCCGGGCGAAGAACCCCCGCCCCCCGAGGATCAGAACCGGCATGCCCGGTGAAATACACCGCGCAGGGATGGGCCGAGCCTGTCCCTGCGCCTTTTTGATTTTGGATTACCGTAAGACCGATAGCTTCCTATTCCGGTGGCCACAGGCCCGTCCCGAACAACGGACCCGCATGTAGCGCCGCTGTCCCCGCCCCGCTCGGCGCCAGCATCACGTTGGCGATGCCGCTGCCATCCGCCTGCCACGCCGCGCCGGCGTATTCGGCGTAGAGGGTGCGCGTCCACGGCCAGTCGGGCTCGTCGGGGACAAGCCAGCGGTGCTTTATGCTTTTCTGTGGGTAATAATGGAATACTTCATCGTCAGGCGTTTGCATGGCGAGTATGACCACTTGATCTGGATCGGCAAAGATAGAGGAGCAATAGCCGATGCCATAAGGATCGTTGCTGACCTTATTTACCGTCTCCAAGTCATCGGCGACGGTCGTTGCGCCTTTGTCGAGTTTGAAGTCGGCATTCCGCCAACCCAACTTCGTGGTGATGAGCCTTCGCGTGCCCGCAACGGTTGCAGTTCACCATGGCGCACTCCTGTCAATGGAAAGGTGTCGTTTATTATCCACCCTCGGGGTCAAAAACACAACCGGCACCATCACCTTTAACAGTTTGCGAGCGGATTATCGCCTCCTGCGATTGAGGCGCCGACATCCACCTTCGCTAAGGCTAAGGCGGACAAGTCCTGTCGGCGCGGGGAATTGGTAGGCTTGCCTCCCTGGGGTTCCGCCCCGATTGTTTCGGGGTAAACTTCCGCTCCACCCCTGGCTATTGACTTTCGCCTTCGCAGGGCGGGCATTCACCGTTCAACCTTCCCTTCTTCCCCCGTCCCCGTTATACTGAGACGGCAAAGGACACAACACATGGTTGACGGCTTCATCCTTGAAAACGCGCACGTGCGCCTGGAGTTCGCTCCGGAATACCTGGGGCTGGCCCGCCTGCTGGACAAAGCGAGCGGCGTAGAGCATATCCAGCCAGGGCAGGAGAAGTACCGGCTGTGGGAGCTGGTGTTCAAGCACGGGCTCTGCGAGCAGACGCTGGACAACCTGGCGGCGCCGGCCACCTCGGCGACGGTGGAGGCGGTGCCGGGCGGGCAGCGGGCGACGTTGCTGTGGGAGGGCGTCGACCACTGGCACGAGCGCAACTTTGCCACCATCCGCGTGACGGTTGACCTGCCGGACGATGACGGGGTGGCGGAATGGCGCATCGCCGTCGAGAACCACAGCAACCTCTGGGGCCTGTGGGAGGTGCGCTTCCCGTACCTGGCCCATGCGGTCGCCCCCGGCGCATACGACCTGGCCTACGCCTCCAACAACTGGGGCTACCTGTTCAAAGGCATTGACAAGGAGATGAAGCCGACTTGCATCTACCCATCCTACGACTGGGCGATGCCGTTCCTCTCGCTCGATCGCGGCAACAGCAGCCTTTACCTGGGCGCGCACGACCCGCAGGTGTGGGCGAAAGGCTGGCTGGTCTTGCCCGGCGAGAAGTTGTACCTGACCACCTACGCGGAGAACATGGCGGAGACCGGCTCCGGCTTCCCCGGCCATTTCCCGGTGCTCTTCGGCGCGCACCAGGGCGGCTGGCTGGCGGCGTGCAAGCGCTATCGGGCGTGGGTGCTGCACCAGGCGTGGATCCCCGGACCGCTGTCACAGCGTGATGACGTGCCGCAGTCCATAAAGGACACCGCCCTCTGGGTCCGCGAAGTCTGGGCGTGGGACAACCCGGAGACCGACCCGCACAAGCTCAACGAGCCGCTGCTCGACGCCATGGCGTATTACGGCGTGCCGATGGGCGCCCACTGGTACCTGTGGCACCACAACATCTTCGACAAGGATTACCCCTTTTTCTTCCCCGCCCGCCCCGGCTTCGAGGCGCGCGTGAAGGAGCTGGTGGACGCCGGCCTGCTGGTGATGCCCTACATCAACACCGTCATCGCCGATTACGACCACCCCGAGTACCCGCAGCTCGCGCCGGCGGCGACGAAGGACCAGACCGGCGCGCCCTACTTCCTGCCCCTCGGCGTCTTCGAATCCGGTCGCATGACGAACATGTGCCCCTCCACGGAGATCTGGCAGGACACCATCGCCGGGCTGGTCGACCGGCTCACCGGCGAATGCGGGGTGAACGCGGTGTATCTCGACCTGCTCTCCGCCAGCCCGCCCGATTTCTGCTTCGACCCCAGCCACGGCCACCCGCTGGGCGGCGGCGGTTGGTGGTGGCAGGACACGCAAGCCATGCTGAAAAAGGTGAAAAAGATCGCTGTCGCGCGCGGCGCCGCCCTCACCACCGAGAGCATCGCTGATCCCTACATGAACGGATCGGAAGGCTACCTGACCTGGGCGCCCCCGCGGGCGCACGAGGTGCCGCTGATGCCGGCGGTCTACTCCGGCTACGCGCTGTATATCGCCAGTCCCACCGGTCCGCATTACTCCGAGCCGGCCTTCGTCGCCGCCCAGGCCCGCGCCTTCACCTGGGGCTGCCAGAACGGTTGGATGGCCCCCGACCTGCACCGGCAGGAAGGCCAGCAGGGCAAGGCCGCCTACCTGAAGCGCATTGCCCAATACCATTATGCCGCCCGCAAATACTTCACCTACGGTGAGCTGCTCAACCTCCTCCCGCCCAGTGCTCCGGTGCCGGAAACGACGGTCACTTGGTACGATTACACGCAAAAGGAAGAGCCGACCACCCTCCCCTGCGTCCTCGCTTCCCTCTGGCGCGCCGAGGACGGCAGCCTCGCCGTCATCCTCTGCAATATTACCGACGAGCCGGCCGACTACCCCTACCAGCTCGACGCCCCCGCTTATGGCTTGCCCGCCACCGGCACCTACCGCGTCGCCCAGCTCACCCCCGCCGGCATCACAAACACCTTCCGTCTCCCCGCCGGCCCCCTCTCCCGCGTGGAAACCCTCGGCCCGCGCGAGATCAAGGTACTGGTATTTGAGAAAGGATAATACGAAAAGGAGTTAGTGATAAGTAATAAGTAGTAAGTAGTGAGTTGTAACGAAAGCAGGCTCGGTGGTTGAGTAGGCAAGTAAGCTTTTCGGATCTTTCCATAGCTTCCTCGCCGTATCGAAACCACCACGTTAACAGGAAAGCTTGACATGAACGAGCTTTATAAGTGAGGTGGTTTCGATACGGCATGAAGGCTGTGGGAAGAAGAGAGAGGCTTTCCTGCCTACTCAACCACCGAACGGGCACTATTGACTACTTACTACTCACTACTAACTAATTACTTATTACTTATCACTGACACAGGAAAGGTAACATTCCATGAGTAAGCGCATCACTTTCGGCTCAACCAATCTGCAAGTCTCGCCCGTCTCGTTCGGCACCTGGCAGCTCTCCCCGCGGTTCTGGGGGGCGCAACCGGAGGAGGAGCTGATCGCCGCCATGCAGGCGGGATTCGACAACGGCATCAATTTTTACGACACCGCGGAGGCCTACGGTGACGGGCTGGCGGAGACGGTGCTGGGCAAGTTCCTCCGGCGCGTGCCGCGCGAGCAGGTGGTGGTGACTACCAAGGTTTTCAATCACTTCAACCCGGACGGCAGCCGTTACCCCGATCTCTCACGCGAGTACGTCATGGAGCACTGCGAGCTGTCGCTCAAACGGCTGCAGACCGAATATATCGACGTGTATCTGCTGCATTTTTACGATCAGCTCACCCCGCTGGCGGAGATCACCGAGACGCTGGAGACGCTGAAGCGGCAGGGAAAAATTCGCCACTACGGCGCCAGCAACTTCACCACCGAGCAGTTCCGCGCCATCCGCAAATTCGGCGCGTATGACGTGGTGCAGCCACCCTATAGCTTCATCGATTTCGGCGTGGAGAACGAGCTGCTGCCCTACTGCCAGGCGGAAAACGTGGGCGTGATGATCTACTCGCCCATGCACAAAGGCCTGCTCACCGGCAAATATACCGGCGGCGAGACATTTGCCGACTTCCGGCAGCACCACCCGGATTTCCAGGGCGAGCGTTTCCAGCAGATCGCCGCCGGCGTGCGGAGCCTGCAGCCCGTGGCGGACAAATACGGCCTCACCCTCTACCAGCTCATCCTCGCCGCCACCCTCATGCACCCCGCCATCCAGGTCGCCGTCGTCGGCATCAAAACAGCCGATCAGATCAAAGAAGCCGCCGGCGCCTTCGGCAAGGTGCTGGACCGCGCCGACTACTTCGCCGTGCGCAACGCTGTGAACGTGGCGGGGCAGAAAAAGGTACGGGACGCGACGGGCAAGGTAAAATAGGACGTTAGTTTTGAGTTTTGAATTTTGAGTTTTAAGTTGATCAGGCCGGCATTAAAACTGTCCTATTCACATAAGTCCTATAAGTCCCATAAGTCCTATCTTACCTGAAACCCGTGACCGTGAACCCCATTCCGCATGGAGGCGGAATATCAGCCTGAAGGGCTGAAAGTCAATAGCCAGGGGTGGCACGGAAGCCACCCCTGGGAGGGAAGCCTACCAAGTCACCCCGCGCCGACAGGACGTCGGCGCGCTGATCGCAGGAAGCGATGCACCACCGTTTATAGGTAGGTGATACCATGTCGAATCTCTGGAATTTTACTCTTCAATTAAAGGCAGTGCCTGATGACATGGAAGCCTTCGCCCGGAAGATGCTCGAATGCTTTCAATCACTGGGATACGGTACGCTCATCGACACGGATCATCCAGTCTGGTACTTGCATACCGACCTATCTCCGGACGCAGTGATTGAAGAGCATTTTTTAGTCAGCTACGAAGCTGTTCTTGAATATGCGGTCAAACAATCAGGCAGCTTTACGCTATGGAAATATCTCGATGACAAACATATTCAACTGCCACTTGAAAATGCGCTCGATCTGCAACTTGATATCGACCTCGAGCAGAAATATATCAGTTACGGAGTCTTGTATCGCCTGCACCCGGATAGTGATATTATTCCAGACCTTATCAATCTCTTCCACTTGGTCTGCCATACATTCCATCCGCTATACGGCTACACCTTTGATGAAGATGAAATAGCGGGATTGATTTGGAACCATCGCATACCAAATTTTAATGAGTGGACAATCAATTAACACCATCTTTTGACAATGGTTTGCCCCTGGCGTTATTCTGGCTTAGTTACTTCGATAAAGTCTACTGGCTCAAGCTCGGTGAAGAAAGGCTGAAAAAGATCGAATATTTGAAAGTTGAAGACGATGCCGGGCTTTATATTCAGTTGAGCGACATTCCCCTCGACCATAAACTCGCCTTGCTCAAGGAGGATGGCACTTACCAATTATGGGACGATTCGGATGAGCCTCCAGGGAAGTATGAGATAATTCAGATCAAAACCGGTTAAACCTGGCGAACCTGGCCCCAACTCAAAACTCAAAACTCAAAACTCAAAACTCCCACCCCCCCTTGCCTGTCGCGAACAGGCGTGTTATACTATCGATGGTGAAAGACGCCGATCCAACCGCGACACTGACCACCTACTGGCGCCGGTTGCGCAAGCCGCTGGAGCTGGAGTTGGCGCGCGGGTGCCGGGATACGGCTATCGCGGGGATGGGCATCGGCGAGTATACCCGGCAGTGGGCGGAGCGGCAGCGGGACGGTGAGGAGGAGATATACCACTTCGCGCTGTCGCTGGCGCGCGGGCTGCGGGATTACGCGAAGATGCCGGCGGCTGAGCGCTGCCGCCGGACGATGGCGGCCATCGACCTGCTGCGCGCCCGCGAGGAGCCGGGTGCGGCCGCCGCGAAATCGGCAAAGGCTGCGCCGGCGCGGAAAAGAGCGGGACGGCCGGACAAGCCTGACAAGTCGGACCGGTCAGACAAGTCGGACAAGTCGGATAAAACCGTTGCCCTCGATCTCCCCGCCGGGCACGAGCTGTTGGAATTATCCATCGATCAGCTTGCGCCGCGGGCGAAGTGGCCGCGCATCCTCGCCCAGCGGTTGAACCTTTACACCGTGCGCGACCTGCTGTACCACGTGCCGCGCGACTGGGTGGAGATTTATCGCCCGCGCGACCTGCCCAACGGCGCGCGCGCCGCGGTGGTGGGCGAGGTGGCCCGCCGCGAATATGAGCGCGCGCGGTCGAAAACGGCCCCCGGCCCGCTGTATAAATACTCCCTCACCGTGTTCGACGGCGACGTCGAGCTGTGGATCACCTCCTTCTCCCTCGGCTCCGACCGCGTGAAGCGCGGCGCCAGCAGTTGGAGCCCGGCCAAGCTGCCCTTCCAGCCCGGCCAGCGCGTCTTCGCGCTGGGCAAGGTCGAGCGCACCGGCAAGATCGTCGATCTGCACATGGAGGACATCTACGCGCTGTCCGAGCTGGAGGCGCAGACGCTGCGGCCCGGCACGCAGGTGCCGCTTTACGCCCTCACGCTGGGCGTGTTCCAGAACCAGGTGCACCGCGCGGTGCTGCGCGTGCTGGCGGCGCTGGGGCAGGGCGGTGAGTCAGCCAACGCGATCATTGACCCCGTGCCCACGACGATCCGTGAGGAGTTCAAGCTGCTGCCGCTGGTCGAGGCGCTGCACGAGTTGCATTGCCCGACGCTGCCCGCGCGGCACGAGGAGGCGCGCGCGCGGCTGGCCTTCGAGGAGTTCCTCATCCCGCAGCTCGTGCTGGCGCAGCGCCACTGGCAGGTGCGTCACCGCGAGGCCGGCCAGGCGTTGAGCGCGCCGGCGTCGCTGGCTGACCTGGCCGGGCAGCTTGCCCCTTTCCCACCCACGCAGGCGCAGGAGCGGGTGATGGGCGAGATTGAGGAGGACCTGCGCGGCGCGCGGCCCATGAACCGCCTGCTGCAGGGCGACGTGGGCAGCGGCAAAACGCTGGTGGCGGCGGCGGCGCTGGCCTTCGCGGGCTGCGCGGGGGTGCAGGCGGCGATGATGGCCCCCACGGAAATTCTCGCTGAACAATTATACCTGGTGCTCACCCGCCTGCTCAAGCCGCTGGGCATCGCCCCCGTGCTGCTCACCGGCGCGGTGACCGGCGCGGCGCGGCGGGAAGCATTATCCGCGCTGGCAGAGGGGAAAGCGGCGGTGGCGGTGGGCACCCACGCGCTGATTCAGGAAGGCGTACTTTTCCATAATCTCGGACTGGCCGTCATCGATGAGCAGCACCGTTTCGGCGTGCAGCAGCGCGCCATCCTGCGCGGCAAAGGCAGCCTGCCGCATACGCTGGTGATGACCGCCACCCCTATCCCGCGCACGCTGGCGCTCTCCGTTTACGGCGACCTGGACCTGTCCATCCTCGATGAGATGCCGCCGGGCCGCCACCCGGTGGAGACGCGTTGGGCCTCGATCAGCCATCTGGACGAAGTGTATCGCCTCGTTCGCGAGCAAGTCACCGCGGGGCGGCAGGCCTATGTGCTCTGCCCGCTGGTCGAGCAGTCCGACCTGCTGCAGGCGGATGCGGCGACGGAGATGGCGGCGGAGCTGCAGAAGCGCGTCTTTCCCGACCTGCGCATCGGCCTGCTGCATGGGCGCCTGCGGCCCGAGGAGAAGGAGGCGGCGATGGAGGCCTTCCGCCGCGGCGACACGCACATCCTCGCCTGCACCACCGTCGTCGAGGTGGGAGTGGACGTGCCCAACGCCACCGTGATGGTCATCCACAACGCCGAGCGCTTCGGCCTGGCGCAGCTTCACCAGCTTCGCGGCCGCGTGGGTCGATCCGAGCACCGGTCCACCTGCCTGCTCGTCACCCACCCGCGCTACAACCCCGCCCTTGCCGACGCCGACGATGAAAGCGCCCACGCCCGCAAACGCCTCCGCGTCATCACCGAGTCGCAGGACGGCTTCCAGATCGCCGACGCCGACCTCACCCTTCGCGGCCCCGGCGAATACCTGGGCACCCGCCAGAGCGGCCTCCTCGACCTTCACCTCGCCACCCTCCCCCGCGACGCTGCCCAGCTCGAGCAAGCGCGCAACGCCGCCCACTTCCTCATCGCCGACGACCCCGACCTGGCCAAACCCGAGCACACCGAGTTGAAAACCCGCGCGCAACGGCTGAAGGCGAAGGTGGATCAATTTCGGGGTTAGGTGTCAAATTATGAATAACGAAATGAATCCTTTGACAATAGAATTCACTGAATGTAAAAGCGGCTGGATGAAAATTGTCCTAAAAACCGCATCATTCACGTTTCCAATGCATGCTTCCACCGCATATGACCCATTTCACAACATGATCTATTGGCTCGAGGAAATTACTCAAGGTGCTACCTCCAGCAGTTGGATGGTGAATGAGGAAGGTCCTGTTGTAACGCTGGAATTCACTATTGAAGAGGAAGGGACAGGCCTACTGCGGGTGACAAAAGAATATCCGAAAATAGAGCTGAAGGTATTGATATCTGCCTTCGACCTTGTCAAGGCATTCTACCGGAGCTTTCGTTTATACGTGAACTCGCCGGCATATGAACCATATGAGTGGGAAAGCCTGTCTTTAGGTGAATATCTTCAAGAACGATTGCACGATTCGGAAGACGAACTTTATGAACGATTGGCGCTTTATCCGGCGAAAGCATTACAACAACTGAGATGGCATATTACTCCGATATATGATTTTCTCGGTCCTGGTGGAAGGATGAAACCGGAGTATCAATGGAAAGATATTGATGATCCGATCGATGCCATACGCGGCGGGCGATGTGTCGCGGTTATTGCCCTGCCACCAATACCGGCATCCTATGATACAGCGACCCTGGAAGAGCGAAAACGGTTGCTGCGAAGTTTCCTGAAAGGGCAGGTCAAAGGCTGCGGTGGCGAAAAACTTCGCGAGTTGACTTCACCGGTCATTGAAGAATGGTTGTCGAGTCAGCGGTAAGAAAATTGAAAGGCGACTTCCCGGTGAGATGCTGCGATGTGAAAGAGACGATATGGTATAGTATTACGCAGGTGAACGGAGATACGCCATGATCTCTGTCGAAATCAAGCCGGAGCTATTGCGCTGGGCGCGCGAGCGGGCGGGATTGAGTCTCGACGTACTCGCCAAACGGTTTCCCCGGCTTGAGGCGTGGGAACAGGAAACGGCCCGGCCAACACTGCGGCAAGTCGAGCGTTTTGCACAAGTCACGCATACGCCTATCGGCTATCTGTTCCTTTCGGAGCCGCCAGTAGAACATATCCCAATCCCGGATTTCCGCGCCGCCGGAAATGCGCGTATCGAGCACCCCAGCCCGGATCTGCTGGATACCATCTACATCTGCCAGCAACGCCAGGAATGGTACCGAGACTTCGCGCGTTCCATGGGTGAGGAGCCGCTGCCGTTCGTGTGTTCCGCACGGGTGATAAGCGGCGTTGAGGCGACGGCAGCCGGCATGCGAAGCGCGCTGGATATGGATGTGGACGAACGCCGCCGGATACCGACATGGACCGATGCCTTGCGCCGATTTATCGAGCAGGCGGATACGCTGGGGATCCTGGTCATGTGCAGCGGCGTGGTGCAGAACAATACCCATCGACCGCTCGATCCGGAAGAATTTCGCGGGTTTGCGCTGGTGGATAACCTGGCGCCATTGGTATTCATCAACGGCGGAGATACCAAAGCGGCGCAGATGTTCACTCTCGCGCATGAGTTGGCCCATATCTGGCTCGGGCAATCCGCTGTTTCCGACGCGCAGGCAGCGTGGATTCCAGACAACGAGGTTGAGCGCTGGTGCAATCGGATTGCGGCCGAGCTGCTGGTACCGCTGGCGGTCCTGCAGGAGGAATATCGACGGGATACTGAATTGCACGGTGAAGTCGATCGCCTGGCCAGACGATTCAAGGTCAGCACGCTGGTCATCCTGCGCCGGATTTATGATGCCGGTAAACTCACACGGCAGCAACTTTGGCAGGAGTATCAGGAGGAGCTTCAACGACTGCTGGCCATTTCCCGCGGCAGCGGCGGCAATTTCTACCTCACCCAGGCGGCACGGGTCAGCAGACGCTTTGCGCGGGCGCTCGTTGCCAGCACGCTTAACGGTCAGACCCTGTATAAAGATGCTCTCCGCATGCTTGGTTTCTCGAAACTGGAAACCTTCCATGAACTTGGACGCAGCCTGGGAGTGGCACTCTGATGGCTTGTCTGCTCGATGCCAATGTTTTCATGCAGGCGAAAAACCTTCACTACGGGCTCGACTTCTGTCCGGCATTCTGGGATTGGCTGCAGCAATAAATCGGTTGCGTTGGCTATTCATACACCTATTCTCCCATTCCTCAAGACCCTCTTGCGCCGTCCTTAATCTCTTAAATCAAAACTTAATCTCATTCAGTATCTTTTCGGCGTGTGGCCGGTTTATGCCCTTGCGCCGGGTGAAAAACTATAGCTGAGGAGTGCACCATACGATTCAGGCATTCCTCGGGAGAAATAAAACATGGTGGACGCAATACTGGCGCATACTTCATTTATCGGCACGACGCCTATGCACGCTGCCGCCCAGGAGGCCCAGGTGGGGTTGATGCAATACCTGCTGGCGGGGGGCGCCGATCTGAATGAGCGCAATCATCTCGAGCGCACGCCGCTGCATGTAGCTGCGCTGGAGGGACAGGTGGAGGCGGTCGAGTTGCTGCTGGAGCGCGGAGCGGACGTGGATGCCGCCGATCTCTTTGGCATGACGCCGCTGTATCTGGCCATTTTCATGGGCCGGCAGGAAGTGGTGGAGCTGTTGCTGGAAAACGGAGCATCCGTGAATCCGCGCTGCGAGACCGGCCTGACACCGCTCGGCCTTGCGATCATGCAGGGGAAGAGCACACTGGCCGGCCTGCTGCGCGATTACGGCGCCGGCGTGTAAGTGGAGCCTATCATCACGTGACGCGCGGGGCGCCGGTCGTTCACCCGACGCCGATTCGCCAACCGGACATCAATCGGCGCGTCACGCGACGGTAGTTCCCCTGCCGGGTTCCCGGCGGACAGGTGGAGAACCAGGAATCCGGCATTCGGCGCGGGGCAGTCTCGGTGGAGGGAGACTGCCCCGCTCGTATATGTCATGTTACGCCCGGTCTGCCTTACCCGTAATCCAGCTCCTCCGCGATCTCCCGTCCCAGGAAAGGGCCCAGCGTTTCGCGCAGGGTGCGGCGGATGGCGGGGAAGGCGCGGGAGGTGTGCAGGGCGCTCAAGGCGTGGCAGGCGGCGGGGGGTAGGCAGAGCAGCGCGGGCTGTATGCCGGGGGCGAACGCCGCCACCGCCTCGCGCAGGCGTTGCCAGTATAAACGCGAGCGGGTGACGCCGCCGAAGGCGATCAGCGGCAGGCGCTCGGCGCGCAGGTGCAGCTTTTCCAGCACATCGTAAATTACCTCCGCCATATGCTCCGCGGTGCGGCGGATGATTTCCTGTGCGATGCGGTCGCCCGCCTCCGCCTCCGCATCGACGTGGCGCGCCAGCGCGGCGACTTTCCAGCGGTCCGGGCGGAGATACATGAAGCTGACCAGGTTGGCCTCCCGGTCGCGCCCCTCGATCTCGCGGACGGCATGCTGTAAGATCGATGCCAGCGAGGTGGCGTGCCGCGAATGCCAGTCGCTTTTCGCGGCGGCGCGCAGGCCCTCCAGTCCGATGGCCACCGCGCCGCCCCAATCGCCGATATAGGGGCCGATGCCGTCGAGGATGGTGATGTGACCTTGCCGGTCCCGCCCGGCGACGTGCGAGCCGGTGCCGGCCAGCGCCACCAGCGCTGCCCGCCCCGGCGCCAGGCAGAAGATGGTGTGCGACTCGCAGACCGCGCGCAGGGTGAGCGGGATGTCGTATTCCGGCGGCAGCAGCAGGTGGGCCGGCAAGCCGTTGCCGGTGTTGACCACGTGTAGGCGGTCGATCGGCATCTCACCCAGCGCCTGCCGGACCGCCGCGTGCACCGCCGTCACGGTGCGCCCGCCGTCGTCACCCGCCATCACTTCAGTAGCATCATAACGCCCCCAGCCGGCCACCGTCCCATCCGCGCGGATGAGGATCGCCTCGCTCTTCGTACCGCCGGAATCCACCCCGAGAATATACTGCATGCCGCGCCTTCTTCACGAGTAATCCCTGTCGATTCGCCACGGCCCGCAGGTTTCCTGCGGTAGCCTTCCCCGGATTTCGGGCGAAAATAGAAGGGCGAGCATATGGGAGGGCGAGCGTCCCCGCGAGCCCCGATCACGCACCCGTTCTCGCCAACGATGCCTGTCGAACCTTGCTTACGTAAATAACGATTCTATCAGCACCACCGGATGCCTCGCACGGGGCTCGCGGGGACGCTCGCCCTCCCATAGTGCGCCAGCCCGACAATTTTTTTAACAGTATCCCGGAAGGTATTCGCGCATGCGCAAAGTAAGAGCAGGAAAGAATGACTGCGGGGAGGGCGCCATGCACTTTGCCGATCCGACCTTTCTCGACATGATCGTCCGGCGGCGGGCGAACTATAAGATCTGCAACCCGGACAACAAGACGCGGTTGTGCTGGCTGTATGCCGACGCGGTAACGCGACGGGTGGAGGGCGACCTGGCGCGGGTGCTGGCGCTGCAGGAGTGGGTGGGCGAGACCGCGCCGCACGTGCTCCAGCACGACATGCGGGGCGTGTCCGACATGTACCGGGTGCACGCGCTGGACATCATCTCGCGCGGGTGGGCGGCGTGCGAGGCGACCAGCGACCTGTTCGCCACCCTCTGCTGGCTGGCCGGTTACCCGGCGCGCGTGGTATCCATCCAGCAGAGCATGGCGGAGCCGGTGACCGGGCACCACGTGAACGAGGTGTTCGTCGAAGGGAAATGGCGCTTCATCGATGCCGACCTCTGGCGGCGCTTCATCCTGCCGGACGGCGCCCTCGCCTCGGCGCGCGATTTGCAGCGGCAGCCGGAGATCGTCGAAGCGGCGGAAGCTGCGCGGTCGCCGGAAGACCAGCCGAAACACCTGCCCGGCGCGGCCTGGCCGCTCACCGACGCGCAAGGCGAGAAGCTGTATCCCCGCCTGTTCCAAGTGATCTGGATGCAGGAGGGCATCTACAGTCTCGACGGCTTTTACGGCAAGTGGCTGAAGCTGACGCCGGAGACCGAGGCCTACCTGTATGACCCGCCGCAGCACCCGGACGTGCAGAAACTGCTGTCCGGCCGCCTGCCGTTCAGCTACGTCCGCGATTCCACCAAAATCGCCGATCATTTCACGCAGGTGTGGGACGTGGAGTGGCGAAGCTGGTGGGAGTAAAATAAATGAAAACGTATTCGGTTATCCACCTGTTATTCCCCCTTCCTTCGTAGGGAAGGGGGCTAGGGGGTTAGGTGCCCCCGTGCGAGACGACCGGTTGTGCAATTATCATTTATGAGTACAACGCCATGCTTGTAATGCAATCTTTTGATGAGGGCCGCGCCATGAATATCTTTTACATTCGCCCGTCGAACAACGGGTACTACGGCATTCCGGAGGCGCTGGAGGGGCGGCAGGGAGGCGTGCGGCTGCGGACCAGCCTGTTCCGCAGCACGCAGTTTCCGCTGACCTACCCGCTGCCCGGGCGGCTGGACCGCGACATGCAGGGGTGGTTCGGGCTGCAGGCGTATGACATGCTCATCCTGGCCGGACTCGATCCCGAGGTGCTGTCGCCGAAGGAGATGCGCGACATCATCGCTTATGTCGAGCACGGCGGCGGGCTGCTGGTCATCGGCGGCCAGGTGAGCGGCGAGGGGCGTATCGGCACCTGGGAGCCGCTGGAATCCGTGCTGCCGGTAACCATGCGCTTCGACCCGGATATCACCGTGGACGCCCCGCCGGAGCCGGACGCGCCGCACTGGATCACCGCCGGGGTGCCGGCGCTGGCCGGGCGGGTGCAGACTATGCATGCCGTCGCGTTGCGAGAGGATAGCCTGGTGCTGCTGCGGGTTGGGGGACAGCCGCTGCTGGCAGCGGGGACGCGAGGCAAGGGGCGCGTATTGTTCTTGAATACCTACCCGCAGGCCGCGCAAACGGCGGACGGCCTGTTTTTCACCGACCGCTGGTATGGCGACCTGCTGCGGCGCTGCGGCGCGTGGCTGGCAAAAGAGGACGGGGAGGCCGGCTTTACCGGACTGGAAGTGCCGGAGACCGTCGATGCCGGCGGCACGCTGACGCTCTCGGTAAAGGGTAACGCCGGCACGGCCCGCGTATTCGCTTTGCTGAAGCAGGATGATCTGCTGCTGGCGACCGACGAGCAGCCGCTGCCGGCCACCTGCGCGCTTCCGGTGCCGGATGACGCCGTTCTGCCGGACAAGCTCGGGCTGACGCTGGAACTGCGCGACGGAGAGCGGGTGCTCGATGTCTGCGCCACCACCGTGCGGGTGCGACCGCCGGTAAGCCTGACCATCGACATTCCGGATGGCGCGGAAACCTACGCGCCCGGCATGCCCTTTTCAGCTCTTATCGCGCTCGACAAGCCGGCGACCGACGTGCATGCGGTGCAGGCGCGCGTCATCGATCCGCGCGGCGCCTTGGTGCAGGCGTGGGACGATCTGCCCGGCGATCTGCTGGAATGGACGGTGGGCGATCTCGCGTCCGGCGAGTATACGCTGCAGGCGGAGGCGGTAGATGAGACGGGCAAGGTGCTGCGCCGGGTCGCGCGCGCCTTCGCCATCGTCGATCCGCTGGATAACGAGCAGTTCTTCCCCTTCGGCACCGAAGCGTTCGCCGCCGCCGGCACGCTCACCACCAGCGAGGCGGACCTGCGACGCATGATCGACGACGTGGCCGCCCACGGCTTCAACGTGGTGACCCTCGGTGATGTGCTCGACAAAACGCCGCTGACCAATGCGGCGCGCATCCGCCGCGCCGGCGAGCGTTACGCGCAGGCGCTGGGGCTGCGGCTGAACACCCACGGCAATATCGTGCCGTCCTTCTCCCGCTCCGAACCGCCTGCGGACTGCATCCGCGACCTGGAGGCCTTCGACCGCTCGCTGCGCGAAAAGATCCAGCCCCTTCTCGACGCCGGCAAGCGCGTGCCGCGCCTCTTCATGATGGAGATCCTCGATGAGCCGCTCATTGCGCCGAAGATGATCTGCCGCTGCCCGCGCTGCCTGGCGGATTTCGCGTCCCGTTATGGCTACCCGATGCCCGACTGGGAGGAAACCTGCGAACCCGGACGCGAGAGCGAGCGCACCGACCTGCTGCAGTTCGCCGGCGACTACTGGACCGCCATCTTCCGCCGCTGCTACGAATTCAAGAAGGAGCGCGGCGCCTCCTACGATGTGCACCACACCTTCTGCCAGCTCAGCTTCGGCAGCTTCTGCTCGCGCTATTACTGGCGCGACGCCTTCGCCTGGATGCCGTACTGCGACCGCTTCGACTGGGATGTCTACCCGTATATCTACCCGGTCTGGCGCGGGCACCTGGAGCTGCGCTGCCCCAATATCCGCTACCACTTCGCCGGACACCGCTCGCTGGCGCGGTTCTACGGCAAGCCCATGGGTCACTGGCTCGACCTGTCCGACCGCAACGTGCCGCATTGGAATCCGCCGGTGCGCGCCAGCAGCGAGCTGCTGTATACCGCCATCGGGCAGGATGCCAAACTCGTGCGCACTTTCTATAACATCACCTTCGGCCGCAACAACGGCGTGCGAAAGGAGCGCTGGGACGACCTCGGCGCCGAGTTGAACAAGATCAACCGGTATGCCGGCGTCCTCACCCTCGCGCACAAGCCGTATGCGAAGCTGGCGATGCTCTTCCCGGCCACCGACTGGGCGCTGCGCCATCATACCGATCTGCAGAACCTGCCGCCCGGCATCCCGGTCAGCGACTTCCCGTTGAAGATCGACGACGCGCCCTTCGACGACTGGTTCCCCTACGCCGGGCCGCAATACAACGCCTTTGAGCTGCTGCTGCGCGCCTTCGGCGAGGCGGATTTGCTGCCCGAGCCGATGGGCGCCATGCCGGAGCAGCTTGCCCATCACCGGGCGGTGGCGGTGTGGGGCGCGAAATTCCTGCGCAAATCCTGCGCCGAGGCGCTGGCGGCGTTCGTGCGCGATGGCGGGCTGCTGCTCTGCGACGGCATCCCCGAGCTGGACGAGCGCGGGCAGCCGCTGGAGGGATTCACCGAGTTGTTCGGAGATGCATTCGAGCCGCTCTGCGACGACCTGGCGGCGGCGCGCAAGACCGTGAGAAAAGGCGAGACACTGCTCTTCAACCGCGCGGTGAACCGGGCGTATTCCGACGCCGCCGTCGCCGGCGACGCGCGCATGCGCGGAGCGCAGGAAGGCGCGGTGCGCGCATTCCTGGCTAGCAATCACATCCTGCCCCACGCGCGCCCGACGAACCCCGAGTTCGAAGTGGACGTGCTCGCCGGACAGGACTGTTTCTTCATTGTGGCGGTGAACCACAATGCGGTGGATGACGAAACCGTGGTCGAGCTGCCCGCTCCGCCTACGCCGGTCGGATTCGCCATCGACCTGAACACCGGTCTCGAGGTGCCGGTGGAGCCGGACGGGCGGTTCCGATTGTCGCTGGGCGAACGCCGCGCCGCCATCATCGGCTGCTACCCGGAACGCCCGGTGAAAAATGCCGTGCGCATCGTCGCACAGGAAGGCCGCGCGCTTACCTGCGAAGTCTCGGTGCTGAACGCGGAAGGTACGCCGGCGGCGGGGCACCACCCGGTCGAGCTCATCGTCCGCGATCCAACCGGCAAGGTCTGCACCCGCTATGGCGGCCTGCGCGCCACCACCGGAGGCATCTATCGCAAAACCTTCACTCTGGCGTCGAACGAGCTGCCCGGCCAGTGGGAGATCGAAGTGCGCGACCCGATCACGCGGACGGTGTCGCGGTCGACATTCGACTATAGGGAGACCGGTACGTAGTAAGCCACGCAGCCGCAGCGGAGTGGCGTCGTTATGTAATTTGGGGACACCATATCGAATAGACGTTAGCCAAACGATTATTTGGTATGGTGTCCCCATATTATCCGTCCCCATATTATCCGGCAGAGCGAGAGTCATACCGATGTACTACACTTTATTCAACTGCGCCGCTTTTTCGACAGCGCGAAATACCGGGGAAAATACAGGGGACTGGTTCAATACCGTTCAAAACCTGGGATCGCGGGCGTCCCGCGCCTGCCCTGACAGGAAAGCCTACTGGGGAAGGGCAGGCGCGGGACGCCTGCGATCCCAGGATTTTTGAACGGTATTGACGTTGTCCCCAATACTATCTACCCATACAGCGCATGCTGTTTCCCTTCCACCGGCGTCTCGGGGTATTTCGGGTGCTGCCGGCGAATTTCCGCGACCGTGGTTGCGACCCTGGGCTAAAATCCGTGGCCCTTTCAGGGCCTGAGTTGAAAAGACTATCTGCTCACCGCTCGATCTCGCGGAAACCGACCATCCGCTTCTGCTCCTCGTTATACACGTTCAACCGCAGTGAGGCCAGGCTGGTGCGCAGGGTGAGCGGGATGACGGCCTGCACGGCGGGGGTTTCATCGTAGGCCTGCTGCAGGCGGTGATTCGAGATGCGCGGGCGCAGGTGGTGGAGGTGAGCGGCAGGACCCGTGAAATTCCACCCCCGCCGGCAGTTCAAGCTGGAAAAATTCTGCGCTTTGCAGGACTTCCTCTTCTCCGGGCGAAGATGAATCCCGGTGTGCGGATAGCCGCCGCCAGTGAAAAGGAGACAAGCATGAAACCCGTTCGCATGTTGATTATCGGCTGCGGCAGTTGGCGCGGCGCCTGGTTTACCGGGGAGTTCCACGCCCATCCGGACTACGAAGTGGTCGGCCTGGTGAATACCCGGGTGAAAGTGGCGCAGGCGGTGTCCGATTTCCTCGGCCTGGGCCCGATCCCCATCCATACCGATTGGAACGAGGCGATCGAGAAAGTCGATTTCGACGCGGCGCTGGTCATTTACCCCGACTTCCTGCATAAGCAGATCATGCTGGACCTGATGAAGGCCGGCAAGTATGTGTACCTGGAAAAGCCGATGACCACCAACCTGGCGGATTGCCTGGAGATCATCCGAGCGGACCGCGCGGCGGGGGGCAAGACGATGGTGGGCTTCAACGCCCGCTACATGCCGCTGTATGAGAACCTGCACCGGCTGGTGCAGGAGGGCTACGTCGGCGATGTGCTGACCATCCAGAGCGACGAGTTTTACTACAATGGCCGCACGCTGATGCGCCGCTGGAACCGCCTGCGCGAAATGGGCGGCGGGCTGTGGGTGACCAAGGCCTGCCACGACCTCGATCTGCAGTACTGGATGGCCGGCGCGCTGCCGACGACCGTTAGCTCCAGCACGCGGCTCACCTATTACAAGCCGAAGCCGGAAGCCGCCGAGTTCTGCCGCGACTGCCAGATCGAGAAGGACTGCCCGGATTCACACCTGAAGTTCCGCGGCGATGGCGACTACCACGACTTCCCGCCGCTGCGCCGGGTGATCGAGGACGCGCGCGAGGAGACCGGCAAGCGGGCAGACATCTGCTTGTTCAACTCGCAAAAGGACACCTTCGACCACGGCCAGGTGCTGACCACCTTCGAAAACGGCGCCATGTGCAACCACACGCTGAACATCGTGGTGCCCTTCACCGATCGGCGCATGCGCATCTCCGGCACCGAAGGCACGCTGGACGGCAGCGTAGAGAGCCCCGAGTACCTGTATTGGAAACGGCATGACGGCGAGGATTACCACCGCGCGAAGCGCATCCCCATCGTCGACGATCCCAACATGATTCAGGGCGGCCATGGCGGCGCGGACAACCGCATCCTTAACCAGTTCCTGGGTTTCGTGCGCGGCACCAATACCAATGTCACCCGCCCGGCGGAGGCCTCCATCGCCATCGCCACCGGCGTCGCCGCCACCATCTCGTCCGACACCAATACCACCGTCGTCCTCGACGAGCTCGACGGCTGGAAGGAGTTGAAAGGCTACCTGGCCGAGGAAAATATCCCGCCGGTGAAGGCGAAAGTATAAATTCGCCTGTTGTTCATAACGGGACGCAGGGAAAAATGATTGAAAAGATGCTAAAGAGTGAAAAGATTAATCTTTTTCATCTTTAACATCTTTTCAATCTTTTTCCCTTGCGCCCCGTTATATGTCCTATCGCTCGCTTATCCGCTATAATAAGCCCATGATGAACACGATTCGCTGGGGTATTATCGGCTGCGGGAATGTGACGGAAGCCAAGAGCGGGCCGGGGCTGCAGAAAGCGGAGGGGTCGTCGCTGGTCGCGGTGATGCGGCGGGACGGGGAGAAGGCGCGGGATTACGCGGAGCGGCATGGGGTGCCGCGCTGGTATGATGACGCAGATAAGCTGATTCACGACCCGGAAGTGGACGCCGTCTACGTCGCTACGCCGCCGTCCACTCACGCGGAATATGCCATTCGCGTCGCAGCGGCGGGCAAGCCGGTCTACGTGGAGAAGCCGATGGCGCGCGATGCGGGGGAGTGCCGGCGAATGATCGCCGCCTGCCGGGAAGCCGGGGTGCCGCTCTTCGTGGCCTACTACCGCCGCGCGTTGCCGCGCTTCCTGAAGATCAAGGAGTTGCTGGAATCCGGCGCTATCGGCATGCCGTGTTTCGTGACGATGACCCAGTATTACACCCCCGGTGACTACGACCCCGCCCACCTGCCCTGGCGCGTGCAGCCGGAGATCGCCGGCGCCGGCATCTTCCTCGACCTGGCCGCGCACACGCTGGACATCCTCGACTTCCTCCTCGGCCCGGTGGCGGAGGCGAAGGGCATGGCGCAGAACCAAGCCGGCCTTTACCCTGCCGAAGATTGCGTATCTGCCGCGCTGACCTTCGAAAACGGCGCGCTGGGCACGGGCATCTGGTGCTTCACCGCGTATAACGACGCTCCCGTCGATCAGAACGAGATCGTTGGCTCGAAGGGTAAGCTGCGCTTTTCCACCTTCGGCACCGAGCCCATCGAGCTGGCCACTGCGGACGGCGTCAGCCTCCATCCCGCGCCCACGCCGCCGCACATCCAGCAGCCGCTCATCCAGACCATTGTGAATGAACTGCACGGTATCGGTTCCTGCCCCAGCACCGGCGACACCGCGGTGAGAACATCGGAGGTGATGGACGCGATATTGGCGGATTGGCGGGCGAAGGTGGGAGTAGGTTGGTGAGTAGTCAGTAGTGATAAGTGATGAGTGATAAGTCTAGGTTACATGAGCTTGCCTGGTCAGGGAATGGCATCCAAGTCAGTATATTTATTCCAGGCCGAGTTCAGCTTTTGCCTGCTGCAGCGGAATTGCCTCCTCCTTGCCGGTGTCATATGCTTCAATAGCATCACGGGCGAGGAGTGCGTCAAGTCGTTCTTCCAATTCATCCAGTAATCGAATGTCCTCAACAGGCACAATCGCCACCAGGGTTTTACCGTTGCGTCTCACCTCAAATCGTTCCTTCCCGAATGCGGCGCGATTCATAAATCTACCCGGCTTTGCGCTTTTTGGGGATCAGCGCGATGAGCGAACGCAGTGCGGCATTCACGGATTCTGCGTCCGGAAAGTATTCGCGAACATCGGGATCGAGCACTACGGCCCCTTCCTGCAGTGTAAAATGCTGTATCCGTGTCGAACCATCCGCCTGGTGAATCGTGACGGTATGCTCCTGATGATAGGCGTCGGTGTGTTTCCCGCGTTTACCACCACGAAAATCATATTCCGGTTGCATGCCGTTCTCGGGTTGTTTCTGCGCAGGCGCCATATTCTTCGTAAACCTTTCGTTCGGCCTTTGTCGCCTCACGGCTATTTTTCTCGCCACGGATCCATATCGAACTCCCGCGCCGCCGGTTTGCCGTAGAACTGCCAATCGGCGAAATCGAGGAGCACTTCCCAGTCCTGTGGAAGGTGGGCGTGATAGCCTTCGCGGAAAAAGATGCCGATGCGGTGTTCGGCGCCGAGCAGGCGGTAGACTTCCTGTGCGGCCTCATGGGTCAGGCGGGTGCCACGGGGGCTGGCCCAGATATCGCCCAGGGCTTCCGTGGTGAGCAAGGCGCGGGGGGCGACCAGCGCCTTCACGCTATGCTGGTCGATGGGCAGCTCCGCCTCGCGGCCCACGTATGCGGGTAGGCGGGGGGAGAACCAGTAGGGTATGAGGCGGATGGAATCTTCCAGCCGCTCGCCGCCCTCGTCCGGGTAGTGGTAGCAGCCCGCGCCCCCGGCGCCGGAGTTGTTGGGCGCGGTGAGGGCTATGCGCTCGTCGGTGGCGCCGGCCAGCAGGGCGGTTTTGCCGCCGCGTGAGTGGCCGGTGGCGACGATGCGGCTGCAATCGATATTATCCAGCCCTTCCGCCAGATCGACCACGCGGTGAAATCCCCACGCCCATGCGGCCAGCGCGCCGAAGTCGCCGTCCGGGTAGACGAGATACAGGCCGTCGTCGCGGCGGGGATGATAGGCATCCGGCGCCAGCTCCGTGCGATTGAACCAGGCCACCGCGTAGCCGCGGCGCAGCGCCAGCGCCAGTATCTCATCCGTCAGGTAGCGCCAGCAGCCGTCGCCGTCGATGACCAGCGGGAACGGCCCCTTCCCCGGCGGAGTCGCCAGCATCACCGTGAAGCTGAAGCCGGAGGGTTGCAATATCAAGCGATATGTCGATACTGTCGCGCCGCCCACCGGTCGAAACTCGGCGGGGTGCAACAAGTGGATCGTCATACCCTCCGGCGCCGGCGGCAGGTGGCCGTATTCGATGTTGAGGACGGTTTCCAGCAGCTCCGCCCGGCGGGCAGGCCACTGGTCGGGCGCCGTTACCTTGCTGCCGTCGGTAAACTGCAGCAGATCGGGTAAAACATGCTTTGTGGACACATCGGTCATACCGTGGTGCCTCCGATCGAGCGATCTCAATACGATTATTCGGTATGCGGTGGGCCGGACCTTTCAACCGGGACTGTCCTGTGCCCACGGGACCAGCGCCGTTCGCCTTCCCTCATATCCGTTCGTATAACCACAGGACTGTCCCCCCCGTGTGGATAGGCTTACCGTTCGCACGCGGGGGGGACAGTCCCGTGGTTTTATTACCGAGCGTTATATTCGAGAAACAGGCACTGGTCCGGCGGGGGCGGGACAGTCCCAGAGCGATTTTCCTACAACGCCACCGTCCCATTGCTTCGCATTGTCACCGTCTTCCCGGCATACTCGACCGTCACCGGGAAATCAGCCTCTGCCTGCATTTGCAGGCTGCCCCCATCGACGGTAATCGTCAGCTCGCCGAACGGGGTGGCGACGGTCCATTGCGGCGGCCAGAGTTCCGGCGTACCGATGGGGTTGAGTGTGATGCCCTCCTCCGTGGCGCGGGCGCCCAGCATGAAGGCGTCGTGGAAGACGGACTGCAGCAGGGCGTCGCCCGGGCGGTTGCTTTTAGCGATCTCGGCCGGCGAGTGATTCTCGGCCACGCTGCGGGAAAGCCCGAGCTGCGTGTCGTCGTCTTCGCTGCCTTGCAGGCGGATCAGCTCCGGGTAGATACGCGATGCCAGCAGCGTCCAGCACCCGCCCTTATACGCATGCCAGTCCTTTTTGTCGGGCTGGTAGCTGCTGGGGAAAAGCTCCACATCCTCGCGGTTGAACTGCACGTGGGCGCGATGGAGCAGCGGCAGCAGCGCTTCGATCTGTTCCGTGTTGCCGTCCTCCTGCTCGGCTTCGGCGGTCTCGAGCAGACTGATCATGCACACGCCGGTCATGTAGAGCGAGGAGAGGTAGCCCGGATGCGGACCGCCGCCCATCTGCCCGCCGATCACCCCGCGCGTTTCCAGCACGGTGCGCAGCATGCGGACCAGCTCGCGGGTGCGGTCGCGGGCATGCTCGGTGCGGAAGAAGCGCCACAGCCACGCCCAGCCGCTCACCTCGAAGGAGTCGCGCCCGATGGTGCAGCGCGGCCAGTTCTGGCGGAACCACATCCAGTAGGCCTCGGCGCAGTTCTCCGCGGTATCCTGCAGATAGGGGTCGCCGGTCTCCAGGTAGCCCATCAGCACATCGCGGAACTTGGTGTAGGCGCAGGTCTTCCACCACCAGCCGCCGATCCACTGGTGCACGGTGTAGTCGCGGTGGTCCACCGCCCAGTCGGCCCAGAAGTAGCAATAATCCAGCGCATCCGCGAACACCTCGGGGCGTCCCGTCAGGTAATAATCCCGCAGCATGCCCGAGCCGGCAAAGCCGTCGTTGGCCATCTCGCCGGAGCCGGCGTCGAACTGCCCGCGCTTCATCCACTCGGTGCGAATCTGCTCGGTCATCACATCGGCAGCGGCGTCATATCGCCCGTGCACGGGCAGGAAGCCGCCGGGCCACGGCTCGCCGGCCTGCGTATACCACCAGGACGGGGCGGAATAGCGGGCGATCACCGGCGCGGCCTCCGACAGGCTGAATTGGAAGCGCACCGTGCGACCGCTGCCGGCCGCCCATTCCAGCGGGCCGGATTCGGCAAGCTGCGGATTGAAAATGCGGTCGAAGGGCCGGTAAAACAGCTCGTTTCCAACGGGTTCCAGCGTTCCCGGGTGCTCGGCGCTGCACAGCGAGGCGGCGTCGGCCAGGTTGAGCTGCACGCCACCCAGGTTGAAGCGCAAACCGTCGGCGGGCAGCGTGGCGGATACGGGCTGCAGGTCACTGCCGGCCATGCGGATCACCGGCAGCCCCTGGAAGTCGTACCCCTCGATGTGCAGCTTGGTGGTGTTGAAGTGCACCGCGGCGTGCGCCACGCCGTTGGCGAAGAGCAGCAGGTACAGATCGGCCCACAGGTAAGTGTCGCCATTGTAGATCACCCCGCCCACGCGCACGGCTTCCACTACGTCGTTTTGCCACAGGCGGTCGATCTGCACGTTCTGCCAGTAGTGCGGGCCGGTGACGCCGTCCTTCTCGGTGGCGCCCATCTGCAGCACGAAGGTCCACCCGCCGTAGGCCAGCTCGAGCTCGAATTCGACGGTGGTGCATTCCTCCGCCGGCACGCCGCGCAGCGAGGGGATGTCGGCGAACTTGTGCGGCGTGTAGTCGAGCTTCTCTTTCGTGATGCGCGTGCTCACGCCCCAGCGGGAGGGCGCCGGCGCGCGTTCCGCTCCCGGCGCGGTGGTTACCTTCAGCGTCTCCGGCACGCCCGCGTCGTCGAGCACGAAGGCCAGCGCGCGCCGCGGGAGCGTGTCGCGCTCCCACCAGGCGACGCCGTGCATGGCCGCTGCCGGATGGTCGATGTGCAAGGTCGAAGCTATTGCGCGCGGCAGCGGCAGGGAGATCATCCCCACCGTCGCCTCCGCCGGGCCGATTCGGTCCAGGGTCAGTCTGTCTGCAAATGCTGTCACGATATGGTCCTTTCACGGGTATGGTGGCGTTCGCCGTGCTGCTGGTTCACCGGCAAACTGCCCGCGCCCGCGAGATTATTCGCCGCCATCATGCTTCCTCCTCGTCATTTCGACGGCATTCGCATAAAATTCATTGTAACCGTTCATGGAGACACTATCTTGCTCTTTCTCATACGCTTTCTCTCTCGCGTGAATCCTGCCTGTTCTTTTTCTCCCGCGGGAGTGAAGGAGTATGAGAATGAGAAAGACCCCATGAACGATTACAATTCATCGCGTGCCCCGGAAGGTTCATCCGGGCATGGGGTGAAATAAGATATCCGGGAATTATCACCAGAGTATCCGGCATTGCGCACGATAAAAGAACGCATTTGAGGTGGCCAATGCCGGGTTTTTCAACCGCTGAAATGAGTGACTTATGCCGAACAGATTATTCACTGTCGATGTCACCCCCGATTGGGAAGCCATGCTCGCCTGCGTCCAGCGCCGGGGCACGCCGGCGCGGGTGCATTTCATCGAGCTGTTCCTGGACGGGGAGATGTATACGGCGATCGCCGAGCGCTTCGGCCTGCTGCCGGATGCGCCGCCCGACGATCCCTTCTACTATTGCAAGCTGTCGCTGGCGGTGAACCGGTTCCTCGGCTACGATTACGTGCGCTGCGGGCTGGACGATTTCTATGTTTCGCTGCGTTACTTCGCCACCGATGATGCCTCGCCGGCCAACCGCCGGGCAGTGCGCCACTTTGTGGATGAGCACCACGGGCCGATCATGAGCTGGGAGGATTTCAATGCCTTCCCATGGCCCGACATAGCACAGGCCTCTACGCGCTCGCTGGAGTGGTATTCGGAAAATCTGCCCGCGGATATGTGCATCATCGGCAGCGGAGGCTTCGCCCACTTCTACGAATGGCTGAGCTTCCTGATGGGCTATGAGACGCTCTGCTACGCCCTCTACGACCAGCGCGACCTGGTGGCAGCCATCGCGGAAAAGATTGTCGAACTCAACCGGGGCGTCATCAAAAAATTTCTGGAGTTCGAGCGGATGTGCATGATCTGGGGCAGCGACGACCTGGGGTTCCGTACCGGCACGCTGATCTCTCCGCAGGATATGCGCGAATTCGTGCTGCCGGGCCATAAGCTCATGGCGCAAATGAGCCACGATGCCGGCCGGCCTTACCTGCTGCACTCGTGCGGCAACCTGACCGAGATCATGGACGACCTGATCGACGATGTGGGGATCGATGCGAAGCATTCTTTCGAGGACACCATCGAGAGCGTCATCGATGTCAAGGAGACCTATGGCCGGCGCATCGCCTTGCTCGGCGGCATCGACGTGGATTTCCTCTGCCGCGCCGACGAAGCTGCCGTGCGCCGCCGCACCCGCGATACTCTCGACCGCTGCCTCCCCGGCGGCGGCTATCTCCTCGGCACCGGCAACAGCGTCGCCAACTACATCCCCGTAGACAACTACCTGGCCATGCTGGACGAAGGCAGGCGGTTTGGGATTTGAAACTACGGATTACGCAGATTACACTGATTATTGGCTCTGCGTAATCTGCTGCAAAACGGTTTCTTACTCTTTCTCTGTCGCCTTCTCTTCCAGCTCCCCCCACCGCGCATACAACGTGTCTACGCGCTGTTCGGCGGCGTGGTGCTCCAGGCTCCACTCATGCAATCGCTGGTGGTCGGCGAGGACGGCGGGGTCCTGCATCGCCTGCAGGGCGGTGCTGACTTCGGCTTCGGCGGCCTGGATGGCGGCTTCCATGCCTTCCAGCTCGCGCTCCTCGCGCCAGGTGAGAAGCTTGGGGGTCTTCGGCGTGGAGGGACGCGGGGGGGCGACAGGTTTGGCGGGGGTGGGACGGGGCGCCGCGTCGCGCTCGGCCTGTTTATTTTCCCACTGGGCGTAGTCGGCATAGGGTTCGGCGGCGCCGCGGCCGTCCAGTGCCAGCAGTCCGGTGCAGAGGCGGTCGAGCAAATAGCGGTCGTGAGTGACCAGGACGAGTGTGCCGGCGAAATCCGCCAGGCTGGCTTCCAGCACCTCCAGCGAGGGGATGTCCAGGTCGTTGGTCGGCTCGTCGAGGATAAGCACGTCGGCGGGTTGGCGCATGAGCTCGGCGATGTAGATGCGCGCCTGCTCGCCGCCGGAGAGTTCGCTCACCGGCAGCGGCAACTGCTCCGGGGTGAAGAGGAAGCGCTTCGCCCAGGCGGTGACGTGAATGGCCTGCCCGCGATAGTCCACCTGGTCGCCGGTCGGCGACAGCGCCTGGCGCAGCGTCAGCCGCGGGTCCAGCGCCCGGCGATGCTGCTCGAAGGTCACGATGCGCAGGTTCTCGGCATGCCACACCGTCCCGCGGTCGGGTTCCAACTCGCCGGCCAGCAGGCGCAGCAGCGTGGTTTTGCCGCTGCCGTTCGGCCCCAGCAGGCCCAATCGCATCCCCGCCAGCAGCTCCAGCTCCAGCCCGCGGAACAGCGTCCGTCCACCCAGCGACTTCTCCAGTCCTTTGATAGTCAGCAGTTTCTTCGTGCGCCGGCCACCGGCGGTGAAGTCGATCTGTACCGCGCGATGCTGCGCGTTGCGCTCCTGCGTCTCCGCCAGCTCAGCCATCAACAGCCCGGCGTCCTCGATGCGCCCCTTCGCCTTGGTGGTGCGCGCCCGCGCCCCGCGCTGCAGCCATGCCACCTCGCGCCGCACCATGCTTTGCAGCGCCTGCTGGCGGCTCTGCTGCCCCTGCAAGAACTCCTCGCGCTTGAGCAGGAAGTCGCTGTAGCGTCCCTCCGCGTTGAAGAACCCGCCGGGGTAGGCGCGGCTGATCTCCACCACGCGGTCGGCCACGCGTTCGAGCAGGTAGCGGTCGTGGCTCACCACTATGCAGGCGAAGGGCGCCTCGAGCAGCAGCCGCTCCAGCCGGAGGATGCCCTCCAGGTCGAGATGATTGGTGGGCTCATCGAGCAGCAGCACCTCCGGCTCGGTGACCAGCGCGCGGGCCAGCGCCAGCCGCTTGCGCCACCCGCCGGAGAGGGCCGCCGCCGGCTGCGATGAGTCGAGAAACTCCATCTTCCCCATCATCACGTCGGCGCGCACCCGCCGCTCGTGGGCGTCCAGCGGGCTGTCCGCCAGCGCGTCGAGCAGCACCGACTCCACCATGGCGCCCTCCGGGAAGACATCGACCTGCGGCACGAAGCCCAACCGCAGCCCGCGCCGCATCGTCACCTCGCCCTCGTCCGGCGCGTCCATGCCCGCGAGGATCTGCAGCAGCGTGGATTTCCCCGACCCGTTCGGCCCGATCAATCCCAGCCGTTCCCCCTCGTCGATCCCGAAGGAGATGCCGTGGAACAGGGGCCGCAGTCCATATGATTTACTGATGGTGTCGCAAGAAAGCAGATGTGCCATGATGACCCAATACCATACCTGACAATCACGGTTTCCGCAACCGGGGAAGAACGGATGGGGATCGGTCCGTAGGGCACGGAGGCCTCTCCGTGCCCGGGTGATCGAATTTTTACACGCGACCAAACCCCAGAGCTGGCATTTGGTGGCGGGCAGAAATGCGCGGGGCCGGGCACGGAGAGGCCTCCGTGCCCTACGGACCGATCCCATTTTTTACATACCTTGGATCACTCGATAATCGGCAGCGTGATCCGCGAAGGATACCGTGCGTCATGGTATACGGTCTGCTGCGCGACGCGCAACTCCGCGTCGGCGCCTTGCTGGTGGCCGGTGTTCGGGTTGCGATCCCACAGCGGGAAGTTGCTGCTGCTCACCTCTACGCGAAGGCAATGCCCGGGCAGGAAGACGTTGCTGGTCGGCAGCAGTTCGACGGTATACTCGTAGACCGTCCCCGGCTCAATGAGCTTCGGCGGTTCGTAGATCGATTCGCGGAAGCGCGCGCGGATCACGCCTTCGGTCAGGTTGATGGCGCGGCCGTCGGGGTGGACGTCGATGAGCTTCGCCGTCCAGTCCGTGTCCGGCGCGTCGGTGGCGGCGTAGAGAGTGAGCGAGATCGGGCCGGTCACTTCCAACGGTGCTTCCAGTGGCATCGTGGTGTAAACCAGCACGTCGTCGCGGGCTTCATTCGCGCGCTGATCGAACGGGCCCGGCTGGATCACATGGAACGCGGCGCCCCAGCAGATCGAGTGGTTCCCGCCGAGGGTCGGCACCGGGTTATCAGGGTCGTAGGTGTAGGTGTCGGGCGCTTCGTCGGCCGGCGCGGTAATGTCCAGCGCGCCGCCGCCGTGGAGGTAGTAGTCGGTGTAGCGGGTGCGCGCGAGCGGCCATTCGTGTTCCTGCCGCCATTCGTTGATGCCCATCACGAAGATGGTCACCGGCGGCTCGTTTAGGATGCCGGTGTCGATGTCCTTCAGCAGGCAGTCGAACCAGCGCAGCGCCAGCGCGTTGATGTCCAGGTACGACGCCGCGCCGAAATCCACCTCGCCCAGCGTGGGCCCCAGGCTGATAAGGTGGCTCCACGGGCCCATGATGATCCGGCGCCGCTTCCGCATCTCCTCCGAGCAGGCCGTCTCCCGCAGCCGGTTGAAGGAGCGGAAGGCGTCGCGCGGGTAATAATCGTACCAACCGCCCATGATGAAGGTGGGCACCTGGATCTTCTCGAAGCGGGTGTGGACATCCATGCTCGTCCAGTAGTCGGAGTACTGCGAGTGGGCGAGGAAGTCGCGCCAGAACTGATTGTGTACCCCCGCCGCTTCGTCGAAGTCCGACAGCGGCAGGTGGCGGAAGAAGGCGTTCAAGTCATAAGCGGGGATCATGTCCAGGTCGCTGGCGCGGCTGGAGATCTCCAGGCAGGTCCACAGTGCGTTGAGCGCCAGACTGAAGGCGCCGTCGTGCCAGTACGCTTCCTTCCAAAGGTCGCTGGGGATCACGTTAGGCACGATCGCCTGCAGCGCCGGATGGCCTTCACAGGCCAGCAGCCACTGCACGGCCCCCAGGTAGGACGGCCCGAACATGCCCACCCGCCCGTTGCTCCACGGCTGCGCCGTCACCCAGTCCAGCGTATCGTACCCGTCGCGCCCATCGGTCTCAAAGGGGTAGAACACCCCCTCGGAGTCGTAACGGCCGCGGCAGTCCTGCATCATATACGCATACCCGCGCTGCGCGTAATAGGTCCCCAAGTCGCTCCCGCTGGCGCCATACGGCATGCGCTGGAAGATCAGCGGAAATGGCCCCTCGGCCTCGGGCAGAAAGAGGTTGGCGGACAGCCGCACCCCGTCGCGCATGGCGATCTTGATGTCGCGCTGGATGAAAACCTTGTAGATCGGCTCGGAGCCGGTAGGCGGTCGGTTAGTCATGCCGTCAATTTCAACGGGGGAGGGTCGTATCCTTCCTGAACACTTCCGAACCTGGATCATAGCGCCCGTTTGGGACTGTCTCTGCCTACTCAACCACCGGACAAGGCATCCATCTACTCTTCCACCCTTTCACTCATCCATACCAAAGAAACGCCCCCCACCCGGTTGGGCAGGGGGCGTTTCATTCATCAAACTTTACCAGTCGCGACTGCGGCCGCCACGATCACCGCGCCCACCGCCACCGCCACCGCCGTAGCTATCGCCGCCGGTGCGCGTCATCTTCTCCGCCTTGCGGCGGCGCCGGCAATCCGGGCAGCGAGTGGGGGAATTGAAGCCTTTGTCCTTGAAGAAGGTCTGCTCACCCTCGGTGAAGGTGAAGGTGCTGCTGCAATCAGTGCAGGTGAGGATTTGATCGGGCATACAACTGCCCTCCTTTCGTGTTCACATTCTCGGGAAGGGCAGTCGTCAAGGTGGCATCTCGCTTCATCCGTCTCGCCGCCATCACCTGGAATGGTGCGTAAGTCTATCGAAGATCAAGGGGATTGTCAACGGATTTCGCGCCTCCGGCACGGCTAACGTGTTAGAACAGCACAACAATAAATGCATTTATCACAGAGCGAGACGCAGTAAATAAAGGTGTGAAATGATGAAAAATATTTCAATATTTCCCATCATTTCAATCTTTTTTCAGTGCTCCCGCTCTGCATTACTAATCCTCGATTTCTCGCCACGACGCGCAGATTTGGTGTTTGGTTGCGGCGCAGCCGCCCTGTGTCATCTTTGCTGCATTTGTTTCGCGATTTTGGCCCAGGAATCGCGCAGCGTAACGGTGCGGTTGAAGATAGGCAGGTCCGCGGTCGAGTCGGGGTCCGCGCAGAAGTAGCCCAGCCGTTCGAACTGGCAGCGGTAGCCTGGCGCGACGCCGGCGGCACTCGGCTCGACGAAGCCGTGGACAACCTCCAGCGAGTCCGGATTCAGGTTGGCGGTGAAATCCTGTCCCTGCGGCGCGTCATCCGGGTCCGGCACGTTGAACAGGTGGTCGTAGAGGCGCGCTTCAATGGGCTGCGCGTGCTGGGCGGAGAGCCAGTGGATGGTGGCCTTTACCTTGCGGCCGTCGGGGGCATCGCCGCCGCGGGTGGCCGGGTCGTAGGTGCAGCGGATCTCGGTGATCTCGCCGTTGGCGTCCTTCACCACCTCTTCGCACTTGATGAAATAGGCATAGCGCAGCCGCACCTCGCGGCCCGGCGCCAGGCGGAAGTATTTCGGCGGCGGCTCCTCGCGGAAGTCGTCCTGCTCAATATACAGCTCGCGCGAAAAAGGCACTTTGCGCGTGCCGGCGGACGGCTCCTCCGGATTATTGACAGCTTCCAGCTCTTCGGTCTGTCCCTCCGGGTAATTGGTGATGACCACCTTCAACGGGCGCAGCACGCCGAAGAGGCGCGGCACGCGCTTGTTGAGATCATCGCGGATGGCATCCTCCAGCATGGCGACATCCGTCACGCTGTTCACCTTCGTCACCCCGATGCGGTCGCAGAAGGTCTTGATGCCCTCCGGCGTATAGCCGCGGCGGCGCAGGCCGGCCAGCGTGGGCAGCCGCGGATCGTCGAAACCGTTCACGAAGCCGCCGCGCACCAGCGTGATGAATTTTCGCTTGCTCATCACCATGAAGGTCATGTTCAAACGGGCGAACTCGATCTGCCGCGGGTGGTAAATGCCGAGCTGATCCAGGAACCAGTCATACAGCGGGCGGTGATCCACGTAGCCGAGATCGCATAGCGAGTGGGTGACGCCCTCGATGGAATCCTCCAGCCCGTGCGCCCAGTCATACATCGGATAGATGCACCAGGCATCGCCCTGGCGGTGGTGCGCGGTGTGCAGAATGCGGTACATCACCGGGTCGCGCATGTTCAGGTTGGGCGAGGCCATGTCGATCTTCGCCCGCAGCACGCGCGCGCCGTCGGGGAATTCGCCCGCCCGCATGCGCGCGAACAGGTCCAGATTTTCCTCTATCGAGCGGTTCCGAAAGGGGCTCTCTTTCCCCGGCTCGGTCAGCGTGCCGCGCGTGCGGCTGATCTCCTCCGCCGACTGGTCGTCCACGAAAGCCTGCCCCTGCCGGATGAGCTGCGCCGCCCAGTCATACATCTGCGGGAAATAATCGGAGGCGAAAAAGATCCGGTCCGCGAACTCTGCGCCCACCCACTGCACATCTTCGATGATACCATCGACGAATTCCTGCTCCTCTTTCGCCGGGTTGGTGTCATCGAAGCGCAGGTTGAACTGGCCGTTGAAATCGAGGGCGATGCCGTAGTCGATCCAGATCGCTTTGGCGTGCCCGATGTGCAGGTAGGCGTTCGGCTCGGGCGGGAAGCGCGTGTGCACGTGATCGAACCGCCCGTTGCGCAAATCCTCCTTCACCGCTTCGCGGATGAAGTCCAGCGGCACATATTCCTCGCCGGTTCCGTTGTCGATGTCGGCCATAGTACTCTCCCTGAAAATGGACGATGTATTGTGACACAGGCGGGGAGGGGAGGTCAAGAAAAAAAGATGACCCCGGAACCTGCGCGGGTTCCGGGGTCCGTATGCAGACAGCGTGCAGTATGCTGCCCGGGCGATCAGCCCTTCCCGTGCCTTCCGCCGTGGCCGCCGTTATCGCTGTTATCCTTGTCGCTGCTGTCTTTGTCGCCACTGTCCTTGTCGCCACTGTCCTTGTCGCTGCTCTCGGCTTTGCTGTCTTTCTCGCTCTGGCCGTCGTGTCGCGGAGCGGCCTGCGCTCTGTCCGGTCCACCCGGTCGCGTTCCGTTCGCCTGCGGAGCGGGTCCGCCTCCGGGCCGGATGATCGCGTCTTTGAGGAGCCAGTCGAGCCGCGGCGGGGAGCCGGCGGGGCGCATCGTGTCGTTCGGACGGTTGCGCTGCCAGATTGGGCCGTTATTGGATCCGTTCGGTCTGTCGATCTGCGGACCGGGGCCGTTATACTGCCGATCGCCGTTTACCGGCCAGGGGCGATTGCCAGGCCGGTCATTCGGCGTCCAGGAACCACCAGGCCTGTCAGTATTGCCGGGCCGGTCATTCGGCGTCCAGGAACCGCCAGGTCTGTCAGTATTACCGGGCCGGTCATTCGGTGTCCAGGAACCGCCAGGCCTGTCAGTATTGCCGGGCCGGTCATTCGGTGTCCAGGAACCGCCAGGCCTGTCAGTATTGCCGGGCCGGTCATTCGGCGTCCAGGAACCGCCAGGCCTGTCAGTATTGCCGGGCTGGTCATGGCCGCCGTCCGACGGGCCGGGACCCTGGTGTTGCGGCGGCTTGATGGGCGGCCTGTCATTGCCGTCAAACGGCGGGCGGTGATCGTTGTCCGACGGACCGTTGCCGTTGTAGTGAGGCGGCGCGCCGGGCTTCGGATCATGATCGTCGCGATAGTCGGGACGGTCGTTCGGCGGGCGGTAACCCTCGTGCCGCCTTCCATCAGTATAGTGGTGGAAGTTGATATACCAACGGAAATCGACTTCGTGCCGCCAGACGTGCGTGCGCCGGCACCAGTCGATATCGAGGACAAACACCACGCGCTCCGTCGTCCAGCGATTGACGATGACGACCTGTTGATTGACCGGGGTCCAGTCATACGGTAAACGAAACGCGTCGCAGACGAAGCGCACCGGCAGATACGTGACATCGTCGAGGATGACCGCCGGCATGTCGAGCCAGACCTTTTGATCGTTGACCCACGCGGTCATTTGATACGGCACCAGGTAGACGGTCGTATCATACAGGGAGACGCTGATCTCGTTCCGCTCGACGTTGTAATCGACCGTGGCATCGAAGATCTCCGCGAAGTCGCGCAGCGAGATCATCGGCCGATCGTTGATCATGACGACCTTCTCCACCATGGGATCGATCGCCAGCACGGCCGCGGTGAGTAGAAGGAATACCATCAATACGACAAAACGCAATCCTGACATGGCCTTGCCTCCTTTATCGAATAGCCTTCCCGCCTGATTGTTATGATATTATACGCCTTGCGAGGCGAATAGTTGCACCGGTTCTGCAATATAATTGGAAAATTTCCTGACGCGGCGACCGCAAGCCGTGAGAACGGATCCCGTTGGGAACTGTCCCCACCAACTTGGATAAGTTAAGCTCTACCTGCCCAAACCTTCGGTTCTTTGTTACAATAGGAATGGCTTATCTTGCCACTTGCCGGAAGATGAGGAAGGCAGCATGAAAGCATCAAGCCAGGTCGCATTAATAGCCGGTACTCTGATGCTTGCCATGCTGCTACTAATCCTGATCGAGTTGGCCAGCAAAAAGGCTTCCGATCGATCTGTTATACGTCCAATCACCAGTTTCCACAAAATCACAACCACCTTCGGTTTCCCTGCAGATGCATTCCCCCGCATCGACGGCTCGCTTTGCACGAAATCGCTTGATGATATGATCATCTCGACTGCGCTCGAATTCGGAGGTGTTCTAGAAGCTTCCGGCAAAAGCAGTGTAGACTTCGAGATTAAGTCCGCACCACCTGTCGTAGGAGATAATAAGCACCTGCAGTGTTACGATACGCTGACCCTACGAAATCAACATCATGGCACTCACGAAGCTTATGGGACACTGCTCAATCAAAATCCCTCTGCCGATCTGATCTTCGTCACGAGGAAACCGACGGAAGATGAGCGTAAATTGGCAGCTTCTCACGGCATCGCAATCGATATCTGGACTGTTGCCGATACGGCGGTCGTCTTCCTTGTGAATCCAAAAAATCGAGTCCAGACCTTGTCAATGGATCAGCTCCGCTCCATCTATACGGGAAAAGTGACCAATTGGAAATCACTCGGTGGAAGCGATCAGCCCATCCTCCTCTATCGGCGAGATAAGGATTTCGGTAACGAGGAGCTGATGCAGGTGCTGTTCCCAGGGAAACGGAAAATGCTCGAAAGCAAAGAAATGATCGTTTCGTCGAAAGACGCCGCCGTCAATGAAGTCACTCGACACTCGGGAGCGCTCAGCTATTCGCTCTTCTACTACGAGCAATACGTCCAGCATCAACAGGATGAGACACTGATGAAAATCAACGGATCGCTCCCGACCATCGATACCATCCAGAGCAAGAAATTTCCGCTGATCGTCAGGATATATGCCGTCGCCCGAAAGGATCTGGACCCACAAAGCCCAGCCGCAATAGTTCGTGATTGGCTGTTGACCAAGAAGGGGCAGATGGGTGTGGTAGTAACCGGCGGATATGAATCAGAGATATTGACAGTCGGACCTGCGGTAGAGATGCGGTAGGTCTCAGACCTTATGCTCTAATACAACACAACTGGTTCTCTCCGCATTTCTCTAGCCTGCATTATTCATGAAGGAGCCGACACCCCTGCCTGCTCCCGTCCTGCTCCCCCCGTAACGACCGATTTCGCCGGTCATCAGCATTTTTTCGCGCCCTCTCTAGTGTGCGTGACTGCCGGGTGAC
>Ga0172368_10001082_pt1 | contig 37980 bp, 42 predicted proteins | sample Lak11m_FD_114540 | JGI IMG/M metagenome (GOLD analysis project Ga0172368, IMG submission 114540) | Freshwater microbial communities from Kabuno Bay, South-Kivu, Congo - kab_022012_11m | ecosystem: Environmental > Aquatic > Freshwater > Lake | place: Democratic Republic of the Congo: South-Kivu... | reverse complement strand
TTTTGTTTTTTGTTTTTGTTTTGGGTTTGATTCTAAATATCTCAACCGCTTCCCGGATAAGAAGTACAGCTAAAAACAAAAGAATCACACCGATAAAACCCAGCAGGCTGAATTTATACTGCAGTATAACGATAAACAGCGCCCACAAAGTCATTAGCAACATAAATATCATCGGCAGCACTACAAACCAGACAGGCTTGCCTTTTTTCTTCAACCAAACACTGGTTACCATCAATGCCAATCCGGCCAATAATTGGTTAGTAGCCCCAAAAACAGGCCAGATAACCTTCCAGGCGGGAATAATATTGCCATAAGCATCTTTAAGCTTTATCAAAACAAATATAGCTGGTAAAAACAATGTCAGTGCTGTAGCCATATAACGAAAATTTTTATGTTCCATATTGAAGAATTCCTGAAAAATATACCGGGCGAGCCTGGTGGCAGTATCAAGAGTAGTCAAAATAAATGTAGACAGGGCCAATATTCCGAAAGAATTTCCATATTTTTCCGGAATACCAAATACAGAAAAGAATTTCCCCATGCCCGCTCCGTAGATAGAAAGCGGGCCTCCCTTAGTCAATGGATCATTTATACCAACTATCATGATGGTGCTAAGAGCGATCACCGCGACTAAGCCTTCCACCAACATTGCTCCATAACCTATTGGTAATGCGTGAGTTTCTTTCTTGATTTGTTTGGAAGAAGTACCGCTTGCCACAATCGAATGGAACCCGCTGATAGCCCCGCAAGCCACAGTAACAAATAAAAGCGGGAATATCGGCCCTATGTCAGGTGAAACCCAGCCGTTAAAAACCGGGTATTTCAGGCTGAATCCGCCAAAAATAATTCCCAAAAAACCACCCAGGATAGATCCATATAGCAAGAAACTTGAGAGATAATCCCTTGGCTGCAACAATATCCAGACCGGAGCAACCGAAGCAATAAAGCAATAAATAATTAACCCAATACTCCAGGTTTTTACGCTATCGCCGAATAAAACAGGAATATTATTAAGCGGCAGGCGCTGGCCAAGCCAAACACAAAAAAAGAGCAAGGAAACAAATACCCCCGTAGCCCAGGGAAGCGGGATTTTGAAACGGTAAAGCGATACCCCGAACCCGATAGCCAGCAACACGAACAATACCGAAGAGGTAGCTACCCCGGCATCAGCTTTAAAAGTTGCGGCTGTCAGGTCCGTAAATACAGTAAGCACATATACCAGCGTCAGCCAGATAAAAATCAGCATGAGCCGGTAAGCCCGCCTGGACATATAGGTATTGGCAATCTCGGCAATTGACCTGCCGCGGTTGCGCATGGAAATTACGAGGCTGGAAAAATCATGCAAGCCGCCGATAAAAATAGCCCCGATAACCACCCATAACCATACCGGGAGCCAGCCAAAAGCCAGGCCGGCGATAATCGGCCCTAAAACCGGACCGGCTCCGGAGATAGAGGAAAAATGATGCCCGAACAAAACCGGCGTATGGGCCGGCACATAATCCAGGCCGTCATACATAGTATGCGAAGGAGGAGTATTCCGGTTATCCAGTTCAAAGAAACGGAGCAGGAATTTACCGTACCTTAAATAAGCCAGCAGGAAAATAAAAACGGCAATAATAAAAATGACAGCAACCATAGTTTTTTATTATAGCACCATTAGGTTGTTAAACAATTATTTTTAAAAACAAAACCAGGATGCGGATGCCTGGATCAGAAATATCGTTTTTTGATATACGAAGCGGCGCCAACAAGCGAAATAAGTACCGGGACCTCAACTAAAGGGCCTATAACAGCCGCAAAAGCTTCTCCGGAATTTATCCCGAATACCGAGACGGCTACGGCGATAGCAAGTTCAAAATTATTGCTTGAGGCGGTAAAAGAAAGGGTGGCTGTTTTGGCGTAGCCTGCCTTAAACTTCCTGCCCATATAAAAAGATATCAAAAACATAACCGCAAAATAGATAAATAACGGCAAGGCAATTCTTAAAACATCAAAGGGTATCCTCACAATCAATTCTCCCTTTAAGGAAAACATGACAAAGATAGTAAATAATAACGCGATTAACGTTACAGGGCTGATTTTGGGAATAAATTTATTTTCATACCATTCCCTGCCTCTTATTTTTATAAAGAAAAAACGTGTCAGAAAACCTGCAATAAACGGGATCCCTAAATATATAAAGACACTCTGCGCAATTTTAGTTATGGTTATATCAACCAGGTTCCCCTTTAACCCGAACCAGGTTGGTATAATAGTGATAAAGACCCAGGCATACACGGAATAAAATAACACCTGGAATATGGAGTTGAACGCAACCAAGCCGGCGCAATACTCAGCATCCCCTCCTGCCAGCTCATTCCAGACTATGACCATGGCAATACAACGGGCAAGGCCGATCAAAATAAGGCCTACCATATATTCCGGATAATTATGCAAAAACACTATTGCCAGCGCAAACATCAAAACCGGACCGATTATCCAATTCTGTACCAACGACAGAGTTAAAACCTTGAAATTACGAAAAACATCCCCGAGTTCTTCATATTTAACTTTAGCCAAAGGAGGGTACATCATCAGGATCAACCCGGCGGCAATCGGGATATTGATTGTCCCAGCCTGGAACTTGTCCCAAAATCCGGCAATCCGGGGGCAAAGATAACCTGACAAAACCCCTATTGCCATAGCCAAAAATATCCATAGCGTAAGAAATCTGTCTAAAAACGAAAGTTTGCCTACAACATCCTTCCTCATTAAATTATCCCCTCCAATAGCTGCTTGCCTTAAAATAATTTTAATATATATACTTCTATATAGTACAGGCCCGCAGCAATAAATATAACCCCGGTAACCTTTCGAGCATAATATTCAAGCCGTGTAATTTTATTAAACCAGCAACTCAAAGATGTCACACCTAAAGCAATGGCAACAGCAAACGAAAAAACCGGCAGTCCCGTGCCTATTCCATAAATAAATGGTAAGATAATACCGCTTTTGCTATTGGCCGCTAAAGGAATAAGGCTCCCAAAGAATAAGGCTGCCGAAATCGGGCAAAACGCCAGGGCAAAAATAAAACCGAGCAAAAAAGCGCCCGGCGCGCCGGCTCCGGCAAATCTATTATGATGCTTTTGCGATAGCGGCAGCCCGCCCGGCAGGCGGATAGTAATTATCCCGAGTAAAACTAACCCGGTGAGAATTAAAATCGGCCCCAGAGCTTTACCCATATACTTCTGCAAAAACTGAGCAACCTGGGGAACACTCAAGAATGAGCTAATAATTATCCATCCCAGTACGGCATACGAAACCATCCGCCCTAACGTATATGCCAATCCCGAGATAAATACAAAAAACGGATGAGTTATTTTCTTAGAAAGAAACGAAATGGCAGCCACGTTGCTGGCTAAAGGACACGGGCTGATGGATGTCAGAATCCCCAGCCACAACGCTGACGCCAAACTTATAAATATCCCCATCATTTAATATCCTTTAAAAAATCGGCAATCCCGCTCTTTACATAATCAATAAATATCTCTTTATTGCCGGCTAATTCCCAAATTTTATCCAGGTTTATCCATTTTGTTTCTTTACCGTCCTTAATCAATGACAAAATAAGCGATTTTGTATAAAGCCGATAATCCTTCCCATAGTGCTCATTACCCTTATCTTCTATATTGATAACTTTAAACTCCAGCTTCCCGGAGGCAAGCGCGTCTTTAAAGTTAATTTCTATTGCTTCCTTTGAATACTGTTCCAGTTTATAACAAGTAGGGCACCGGGATGTCCCATGGAAGTAATAGACGATAACATGCGCGTCTTTTCTGCCCCCTGCTGCTTGGGCCGGAGGTAAAATAATCATACCGTTGCTGTTTAGTGCCGCAACCGATAAAAGGACAAGGAATAACTTCTTCAATTTCCCTCTCTATTTTAAAATAATTTTTTTAATTTCATCCCTGCTTAACACCTTCCCTGCCGACACAACAGCACCATCAACAGCTAATGCCGGAGTCATCATCACGCCGTATCCGGTAATTTTTCCGATATCCGTAACTTTATAGATCTCTGCGACAATGTTCAGCTCTTTTAAAGCAGCCTCTGCATTAGCCGTTAATTGTTTACATTTTGGGCAGCCCGCTCCTAAAATCTCAATTTTCATTTCACTCCCTCTTAAAATACTTCCTCTTCATTTAACAATTGCCCCAAAAATCATGCCGCTTATGGTTGCCATAACAACAACCAAGCTCACATAGACAACTGTCTTTTTGGCCCCCATAATACTCCGCAACACAAGCATACTGGGCAAACTTAACGCAGGCCCGGCTAAAAGAAGCGCCAAGGCAGGCCCTTTGCCCATCCCCGAATTTATCAACCCCTGCAATATAGGCACTTCGGTAAGCGTGGCAAAATACATAAATGCCGCTACTATTGAAGAAAAGAAATTAGCCCAAAGAGAATTCCCGCCGACAAGAGCAGCTACAAATTTTGATGGGATAATACCTTCATGCCCTACCCTGCCAAGCAAGAACCCGGAAACCAAAACTCCACCTAAAAGAAGAGGCAATATTTGCAGAGCAAAACCCCAGGTTGCCGAAGCCCACTCTTTTAATTCTTCCTTTTTGGACCATCTAATAAGCATAATGGCTAAACTGACGAGAGAAAATCCGGCAATCCACCACTTATACTGATAAATCAGTGTCCATATCCCGTGGTCGCCTTCAAGCGGCTTCCCCCAGTTAGCAAATACGAGAAATGAGATCATTGAGGCAAAATAAAGAATAGTCTTACCCAATGAGCGGGATTCTTTTGTTTCCCCTACATTAAAATCACCGTTTGCATGGCGCGCTCTTTCTTCTTTTAAGAAGATTAGGTGCATTAATAAGCCGATAACAACGCTAAAAATTACAGCGCCTATTGCGCGCGCTAATCCAAGCTGCCATCCAAGAATACGGGCAGTAAGAATTATTGCCAGGACATTTATTGCCGGGCCGGAATAAAGGAAAGCGATAGCAGGCCCAAGCCCCGCCCCTCGTTTATAGATACCGGAGAATAGCGGCAAGACTGTGCAAGAGCATACAGCAAGAATCGTTCCCGATACTGAAGCTACACTATACGATAGAAACTTATTTGCCTTGGCGCCGAAATATCTCATTACAGACGCCTGGCTGACAAATACCGATATAGCGCCTGCGATAAAGAAAGCCGGCACAAGGCATAAGAGCACATGCTCCCGGGCGTACCATTTGACCAGAGCTAACGCCTCAAAGACTGCGTTAGTAAACCGTAAATTCTCAACCGGCAGGTAAAAGCATGCCAAAAACGCCGCTACGATATACAAAAACTTTTTCCATTCTTTCATTTCTTTATCCTTCCCGTGATTTTACAGCAGCCGCCTTCAATCCGGATCGCTTTAATATTAACTAATCCGTCAGCGATCTTTCTTTGGGCGGAGGTTAAAATCCGGGAGAATGTCGGCCGGGAAATTTTCATTAATTTCGCGCCATCCTCCTGTTTCAACCCTTCCAGGCAGGCCAGGCGCACAGCTTCGAATTCGTCAAGAGACAAATAAACACCCTGGCATTTATCTAATGGCTTGCACTGCGGCTTAAAACAACGCTCTCCGGGAACACACTTTACCCATCTGGTCTTTTTAGGCCTCAAATTTAGCTCCTTTAGTTATGAACATATGTTCATAACAAGTTTAACATATTTTCCCGGGATGTCAATAATAATTGTTTTGTTATTTTTTGGTTAGCCAGGGAAGGATTACGCCTTTGCTAATAACCCCCGAAACATAAAGAAAGCCGCAGCCAGGATACATAAGGCTGCCCACAAATAATCTTTTTTTAAGCCTTCTTTCATATAAAATACGCAAAATGGCACAAATATCGATAAGGTTATTAATTCCTGCAGGATCTTAAGCTGGCCGAGGTTCATTACCTGGTGGCCGATCCTGTTTGCGGGGACTTGAAGAAGGTATTCGAATAAAGCGACACCCCAGCTTATTATAGCCGCGATGATCCACGGTTTGCCGCTATAATTCTTCAGATGCCCATACCAGGCAAATGTCATAAATACATTGCTGCATACCAGCATTAAGGCGGTAATTACAAATTTATTCATCGGTTTTATCCTTTTCTCGCAAGAACCTTAATAGCGCCTGTATAATATCCAGCGGGCTTGGCGGACAACCCGGAATATGCAGGGCTACCGGAAATATATCCTTTACTGCCCCTTCAATATAATAAGAACCCTTAAACGGCCCGCCGTCTAAGGCGCAGTCTCCGCAAGTAATCACAAATTTAGGTTCAGGCATAGAGTCATAAGTTTTCCTTAAGGCAATGAGCATATTCTTGGATACCGGCCCGGTAACCAAAAGCGCGTCGGCATGGCGCGGTGAAGCTGCGAAACTTACTCCAAATCTCTGTAAATCGTAAATCGGGTTGTTCGCGGAGATTATTTCGGATTCGCATGTTCCGCAAGAGCCGGAATCCAGATAACGGATATGCAAAGACCTGCTGAATTTCTTTTGAATCAACAATTTTAATTCCAGGCCCAGCGGCTCAATCTTCCCGGATAAGCCCGGTTCAATACGCCTGCTCAATAAGCCTTTCAATATCCTATTCTTTAGTATCTGCAGCATAATTTAAAGGTCTCCTCCCGGATACGATAAATCAAAACTTTTATTGCAAAGCGGAAAATCCGGTATAATGTTTCCCAATACCGCATAGGATAAACCCTGCCAGTTCAGAAAAGAGGGATCTACCACCTTGCATCTTTGGATTAAACCCGCCGCGTCAATTTCAAGCCAGTATAAAACCTGCCCCCTCCATCCTTCCACATAACCTAATGCGCTGCCTCCCTTTAACTCCGGACGAATATTAATCTGCCGGCCTTCCGCGAGCTTTCCCGTAAATTCTTCGGCCAAACGGCTTGATTCTTTAAATTCAGCGATCCTTACCTTTAATCTGGCCAATACATCCCCGGATTCTTCTGTCGCCATCTTAAATTTTGCTTCTTTATAAACCGAGCTAAATCCCGGGAAATACTCTCTTAAATCCGCGGGGATCCCCGATGAGCGCGCGATCAAACCAACCACCCCTAAGCCTTCGGCGGTCTTACGCCGCAAGGCACCCGTAGTATCTATCCTGTCCATAAAAGAAACGCTGGAATACAATATATTAACCAGTTCATTAAAATCATGCTTTATACCCTTAAAAGAATCAAGGAGCATTTTCCTTTTAGGCCCATCCAGATCTTTTACAACTCCTCCTACAGTATTGACCTGTTTAAGGTACCTGCTCGCGGTAAGCTTATCATTTAACTGCAGTATGGCTTCTTTAATAACTGAAGCGTACGCGGACGGGAAACTAAAACCTACATCAACAGCCATACCGCCTATATCATTTACATGATTATACATACGCTCAAGCTCTAAAAAGATAGCCCTTAAATAAACAGCCTGCTTTGGGACCGGTACTCCTGAAATTTTCTCTACTGCCCGCGTAAACGCCAAGCTATGCGCAAAACAGGCATCGCCTGATACGCACTCTGCCAGCCGCAGGGCATCAAAGCAACTCCTCCCCTCAAAAAGTTTCTCAATACCTCTATGCGTAAAACCAAGCCTGGTTTCTAAATTGATAATCGGCTCGCCGGCGGCGCTAAAACGAAAATGGCCGGGCCCGATAATTCCGGCATGCACCGGGCCAACCGGGACCTCAAAAACACCCGCGCCTTCTACCTTGCCAAACTTGTAATCGTCCAAATCTCCGGCCTGAACTTTCCGGAAATCTTTACGTAACGGATAATTCCCTTTAGGCCAAACTTCATCATGCAGCCTTAGCCGCCTTAAATCAGGGTTACCTTTTGGCTCAAGGCCGAACATCTCCCAAATCTCCCTTTCAAAAAGACTGGCTGAATAGATACTTTTTGCCAGAGAATCAAAATAAGGGGCATCCTGCGGGATATCCATACTTATAATAACCCATTGGCTATTTCTTAAATCCATAAATACGCAATTGACCGTGAATTTAGCCGTATCCTTACGCTCATCGGAAGCAAAAAGCATCCCTAGCGGAGAAGAAAACGCCTTCTGCAGCGCCAGGCAGGTATCCTTAAAGATCTGCCGGTCTAACTTAATACGTATTTCATCCGTGTAGGCCCGCGTAACCGAAAGCGCGTAAAAACCCGGAAATATATTTTTTATCCTTGCAATAATCTCTGGGCAATCCATAATAAATCCTTTTTTATAAATGGCAACGTTATGCCTAAAACACAAATCAAAGAAAACAAGAATAAAAATGCCATCTTCCCGCTTAAAGGCTCTCCCGAAACAGCCATCCCCTTAGGAAGATTTCCAAAAAGCATTTTCCCGAAATGATAAACAAACGCCCCGAAAATAACCGAAAGGAAAAATAACAATAAAGCTGCTATCGCGTATGAGCCATTAGCAAAAGCAGCGATCAAAATCATGATCTCGCTTATGAATACGGAAAAGGGCGGAAATCCGGTAAGCGCGAACATCCCTAAAAGCACCATGATACCGGTAAAGGGCATCGCCTTGATCACGCCCCTTATCGCATTCATATTATGCTTTCTGTAAACACTGACAATATTGCCCGCCCCGAAAAACATAAGTGATTTTGTTACCGCATGGTTAAAAACATGCAGCAGTGCTCCGGCAATAGCCAGGGGCGCGCCTAAACCAAAACCGATAGAAATTATCCCGATATGTTCAATACTGCTATAGGCAAGCAGCCGTTTAAGATCTTTCTGCACCAGGATAAAACCGCTTGAGATGATCAAAGAGATTATGCCGAACAAGACCATTAAATGCGCGAAATACGCAAAACCCATACTTTTGATAATTATCAAGCCGAACCTTAATATCGCATAAACGGCCGTCTTTAATAATACTCCGGAAAGCAAGGCGCTTATCGGAGCGACAGCCTGGCTGTGGGCATCAGGCAGCCAGGTATGCATCGGAGCAAGCCCCGCTTTAGTGCCATAGCCGACCAGAATAAAGACAAAAGCGACTTTTAAGACATCCTTGTCCAATATATGCGCCACAGGGGCGATATCCGACCAGTTCAGGCTCTTGCTTAATCCGGAAATCGAGAACGCGTATGAAAAAAGAATAGTTCCCAGAAGCGCGAAAATTATGCCCACCGAACAAATAATAATATATTTCCAGGCGGCCTCAACTGATTCTTTGGAGTTGTAAAAGCCCACAAGGAAAGCCGAAATAAGCGTGGTCATCTCTATCGCTACCCAAAGCATGCCCAGGTTATCCACTGCCGGCACCATAAACATTGAAAAACAGAATAGATTAAAAAGCAGATAATAAACTCCCGCCTTTTTACCGGATATTATTCCTTGCGCGACGTCTTTTCTGATGTAACCGATGGAATAAAGCGCTACGGCAAAAGCCACCACAGAAATAACAAAAATAAAAAACGCGCTTAAAAAATCAATGTAGATAAAACCGAGGAATGCCCTGGCGCTGCCATTACTTATTACCCCCTTAAACAGGCTTACCGCGCAAGCCAAAACTGCCAGATAACCGGTACAATTAATTACCCCAAAAACCCTCTGCCTCCTTATAAATAAAGTACTTATTGAAAGCAGCACGGGTATCACAAGAATCAGGAATATCTGCATTGAACTCAATCCTCCGTCTGCCGAAGGCAGACATTTAATGAAATCCCGTAAGCGTCCCGAAAGAACGCGCTGCGGGAAAAATTTATCCTTTTAGGCGCGAAAGCTTATTCACGTCAATATGCGTAAAAAGCTTATTAATCCTGTAAACAAAAAGGCCCATAATCAGCACGCTCACAAATACATCAAAGAATATGGCTATTTCCACAAAAAAAGGCATTCCCCCTGAAACCGTGGAAGCCAGCAGGAACAGGCCGTTCTCCATAACCAGTAACCCGATGATCTGGGCAAGCGCGCTCATCCGGGAGATCATTAAAAATAACCCCGTCAAAACTATAAAAAAAGCTATTGCCAGAAAACTGGTTAAAATTGTTTTCTCGGAAATAACCAGATGCGCCGAGAAAACCCAGGATAAATATGTAAATCCCAGGGCCCATAATAAAGACAATTGGGAATTAATGAACAGGCCTAAATCCTCATTCACCTTTGTCCTTTTTATGATCCGGTATAATAAATAAGGAATAAGCCAAACCTTTAAAACAAACAGTAATCCGGCAACAATATACAAATCCGGCTGGCCGCGGCCTAAAGCGATAATAAGGGTAAGCGCGGACAAACAGAATGATTGATAACGGAAACTGCGGATAAGAGCGGGCATCCTCTTGGCAATAACCATAAGATACGTTGAAGCCAAAACCGTAAACAGAATTATCTCCCGCATATTAAACTCCTAAAATCGCGCAGATCGAAGCGACTATCCCCGATACGAAAGCCAGGCCCAGGAAATCCGCCACTCTAAACAACCTCATCTTTGCGACGGAAACCTCTACCAGCGATACAGCGATAGCAACAATAATTATTCCGATAGGCAGGTAAACCGGAAGAATTATCCGGGCAATCAGAGAAAACAAAATCATTTGCTTAATATAAGAGGCCATCTCGATTAAAGCCAGAGAGCGTCCTGAATATTCCAGCGCCATTGCCTCATGCACCATAGTTAATTCAAGATGCGTTTCCTGGTTGTCAACCGGGATGCGCGAGGTTTCCGCTATCGTAACAAGAAATAAAGTAAGCGCGGCCACAATTGAAGAAACCGGTACTGCATGCCTTAGGCTAATGGCGGAAATATCCGTTGAGCCGGATTGCAAAGCTACGGCAAAAACCGCCATGCAAAACGCAGGTTCAACCAAGCTGGCAATAAACATTTCTCTTGATGCGCCCATCCCCCCAAAAGAGCTTCCGGTATCTAAAGCCGAAAGGGCCAGAAAAAAACGCCCCAGGGAAAAAATAAATATAAGAGCCAGAAAATCTCCCGCCTGATTTGCCGGGCTTCTTAAGATCAACACGGGGATAAGCCCCGCACAAACAAGCATTGAAGCTAATACCACAAAAGGGGCGGCTTTAAATATCCAGGAGGAGTTTTCCGAAACCACTTCCCTTTTTAAGAAAAGCTTCCTTAAATTATAATATGGCTGCAAAATTACCTGCCCTTTACGCATCCTGATATTATTTTTAAACTTAGAAATCAGTCCGCTTAAAATCGGAGATACAACTACAAATAAAATTAACTGCAGGATAACTATCATGGTTTCAGGCATCAGAATTGATTTATAAATATGATTAACAATAACAAGGTAATGAAAATATAGCTCAAATACAGATGGATACTTCCTAACTGGATTCTCCTCATGGATTTGGCAGCCCTGAAAACCGAAGCCAGCAACGGCTCGTAAATGTATTTCTTAAACACAGGCGTTGTGTGTGTTTCATAAACAAACGATTTCACATGATAAAAAGACTCTCTGATTTTTTGCGTCCTGCGGTAAGGCAGCAGGAAAAAACTGAAAGCAATCCTGAATGGTTTGGAAAATGCGGTCGCGGTATATTCATTGCGCGCATCCAGTTTATAATAACCGCAATCCCAGGTCTTATAAATCACCGGTTTAATCCTGGCAAACAGCAGGTAGACGGCAAAGCCCGCTAATGCCGAACCAGCCAGAGCCAAACCCAATAAAGGGGTAGAAAGATAAATGCTTTTGCCTATCTGCGGGTTTATAATAAGGTTGTTTAAAGAAAATCTCATATTGCCGATATCGATGCCGGTTGAGAACCCGGCTACTTTTGCCAGTAAACCGATTATCGGAACTGCCGCCAGGCCAAAGATAATGGTCAAAAGCGCCAGGAAAAACATCCCTGCCTTCATGGAGAAAGAAACCTCATTGGCCTCTTCGGCATGCCGGCTCCTGGGAAGAGCAAGAAAGGTTATCCCGAAGGCTTTGACAAAACAGGCGGCGGCTAGACCCCCGGTTAAAGCCAGCATCCCGGCGCAGACTCCAAGAAAAAGCTTAGCCCCGCCTATGACGCTAGAAGCCCCTAAAAAGAATGCCTGCAAGGTCAGCCATTCGCTCACAAATCCGTTTAAAGGCGGCAGGGCGGATATTCCCATCGCGCCTATTAGAAAATAAACCGCGGTCTGCGGCATCTTCTTGATCAACCCGCCTAATTTCTCAATATCGCGGGTTCCCGTGGCTTTGTATACGCTGCCGGCACACAAAAATAAAAGTCCTTTAAAGATCGCATGGTTTATCAAATGGTAGAGCCCGGCGATCAGGGAAAATACGGCTAAATAAGGCAGGCCCTTGCTTATGAACAACATTGACATCCCTGTTCCCAGGAGGATTATCCCTATATTTTCCACGCTGTGGTAGGCCAGCAGCCTTTTAATATCATGATCCATCAGCGCGTAAATGACTCCCACCAAGCAAGAAACCACCCCTAATACCAGGACCAATACCCCCCACCAGGAGGAATTTACCCCGAGTATAAAGATGACAAAGCGGATCAGCCCGTATATGGCGGTTTTGATCATCACCCCCGACATAATGCTTGAGATATGGCTGGGCGCCTGGGGATGGGCGTATGGCAGCCAGATGTGCAAAGGCACAATACCGGCCTTGGTCCCAAAACCGGCCACGAATAGTAGAAAAACGATGTTTTTAACCTGGGAGGGCATTGTCTGGCAGGCGTTCTTTATGGCGCTAAAGTCGAAAGAACCAGCCTGCTTATACATCATCATAAAGGCGGCAATCAAAAAAGCTGTTCCGATATGCGTCATGACAATATAGATCATCCCCGCCTGGATGGATTTTTCATGCCCCGTATCAAAGACGACCAGGAAATACGAAACCAAAGACATAATCTCCCAGAATACCAAAAATACAAGCACGTTGCTTACGCTGACCACAAAAACCATGGACAACACGAAGATGATGAATAAAAACCAGGCAAGCGTTATTTTAGCGGAGGGATATCCGCCTTTTAAGTAACCGAAGGAGTAAACAGCGGAGGGGAAAGAAACGACAAGGATTACACAAAGGAAGAATATTGAAAGCGGATCAAATAGAAAAAACTGTTTTGGAAGAAAATCTGGCATTTAAACCGTATAGCCTCTATAAAAAAGAGAAACCTCATTTAGCCGATAAATCAGCATGCATAAGGTTTCTCGTAATTTTTTATCCTGACCCACCTTAAAACCCGGAACTACTTTGTTAAAATAATATTACCACTTCCTCAAATTAAAATCAAGAGAATTCATATGGATTCAAAAACTTAATTCTTTCCGAAGAGCAGGTTAAAAGGAAGCATGGCAATCCCCCAGGCGCCTTTTGCCCCGGTCTTTGCCGTGCCCCAGGCCGAATTAAAAGTATCCCCTATTTGAGAGACCACCGGGATAATCTTTAAATTAATCAACTTACCTATATCCGTATTCTCTATTGCTTTAGAAACAACCATTCTGACTACGTCCTGTTCATCTCTAAGATTAACAAATGCCGCGTTCTTTATGCCTATTGGATAAACATGCTCATTTTTATTCGGCCCGCTGTAATCAATAAACCTGACCTGTCCGACAGTTAAGACCAGCACATCAAAATAAAAAGGGGTCTTATCCTTTATACCGGCGTCTTCATCCCTTAAGGAGCTGATCTCCTCCAGGTTAAGCTTACCTTGCCTGTTTTTTATTATACTCAACCGTTTAAGATTTAAACCCAAAATATAGATATTCGGTTTTTTGCTGGTGATGATTTCTATGGGGTCAAATACTAAATGGATCGCTTCAATATAGGCGAGCTCTCTTTCCTCAAAACCGTCCGGGTTATATATAGTTATCCCGCTTAAGCCGATATGCGCCAGCAAGGGTGAAAATTCTATTTTCTCTATTGAAACTTCGATCCCCAGGCTCTGTTCTATCTGCTTCTCCACAATTTCCCTTATTTTTAAATGCTTTGTAATAATAAAACTGGCAATTAAAATAAAAACCAAAATAAGAAAAATTATGCCGGACGCAAAAACTAATTTCTTAATGATCTTCATGAGATTTCAAAAACTTGAAGTAACGTTATTATCAACAATCGAAACTGCGTTAAGAACGCCGTCGGGGGTTTTATAATATTCGACATTGACTACGTCATTCGACTCAAGATCATCGAGCGTAATGTTGTCTATACCGCGCTGTATTTTTGCATCCTGGCCTACGTTAAACCTTAATTCTTCGTTGCCGTCGGATATCACCAAAAGCGAACCGATTGAATCAATCTGCGTAACAACCCCCTGTTTAGAGTGTGTTTCGGGAGCGGCCTGCTCCTGTTGGCAAAAACCCAAACCCGCCGCCATTAAAGAAACCGCCAGAACGCAAACACAAAACCATGTTTTCATAATCCTCTCCTTATTTTGTACTTTTGCCTGTTATTGCCTGATCTTTAACCTCCGTTTGCTTCTTTTTCTTTTCCTCTTCAAGCAGCTTCGCCTTCTTCTTAACCGCCTCCTGGACTTTAACTGCCAGGCCCAGGTCTCCGCCCTTAAACCCTGAAGCCATCCCCTGATCAATTGCCTGTGACACTACATCAGCTGATTCATTTAGTTTGGCCCCATCCTCAACCAGCATATTCACGGAATTAAGGGAAATACTTAATTCTTTATCAGTAACGCCTTTCCTGATTAAGTTAAGGACTATATTCCTTAAATCCCCTTTGGCAGCGCCATTTTTTAGCAAACTCCTTAAGGGCGCGGCTACAGAGTTAATATCTCTGGCCTGTACCCTGGAATTCAACAATTCATTCCTAAGCTGCTTGAATAAAACATTGGCATCTTGATCCTGGGCATAAACGGAACATAGGGCTGAAAAACCAAAAAGACCGGTTAGCGCGGATATAAATAATAATTTCCTCATAACCCCCCTCGCTGTTAACAGATGTTTGCCTATCAGGCTATCTTCCTCCTGAACCTGAGCGTGCTCATGGTAATCACGATAATACCAAAAACCAAAAGCGTCAAGAAGTTGACCCATAAGATGCCCATCCCCACTCCTTTTAAGAATATGCCCCTGATGATGACCAGATAATAACGCATGGGATTAATCAAAGTAAACCATTGGATAGCTTGAGGCATATTGGCTATAGGATAAGCGAACCCTGAAAGTAAAAATGTCGGCATATAAAATAAAAATACCGACATCATCGCTTCCTGCTGAGTTGAGGCTATAGTGGAAATAAACAGCCCTATGCCCAAAGTAGTAAATAAGTACACGCAGGTAGCCAGTACAAGCAGCAACAGGCTGCCCCGAAACGGGATATGGAACCATAACGTGCCCAGCGTCGTTATCAAAGCGCACTGCATAAGCGCGATCACCCCAAACGGCAGGAGCTTTCCGAAAATAAGCTCAAACGGCCGCAGCGGGCTGACAATAAGCTGCTCCATAGTGCCGATCTCTTTTTCCCTGACTATAGCCATAGACGTCAATAAAAGGGACATGATTGTTACTATTGAAGCGATTACCCCAGGCAGGTAATAATTCCGGGAGATAAGATTTTCATTAAACCAGGCGCGGTCCCTTAAGTCAACGCTGGCAATACTAGACTGTATACCTGAAGAATCCGCATCGCTCTTAAGCAAATCATACTGGTATTTACTCATAATCGTATTGGCGTAACCGGCGATGATCATGGCGGTATTTGAATCCGAGCCGTCAAGCGCAAGTTGGACACTGGCATCTTTGCCCGCCTTAATATCGCGGCCGAATCCCCGGTCAATACGCAGCACGGCGCTTACCAGCCCCTTATCCAGCATATGGTCTTCTTCATCCTGGCTGTTAATAAAATACTTCGGCACGAAATATTTAGAATAAGTAAATCTATGCAAAAGCTGGCGGCTTTCTTTGGTGTTATCCTGATCATAGATAGCCGTGGGAATAAAATCAATATCTTTATTGGCGGCATAGCCAAAAATCAATATCTGTATAATAGGCGAAACCAAAATTACTGTCTTCATCCGCGGGTCGCGCAAGACCTGCTTAAACTCTTTAATCAAAATAGCCTTGATCCTTTCAAACATTTTAGAACACCTTCTTCCTGAATTTTATTATTGCCAGGCCGAACATGGAAAACGCAAATAATAATAAAAATAGCGCCTCATCCCACATTACATCTATACCGTTGCCTTTGAGAAATAGCCCGCGCAAAATAATAATATAATAACGCGCCGGGATAAGATACGTGATCGCCTGGACCGCCTGCGGCATATTAAAGATCGGATAAATGAACCCGGATAGAAGCATCGTCGGTATAAAAGTAGTCAACGTGGCCAGTTGGCTTGCCAGTAACTGTGTCCTGGCTACCGTAGAAATTAATATCCCCTGGGAGAGCGCGCCGGTCAAAAACAAGGCGCTTAAAAATACTAATAATAAATAGCTGCCCTTAAAAGGCACCCCGAATAAAAACCTGGCCATAACCACTCCCACAAAAAGATCAATAAAACCGATCACAAAATACGGCAGGAACTTGCCGATGATTAACTCCGGAGCTTTTACGGGAGTAGAAATTAACTGCTCCATAGTCCCTCTTTCCCATTCCCTGGCCACACAGATGGAAGTAAGCAGCGCCGCGATAATCATAATGATCATCGCGATTACCCCCGGGACAATAAACCACCTGCTGTTTAACCCCATATTAAACCAAACCCTTGAACGCATCTCTATAGACCTTGCCGGGCTAAACCCCCGGCCTGAAAGCGCCTCCACAAGCAATGTCATATTATATTTGGCGACCACTGAACGCACATACCCCATGGCGATAGTGGCGGTGTTGGAATCGCTTCCGTCGACTAATAATTGCAATGTGGAGGTTTTTCCGGATTCGATAAAATGCGAGAAGTCTTTTGGGATCACCATGGCCATCATTACATCGCCGCTGTCAATCATATGCTGTATGTCACGGTAATTATCCGTATATTTGACAATTTTAAAATACTTGGAGTTTTTGAAATTAAGCAGAAAATCGCGCGAAATCTTGCTCGATGCGTCCTGGTTCCATACGGCGGTAGCTACCCTGTCGATATCCAGGGATAATCCATACCCGAAAATCAGAAGCAATAACACAGGTATGACTATGGCCAGCCCGAGCGAACGCGGATCGCGCCGGATCTGGATAAATTCCTTCTTGGATATGGCTAAGACTCTTTTAAAATTCATCTATCTTTATGTTCTGCGTCGTAATCTTCTATCAGCGAAACAAACACATCCTCCAGGGAAGCCTTGATCTTATTTACAGAATAACCTTCCACTTTTTCCTTCTCAAAGAGCTTTTTTAAATCAAGCGCGGCAGCAAGCGATTCATAAACAACAGCGTGTATATTTACCCCAAAAAGCGCGGTCTCCTTGATAGATTCAAGCTTGGCTATTCTTTCAAGCCAATTCTGCGCGTTCGGTATAATAATCTCAAGGATCTCCTGTTTCATAACCTTAGTCTTCATCTCATCCGGAGAGCCCATCGCAATCATCGTGCCGTGATAGATCATAACCAAGCGGTTGCAATTCTCCGCCTCGTCCATATAATGGGTAGTCACAAAGATCGTCCTGCCTAAAGAGGCCATTTCTTTGATTACGCTCCAGAAATTTGCCCGGGTGATCGGGTCAACCCCGGAAGTCGGCTCATCAAGGAAGATGATCTTCGGCTGATGGATTATGGCGCAGCCTAAAGCCAGGCGCTGTTTCCATCCTCCGGAAAGCGTGCTGGTCAAGCTGCCGCGGAAAGCCTCTATCCCGGCTATCCTGATCGTCTCATCTTTACGTTTTTGCCTTTCTTTCTCCGGTATATTATATATACGGCTGTAAAAATCTATATTTTCCTCAACGGTAAGATCGTCATAAAGGGAGAATTTCTGGGACATATAACCTATGTTCTCCTTAATCTTAAATTGCTCTTTGACAATATCAAAACCACCTACGCTGCCGCTGCCTGAAGTAGGGGTATATATGCCGCAGAGCATCCTGATAGTAGTGGATTTCCCCGCGCCATTGGGCCCCAGGAACCCAAAGATCTCTCCTTGCTTAACTTCAAAGTTAATATGATTAACCGCGGTAAAATCCCCGAATCTTTTCTCAAGGTCCCGCACTCTTACGGCAATTTCGTTATTCTCCATGCCCGGATTCATAGTCATTGACTATTTTTATAAAAGCCTGCTCCAATGTTTTTACATTAATCTCTTTTTTAATATTGTCCGGGCTGTCACAACGCAAGAGCCTCCCTTTATGTATAAGCCCCACCCTGCGGCAGCGTTCTGCTTCATCAAGATAAGAAGTTGAATAAAGGATGGTTACTTTTTCTTTTAAGAGGTCATAGAGTATCGACCAAAAATCCCTGCGGGAAACAGGATCAACTCCGTTGGTCGGCTCATCCAGGAATAAAACTTTCGGAGTGTGTATTAGCGCGCAGGAAAGGCCAAGCTTCTGTTTCATCCCGCCGGATAATTTACCGGCTAAACGCTCTTTAAAAGGCAGGAGCCCGGAAAACCCGAGTAATTTCTCAATTACATCCCGGCGCCTGGTTATTGGAACGCAGAAAACATCCGCGTAGAAATTTATATTTTCCAGGACAGTGAGCTCTTCATAGAGGCCGAAACGCTGGGACATATACGCGATATTTTCTTTTAGTTTTTCGGATTCTTTTACGATATGCTTGCCGTAAACCCAGCCCTCTCCGCTTGTAGGCTCAAGGATTCCCGTCAGAAGACGCATGGTTGTGGTTTTGCCTGCGCCGTCCGGCCCGACTAAACCGAATATCTCGCCTTCTTCTATTTCAAGGTTTAGGCCGTTAACCGCGATATTATCCCCAAATTTCCTGGTGAGTCCGGAGGCCTTTATTGTAGACATATCATTCTATGATATAGGCGTCTGCCGGCATGCCGGGTTTAAGTTCAAGGCTGGAATTATCAACCCTGACCTTTATCCTGTAAACTAACTTGACTCTTTCTTCCGTGGTCTGTATGGTCTTAGGGGTAAATTCCGCCTCGCTGGAAACAAAAGATACCCAGCCTTTATATCTTTTCCCCGGATAGGTATCGGCAAGGACATAGGCTTCCTGATTAAGTTTTACACGGCCAAGTTCAGTTTCATTGATATAAGCGGTAACCCATATATTATTCAGGTCAACAACGGTAAAAACCGGGGCGCCTATCTGCACTACCTCTCCCGATAATGCGCTTTTAACAAGTACAAACCCGTTAAGGGGGCAAACAAGTTCGGCAAAACCCAATCTTGTCTTGGCCAGTTCAAATGAAGCCCTCAAGGCCTCGATATTAGCTTTATCCGCTTCAGCAAGCGTTTTGGCCGCGTCTCTTTGCTGCATAGGTATTGCCCCGGCCTTAAAAAGATTCTCCGCGCGTTCATAATCCAGGTTATCCAGCGCGTACTGATGCTGGGCTGCCTTTAAAGACCCTTCGGCATTATCGCGTATCTTGGCCAATTCATCCGTATTGAGCCTGGCCACCGTCTGGCCCTCCTTAACTATCCTGCCCTCATCGGTAAGCAGTTCAATTATCTGGCCCTGCACGCGGAAAGACAAACGCACATCATCACCTTCAATGTTCCCGGAAACTTTGATCTGGCCATGATTATGGTTATGCGTCTTCCAAAAATAAGCTGCGGCGGCTGAACATGCGATCAGAACAAAAATAATCAATAATACCGGCTTAACTCTTTTCTTCATTAATTCCTCCCTCTAAAAAACTCTTCCCCAAAGTCCTGTCTAATTCTGCCTGGGCCATAAGGTAATCATAAATACCCTGCGAAAGATTCGTCTCGATCTGGCTTAATGACACCTGCGCGTCAAGCACATCAAGGTTTTTGGCCTGGCCGTTATCGTAACTGACCCTGGCTATCCCCAAAGCTTCCCGGGCCTGTCCGACATTATCCTTTTGGGAATTGATCACTTGTTCGGCCTGTTTTAAATCAAGGCATGCCTGGCGCACATCAACAGCAATCTGTTCAACCAGGTTTTCCTTGGTCAACACCGCCTGGCTGTAACGCAGTTTAGCCGCATCCACTTTAGCCTTGGTAGAAAACCCGTCAAATACCGCAAAAGATAGTGTCAAGCCGGCATTCCAATTATTATGCTTCTTATTCATCAAGCTGCCCAGGTTATTGGAACGAAAATCATACCCTGCGCTGGCGTTAATCTGCGGCCGCCATCCGGATTTTGCCATCTGTATTGACCATTTACTGATATCAATACCCAATGTCCTTAAAGCCATCTCCGGCTTATTAAGGTAAGCCTGTTTTAAGAAATCATCTTCCTTGATCTCCGTCAGGGAATAGCTAAGCTGCCTGTCCGTTACCTCCAATTGCTGCTGTTGCTTAAGATTAAGGAGTTTTTTCAGTTCCGCCTTAATAAGCTCAACGGCGTTCTTGGCCTTTACCAATTCCGGCATAGTCAGCGAAACCTGCACGCTGGACTGCAGGAGGTCAAACCTTGAAGATAGCCCCTGGGCATACCTGTTTTTCACATCCTCATAATGCTGCCTGGAATTATCCGTAAGCTCCTGGGCAATCCTCTCCGTTTCATAAGCAAGCAGCAGGCCGTAATATAGGCGCTTTGCCTCAAATTCAATGTCCAGCTTCTTAGCGCGCAGGGTTTCTTCGGCTGTTTTAAGGCTAAGCCTTGCCTGGTTTAAATTAGCGGTATTAAAACCACCGTTGTAAACCACCTGGTTTAAACCGGCCCCTAAAGAATTATCGTTCTTATACCCGGTAAAGACCCCCGCGTCTTTCTTGCCTCCCGATAAAGTTGAAGCTACGGCCCCATTGCGCGTATATCCGGCGTTAATGTCAAGTTGCGGCAGGAATTCGCTTTTTGCCCCCAGGATATCTGAGCGGGCAATTGATAGTTCCTGTTCCTGTATCTGGATATCTATGTTGTTTTTAAAAGCGCTGACTATTGTATCAGCCAGCGATAGCGGCTTATCCTGCGCGTAAAGAGCCCCTGCGCAGGATAAAACTAATATCACAAAAACGCAGGCTGTTTTGGAAACAATACTCTTTAATTCATTATATATAGGATTACGCGTGTTGATACTGAAAAACCTGGCATTGGCCTTATACTCGCTTAAAAGCAAACCGTCTTTATAAAGATTATTCAAGGCCCTCTGGAATACTCCCGGCTTCTTGCCCAATTTACGGCCTATCTCCTGGATATAAAACTGGCTGGCGGGATGATCATAAAAAAGCTTGAGCAGCTTAAGTTTGTTTTTACTTAATAGTTTCATTCCGGCATGGTTATATTCATTTTGCATACAAACGTATATAATTACATATGAATATATACATTTGAATATAATTATATACTTATTGCATATATTGTCAACAAAAAAATTTGAGCACCCATAGCAGTCCAGCGAAATTTGAACACCTTAAAGTTTTGTTACAATGAAATCCTTGCGTTCTATGCAAGGGCCTGCCGAGTATGCGAGGCAGGATGGGCACCCATAGCAGTCCAGCTTTCCTATCCTTGCAGGATATTTTTTATCGCTTTGTTTAATTCTTTAAAATCAAAAGGCTTGGTTATGTAGACATCCGCGCCGATAACCCTGCCGACAATGCGGTCAACATCAGTGCACCTTCCGGTCAACATGATTATCGGGGTTTTATTAAAAACAGGGTCCTTACGGATATCCCTGCAGACCTCTTCACCGTTTAATTTAGGGAGCATGACATCCAGGATTACAAGGTCAGGTTTCTGGTTCTTAATTTTTTCTAACGCCTCCTCTCCGTCAAAGGCGGTAATTACTTCATAACCGTTAGCTTCAAGCCTGAGCTTAAGAATTTTCAAGAAATCAACTTCATCGTCAACGGTAAGTATTTTCTTTCTTGGCGTCAGGTTATTATTAGTCATCTTCTTCCTATCCTATAAATTTTTTTACCTTATCCAGCAGTTCTTTAGATTCAAACGGTTTCATAATGCAGTCATCGGCGCCTATTTCTTTTATCTGCCCGGGAAAGTTAATCCGGACCGCGCTGGCGGTAAACAAAACAACGGGGATATTTTTATACCTGTTATCGGATTTCAATTTCCTGCAAAGTTCATCCCCCTGCATTTTAGGCAAGAGCAAATCCAATAATATTAAATCCGGGATGACATTCTCCAGGATGGCTACAGCCTCTTCGGCATCAATCGCGGGGATGATTTCGTAGCCTAAGTGTTTCAGCCTGACCGTCGCTACATCCATGATATCCGGCTCATCATCAACGACAAGAATCCTTTTTGCCATATCAGGCCCTCCGCTCTTTAATAGGCAATGAAAAATAAAAAGCCGCGCCCCTGCCAAATCCCCCCAACTGTCCGGCTGGAGGGGACTGCGCCCAGATCTTGCCTTTATGCGCCTCAACTATTTTTTTACAGATTGACAGGCCTAATCCCGTTCCGCCCACTTTTCTATGCAACTGCGTGAATTCCTGGAATAAATCTTTCATATCTTCTTCTTGAATGCCTATGCCCGTGTCCTTAACCATTACCTGGATAAAATTATCCCCTCCGCTGGTACCGATAACAATACCCCCTTTTTCGGTAAATTTAAAAGCGTTGTTTACCAGGTTAGTTAAAACCTGGATGATTTTATCCCGGTCAAAATTCGCCTGCGGAAGATTCTCGCCAAGCTGAACATCAAAAGTCAGGCCCTTCTTCCGGAATAAAAGCGACATCGTTTCCTCTACCCCCCTGACTATATCATTCATATTGCTGTCTTCCATATTAAATTCCATTTTTCCGGATTCAAGTTTCTGAAAATCCAGGACCGCGGTAATCAACCTGTCCAGCCTGTCCACATTATTTTTAACTATAGTTAAATACTTCTCCTGCTCCTGGTTAATTTCACCCGTTATCTTATCTAAAACCACAGACACGCCCTCTTTGATACTGGCAAGCGGGGTCCTTAATTCATGGGAAACGATACCGGTAAAATCTGATTTTACCTTTACCGCCTCCGTAAGGGCCTCTTCCGCGCGTTTTCGCTCGGTGATGTCGCGGACAAAGATTAAAGATGCGTCATGGCCGTTCCATTCGGTCTGGCTGGAACGGATCTCTCCAATCCCCGCCTGGCCGTTTTGCCGGACAATACCAATCTCCTTCATTTCTCCGGAAGTAATCGGTATGCCAAAGCTTGAGCCTACAAATTCTTTCTTTTTAACCCTGAATATACGCTCCGCGGAAGGGTTGGAAAAACAAACTATGCCGTTATGATCCGTCACAATTATCCCGTCAACAGATTTATCCACAATGCTGAAAAAACTCTGCTTGCTTTTTTCAAGAGCGGCTTTCGCAACGCGCAGCCTGTCCTCCGCGCGCCTGCGTTTTACTGACAAGAAGACGGTAACTGCCGCTATAGCGACAAATATAACAGTCCTTATCAGAGCCTGCTTGATGATTGCCGGATCTCCTGTAAAAACCAGGATAAGAAAAAAATAAATAAACGATAGCAGAACAGAAAAAATAAAACCTTTTTTTATATAATAAACACAGGCTATGATTATCGGGATATAGAAGAGATTTTGAAAAATAATGAACCAGCCGGACAAAAGGCAATAAATACTTATGATAATAGTGGCCGCTGTTGATACGGCAATAGCGGCAAAAGGCGACCAGTCCAGAAGAATATCTTGAAGATGTTTAATAGGCTTATTTTTATGAACCATAGGTCTTCTTCCTTTTATATATTTAAGTTAACACAAATGCACAACATCTTCCTTGTGGTATAATGAAAGGAATAGCAGCATATAATCCCTTAAATGGCGCGTTATCAAGAAATTGTTTTTTATATGCTCCCTGCCGTTTTCCCCTAATCTCCCGGCATATTCCGGGCTGCTTAAGAATTGTTTTATGGCAAAGCTGGCCCCTTCGACAGAATGGCAGAGCAGGCCTGAATATTTGTGTTTTATCTGCAAGGGGATGCCGCCGACATTCGAAGCTACAACAGGTTTTGCTTTCCATAAAGCCTCGGAGACAGTCAAACCGAACCCCTCCTTCAGTGACTTTTGGACAATTACATCCGAAGCCCTTTGCAGGGCGTTAACTTCTATGTCATTCTGGGGTAATAACAAAATATGAATATCCGGGTCATTCTTTGCCTTTTCTCTGACCTCCTTTAAAACCTCAAACCCTTCGGGGTCGTCATCGGCTGTTCCTCCGGCCAATATCAACTGGCAATTAATGTATTTTTTTACCTGCAGGTATGCCTCAATTACCCCTGCCGGGTCTTTAAGGCGGTCAAAACGCGACACCTGCGTAATAATGGGCTTATCTTTATTGATGTCGTATTTTCTCAATACTGAATCAATCTGTTCCCGGGTGAGTTCTTTATTTTTGTCGCTTAAAGGGTCAATCGAGGGAGAAATCAGGAATTGCCTGATGGGCAGCTTACGGGAGAAATCCGGAGCGGAAAATACCGCTGAATCGTACTGGGTTATAAAATCCATAAGAAACCCCCAGACTCTTTCATCGGGGTTGGATACATCAATGTGGCAGCGCCAAAGCCATTTATTAGCGGCCTTCTTTTTTATCAGCGCTATTGGCTGCGGGTCATGGACAAAGACTATATCCCCGTAGGTATCGACATTCTCGATATTCTCCTGGCTGGTCTGCATAAATATCTCAAAATCCCTCCGGGTTATTTCTTCGGCCCTGCCGTGCAAAGCGTTGTGGAACTTCTTTGTCACCCCGAAAAACTGTTCCCCACCTTTTATGACGTCCCATTTCGTATCTACCCCCAATTCCTTCAGCAGAGGCACCATGCGGTTTAATATCTCCGCGACACCGCCTCCGACGGGAGTAGAGTTTATATGCTGGATGAGCCTGCCTTTTAACCGCTCGCCAAGCAGCCTTAAATCATCGATCACGGCCTGCCCAACCAGCGGGATATACTCTTCAATTTTAGCCATTTAAACGACTAACCTTCTTTCGGCTATCTGGATAATCTTGTTTCTTAAATCCTCCAGGGTACGGGTATAGGGATCAAAAGAAGAGATTCTATCAGCCAGTTCTTTATCGCCTATAGAATTTTCTATCCAGTACGAGAAATCATTTGTCGGCTTTTCCAGCCGCAGGCGCGCTTCAAAAATATGGAAATAGATGGAATCTATGGTGATCTTCTTTAATACCTCTACAAATCCCCCTAAGTCATAAACAATATAATTTGTCGGCAGGATAAAACTTACCGACTTGATAAAATGGAATTCTTCTCCGCTCCTGGCAAATTTCAGCTTGGCAAACGGGCTGTCCCTTAAATAGTCCTCAATTGTTAAAATGATCTTTTCCCGGAGATCACGGATAGTTGAATATTGCATCGTATCAATACTGACCAGCCTTTCCCCAAGTTCGTCTTCGCCAAGGGCATCCGTTACCCAGTAAGCAAAGTCATTAGGAGGCTCGGGAGACAAATACTGATGCTGCTGCAGGAACCTGTGAGTATGATGGTATACGCATGAACCGGGGACTTCCCTGATAATACTCAAGAGCTGGCCTAAAGTAGTGGCGCGCAAGCCGGTCAGCTCTGATAAATTTAGCCTGGTACAAAACTTAAATGGGTCTTTTGCTTTTATCGATCCGCTCATAATTAGCTATATTTTAAGTCCGCTATCAAACGAAGGAATTTAATTACCTCTTTCGTATCCTTTAAATAATAATCGGCGCCCGAGCTGGCGGATTTTCCGACAAATACCGTCAAACCTTTTCTTTTTAAAGCCCTGAAGGCGTCTTCATCGGTTATATCATCCCCCAGATAAACCGGGAAGACTTTTTTTGCCCCCGGAATTAATTGCCGCCTCGCTAAAAGCCATAAAACAGCCCTTCCTTTATCCCAATACACCGGAGGCCTTACTTCAAGGATTTTCTTCCCGGAACTTAACTTGATCTTATTTCCTGCTAAATAAAAAATGGTGCTTTCATAAAAAGCGGCCTTAACGAAAGGAAGCTGTTTCTTATCAGCAAGCCTGAAATGCAAAGCCAAAGAGAGCTTTTTATCCTCTACAAAAACCCCTTTTATTCCGGAAAGCTTATTTTCAAGATTAGCTTTAATGCGCCGCAATACTTCTTTATAACCCGCCGCAATTCCCAGCTCATGCCTGATCTTTGGCCCCTCGATCTGGAAACCGTGGTTACCTGAATAAATAATATCCTTAAGGCCGATTCTTTTCTTTATATCAGTTAAATTTCTTCCGCTGATGATTGCTATCCTGCAGTTATTCTTATGCGACAGCAAATCCAGCAATATTCTTGCCTCCCGGGGGACTACCGCTTTGCCGGGAGTATCGGAAATGGGAGCAAGTGTTCCGTCGCAGTCAAGAAATAAAAATAAGAATTTACCCTTTAAATTTTTTTTTATTCGCTCCAGGTTATGAAAAAGATAACGCATCCTGTTATTAAGCTGTTTTCTCCTGTTCATGGTTTAGCGCTCTTATTGGATAGGGGATAACAATACCTTCCCGGGCATACCGCTTATGCAGCCTCTTAATGAACTCATGCTTTATCAGATACTGGTCGACAAATTCCCTGGCCCTTAATATGACTGTGAATTTTATACTTGAATCGCCAAAACCGCTATAGCGGATAAACGGTTCAAAATAAGATACTCCCCCGCTTACCTCCGCCATAACTGATTTTGCTACCTCGCAAGTTAACCTTTCCACCTTATCCAGATCGCTTTTATAATGCACCCCCAATTCAACTAAAACCGCTATCTCCTTATCTGGTAAATAATAATTAGTAATAATGGCTTTGTTTAATTTATCGTTCGGCACAAGGACAAGATTATTAGGCAGCATTTTAATCTTTGTCGAACGCCAGTTAATATCAACCACATAACCTTCCTCTCCTGTCTCCAGCCTGATATAATCGCCTATTCTTATCTGCTTGGCGACAATAATATGGAACCCGGCAAAAAGATTCGATAGTGTATCCTGAAGAGCTAAAGCAACCGCTAATCCGCCCACCCCCAAAGTTGCCAATATCGGAGTTATGGATACTCCCAAACTATTGAGGATGATTAAGGCGCCGATCGAATAAACAAAAATCCTGGTAATATTCTGGGTAAGGCTGGTAACGGGCAGGGCGGAATCAATACTGGAAGAATAAATTTTTATTATCCCCGCGGCCAAGTTCGCTAATGTTAATGTTACGGAAATTATGCCCAGGATAAGAATACACCTGCTCATGATGCCTACTATGTTTGCCGGCAGCTTTGAAAATTGGAGCGCGAAATACAAAGCCAGCATAAAAGATAATACCGTAAACGGGCCTTTGGCTGCCTGGACAATAATATCATCAAGTTGCATAGATGTCTTCTTAACCCAACGCGAAAACCGGTTAAAGATTATTTTCTTGGCGATAAAGCCTATGGACAAAACTACCAGGAAAATGATTAACGGCACAAACACCCCGCTTAATCCGGCGATTTTTAAGAACAGGTCATTACTCATTCGCGCCTCTGCAAGTTATATTTTCTTTAAAGCAACCATCTCGTTAATAATATTTGCCGCCCAGCGATAAATATTATTTTCTAATACCACCCTGCGCATATTTTCCATACGCTTGCGTTTTTCTTCCCCGGGCATTTGGATCGCGAGCTTTATGCTGTCAGCAAACTCTTCTGTTGAATATGGATTAATTAAAATAGCATCAGTGAGTTCGCGCGCCGCCCCGGTAAACTGGCTTAAGATAAGGCTGCCGGAAGAATCGGTCTTCTCCGCTATGTATTCTTTAGCCACCAGGTTCATTCCGTCATGGAGCGAGCTGACAATACAAATATCGCCAAGCCTGTAATAAGGCTGGATGTCGTCCTGAGAAAAATGTTTTTTAAGGTAGATTACCGGCTTCCAATTCCCCTCTATGTGCTTCCAGTTGATTTTCTCGACCAATTCATCGATCTCTCCGATTAAATCATGGTAACGTTTGATATGCGTACGGCTTGGCGCAGCCAGCTGGATAAAGACAAATTTCTTTTTAAATTCAGGATACTTCTCCAGGAATCTGTCTATCGCTAAGATCCTTTCAACTATACCTTTAGTATAATCAATCCTGTCTACCCCCACAGCGACAATTTCATCTTTAAGCTCAAACTCTTTCCTTAGCTTCTCCACCTGCCTTATCGGGTCAACTTTAAACGAACCGTCGCCTGCGCGCGGGTCAACGCTTATGGGGAAAGACCTTATAAAAGTCTCTTTCCCTGAACGCACAACACTGAATTTCTCGGTGTCTACGCGTGACTCAAGAAGGCGGTTGGCTGTATCGAGGAAATTATTGCAATGATTCTGGACATGGAAACCTATTAAATCGCACCCTAACATTCCCTCTAAGATTTCGTTTTGATAAGGACAGATCATAAAAGCTTCGGGGGTAGGCCAGGGGATATGCCAAAATAAAGCTATCCTTGCGTCCGGGCGCCTGTCTTTTATCATCTTTGGCAGGAGAGTAAAATGGTAATCCTGCACAAATATAAACGGGCTGCTGGCCGGAAGTTCACTCAACAGGCTGTCGGCAAACTTCTGGTTTACTTCCTTATACATACGCCAATCAGATTCCCTGAAAACCGGCCGCGTGTGCGTATTATGGCATAAAGGCCACAGGCCTTCATTTGAAAAACCATAATAATACCCCTGCTCCTCCTCTTTACTCAGCCAAACCCTTTTAAGGATATACCGGTTGTCTTCAGGAGGAACGCCAAGCTTATCTTTAGAATTGACGAATTTCTTATCCAAATTCCCGCTGCCATGAGCAACCCATGTGCCGCCGCAGGCGGAAAGTATTGGATGCAACGCGGTAACAACTCCGCTTGCCGGCCTTATGCATACAGGCTTGCCCGTGTTTTCATCAAAAACATGCATATACGGTTCTCTATTAGAAACTACAAATAAGGAATTGTCGCCTAATTTTGCGTGGATAAGGTCTTTAAGCTTAGCCTCGGTCCAAAGCTCTTCTTTTTCCAGGCGCACATGCGCCTGGTCAGATATAGTACGACGGGCCACTCTTATGCTTAAAGCGACCTGCTCCACTTCACTGATAAGTTTGCCAAACTCGCCTTTTTCGGTAAATGGCTGCAATTTATCAGTCTCCCCTCTCTGAAAATGAGTGAACCATTGAGTCAGCCTGCGCACAGGAATAATAAAAATCTGCCTCTGGATTAATAAAGCGGTCAATACTATTAACAAGATAAGTGTTATGGAAGTAACGCTTATCTTTCTCCATAATTCGGTTAAAGTGGTAAACATATAAGAGGTGTCATAAATTACCTCTACCATGCCTAAAATACTGCCATCCTCATCCAGGACAGGCAAAATATAACTATACACAGAATACTCATTAAATTTCTCCAGGGCCCCGCGGGGGTTCTTCGCGGAAAGGACATCTTTAAGGTAAGGCCTTTCTCTCTGCCTGAAATCGGAAAATCGCTCGGTAATAGCTAATATTTGGCCCTCATTATTATAAATAACGCACCCTTGCAGCCTTTCTTTTTTCTGAAAGTTATCAACCAATCGATAAGCCTGCTTTAAATCATTATTAACAAGGATATATTTGGCGGATAGCTCTAAACCTTCGGCCACGGACCTGGCCTTCCTTTTCAAATCGTCCATAAGCTTTTCTTCCGTAAAACGGGCCTGCATAATGCCGGAAACAGCAAATCCAAGCACGACTAAGATTAATATAGGTAAGATAAACAAAAGGACTCTTTTCATTTCATCTCCGGTTCGCTTATTACGCTTTAATTATTTATATTATACTACTTTCGATTTACGCCTCAAGAGGTATCTCTAGATCCTTAGCATGAGCTTCAGTAAATTTAATGATCCGGTTCATCATATCTACAGATTCAACGGGATGCCTGCCTATTGCGGTTTCTGCCGAAAGCATAAGGCAATCAGAGCCATCAAGAAACGCGTTCGCTACGTCAGTAACCTCCGCGCGCGTAGGCCTTAAGTTCTCGGTCATACTCTCAAGCATCTGGGTGGCGGTAATTACGATTTTCTTCATCTGGTTACATTTTTTAATAATCATCTTTTGAATCAGCGCTATTTCATAAATAGGCAATGAAACACCCATATCCCCTCTTGCGACCATAATCCCATCGCAGACCTTTATAATCTCATCAATATTCTTGATACCTTCCCTGTTTTCAATCTTGGCAATTATTTTACAACCAGGGAGCCTGTCTTTGACCGGATCCCTGAAGCTTAAAATATCATTCTTGCTCCTTACAAATGACTGCGCGATATAATCCACTTTATTCCTAAGGCTAAACTCTATATCTTTCTTATCTTTATCAGTCAGGCCGCTAAATCTTAAATTGATCCCGGGTATATTTATGCCCTTATGCTGCTTTAATAACCCCGGCACGATAACTTCCGCGCGGAGGCCGGGGTTGAACGGCTGCAGCAGGCAACCAATGAACTTATCCGGGCTGCCAGCACAGAACCTGTCCTTGCCGGGCTTACAACAACCTCTAGCGTTACCTACCCTCAACTTTATTTGAATATCGACCGCACCAAAACCGAGGCTTTTCAGGTGCCTATCGCGGACCTCTTTGAGACGCTGCGGGCTTATCTGGGCTCTTCATTTGTGAATCTGTTCAATAAATATAACCAGGTTTTTCAAGTCTACATTCAAGCGGATAACCGTTTCCGGATGAGCCCCAGAGATATCCAGAATCTTTACGTGCGTAATCTAAAAGGGGAAATGGTCCCCTTGGCTAGCTTGGTAGAGATAAAACAAATCCGTGGCCCTGAAGTGATTAGCCGTTATAATCTTTATCCGGCAACGGCAATTTTTGGCCAGGCTGCCGGCAAATACAGCTCCGGAGAAGCAATCTCTAAAATGGAGGAACTGGCGCAGAAAACGATTCCCGAAGGGATGGCCTACGATTGGACTTCAACCAGTTATCAGGAAAAACAAGTCGGTTCACAAGCTTATTTTATTTACCTGCTCTCGATTATACTTGTATATATGGTCCTGGCGGCATTATACGAAAGCTGGACTTCTCCGGCGGCAGTAATGTTAGCTGTCCCAATAGCGCTGGTTGGAATACTTGCGTCTCTGATTATCCGCGGTTATCCGACTGACCTTTACACACAAGTAGGCTTAGTATTAATGATAGCCCTGGCAAGTAAGAACGCGATCCTTATCGTGGAGTTCGCCCGCCAGCTGCGCCGGGAAGGTTTATCTTTAGCCGAAGCAGCTATTGAAGCAACCCGCAGGAGATTCCGGCCTATTGTAATGACTTCTTTTGCTTTTATTTTAGGGGTATCGCCGCTTTTAGTAGCTTTTGGGGCGGGCTCTGCCAGCCAGCGCGCGCTGGGAACCGCTGTTTTTGGCGGGATGCTCTCTTCCACGCTATTGGCTATTCCATTTGTGCCTGTATTTTATGTAGTATTTGAGGGCTTGTTTGAACGCTGATTATTTTTTCTCTTGGCTGGTTGCCTGCTTCTTTATCTGATTTGCCAATATCGATAGATTCTGGGCTATCTCGCCGCTCAATGAAGAAACCGACTTGCTGAGCGCATCCGCCAAACCGGAATAATTATTCGGGCTAACCTGCCGGGACAACTCAGACCTTTTTGTAAAAAGCATTTTTTGAGTATTGGCATTGATAATTGACCATTGCGCCACGAGCAAAAGATCCCCCTTAAGATTACCTCTTAATTGCTGGATTTCCACTATTATTTGGTAATTCAAAGGAATAGCGTAATTACAAGGGAACGTCTCAAAGGTTGCTCCCGGAAGCATTAGATGAAGATCCTCGATAATCAAGCGCATTATCCCCGCGTCGAGAGACTCGCCCCAGCGGTCGAATTGCGCGATATTTACCATACCTTTGTCATCCTGGGTAACAATCTGCGGGCGGTCAAGATATTGCGGTATATCAACCGGGCCGACCAGGGTAATTGTATCGGCAGGAATATTGAACTTCTGCGCGGCCTCTTCCCCACCCGCATGCTTAAGCATGTAGAAACGGGGGTCTGGGCTGCTGCCGGCTGAAACGCATCCGCTTAAAACAAAGGAAAAGAACCCGCAAATAAACACTCTTTGATAAAAAGACGCCCATCTTCTCATTTTTATTCTCCTTTAGATTTTACTTTTCCTCTTAACAGCGCTTCCGGGTGCTGCTCCAGGTATTCTGTCAGCAGCCGCGTTGAACGCGCGGCCTGGGTCAGCTCCCGCAGCGTTATATCCAGTTCGGAGATCCCCTCTGAATTGACCAGCCTGTTTATACCGCTGACTGCGCGCTCTAAATCATCCGCGATCTTCCTGACAGGGATCTCATTCATTACTTCAAAAATGTCCGGCGATATGGGCAGCGAGGGTAATTCAGGATAATCTTTGATGATATCATAGATTTTGGCAGGCTTATCCGGATAAAAATCAAACCCTATCATTAACTGTCCGGTAATAAAATTCTGTATCTCGAGCTTGCTCCGCAGCCCCTCTTCAATCAGCTTTTTATAATCAGGGTAGCCTAACCTTTCGGGGAATCCCTTGACTCGCGCTAACTCTACATCGATAATTACGGGTATTAATACCTTTTTTTCTTCCATATCATAGACTAAGCCGATTTTAGTAATATTTCCGATCTTAACTCCCCGGAAAATCACCGGCGCCCCCACTGAAAGGCCTTTTATCGAACCATCAAAAAATAAAACATACTTATCCGATAATCTAAAGAGCGCTCCGGATCCAAAAGCCATTACAGCTATAATTAATAATAACACTGAACCTACCACAAACGCGCCTATCATTTTCTTATTGGCTTTTTTCATCTTCCGGCTCCTTGCTTTTCTCCCCGCGTCAAAAAGCTAATCAGGCGCGGGTCTTTGGAATTGGCTAATAGGTCTTCAGGTCGGCCTTGCGCAATCGCGCCCTTGGTATCTGCGTCAAGAAGTATGGCATTATCTCCTATAGCGAAAATACTGGCAAGCTCATGCGTTACCACCACAATCGTAGCGCCTAAGTTATCTCTTAAATCAAGGATCAAATCATCAAGCATCTTGGCGCTTAAAGGATCCAGCCCCGCGGAAGGTTCATCAAAAAAAATGAACTCAGGATCCAGGGCGAGCGCCCGCGCCAGGCCCGCTCTTTTTTTCATCCCCCCGCTCAATTCCGCGGGATAAAAATCAGCGTAATCTTCCAGCCCTACCAACCCGAGTTTCAGCAAAACCACATCCTGGATCTGCGAAACTGACAGGTTGGAATATAATTGCAAAGGAAGCGCGACATTCTCGCTAAGCGTTAACGAGCTCCAAAGCGCGCCCCCCTGATAAAGGACTCCGAAACGGCGCATAATCACCTGACGTTCCTGCTCATCGATATCCCAGAAATTTAACCCGTTATATAAAATTTCCCCCTCTTGAGGGGGGTTAAGCCCGATCATAGTTTTAAGTAAAGTACTCTTGCCGCATCCGCTGCCTCCCATGATAATAAAAATCTCGCCTTTTTTTACCTTAAAATTTAGCCCGCGCATCACTATGAAGTTATTATAAGCCAAATCAAGATTTTTTACTTCAACGGCAGTTTCCATTAACTAGACTCCGATTACCTGACAGACAAAAGTAATGATTGCGGTAGCGATCACTATCGCGGTTATCGACGTAACTACCGCCGAAGTTGTAGCCTCTCCTACCCCCACGGAACTTCTTTCGCATTCCATTCCGCGATAGCAGCCGGAAATTGCGATAATGACACCGAAAACAAAACTGTGGATCAAACCGAGCCAAAGATTGCTCAATTTTACCGCTGTTAAAGTGTGATTAAAATATTCAACCGGGTTAAGCCCCAGGACTGTTACGCTGACAGTAAAACCTCCGATTATACCCATCAGGTCCGCGTAAAGAGTCAAAAGCGGCATCATTATTACCAGCGCCAATACCCGCGGCATAACCAAGAATTCAACCGGAGACACTCCCAGTGTCTTCAGGGCGTCAATCTCTTCATTAACCTGCATAATCCCCAGCTCCGCGGCAAAACTGGCTCCGGTACGCCCGGAGACCAAAACAGCGGTCATTATCGCCCCCATTACCCGTACCATGGCAATCCCGACGATATCGGCAATATAAATCTGCGCGCCAAACATTTTTAACTGGATCGCGCCGATAAAAGCCAGGATTACCCCCACCAATAAAGTAATCAGGGAAACCAGGCCAAGAGCATCCGCTCCGCATTTTTGCACAATAATAAAAAAATCATCCTTACGAAAAAAAGCCTTGCCGCCGGCAAAACGCTTAAAAGCAAGAAAAGTATCTCCTAAGAAATCTAAAATAGAAAGTACGGCATCTTTAAGGCTAATAACCCTGCCGCCTACCTTATCAAGAAAAGACTCCTCTGTTATTTTATCCGGAATTATTTTTTTAGTTTGCGCGGGGATAAGCTTAAGAAGTTTTTCCACCTGCGCGGGAAGCCCTTGCGTACCAAACTGAATCTTCTTTTGGCCGGAAATAGCGCGTAATTTAAAAAGGAAGGAAATAAAAGCGCTGTCCCATTTAAAATCTCCTGAGGCGACAAAACCGATTTGCTCAATATCTGAATGAGCTTCAAGCTGAGCGAGAACTTCGTTTACCGGGGGCAGTCCCGCAGAGAGCTGCCAATCTCCGGTTATCATAAGCTGAATGGTCTTTGGTTTTGAATAATCGAATGTTATTTTCTCTAAAGGCATTAAAATAGATTATATCACAACTCAAAGAAGTTCCAATGATTCATTAAAAGCCGGCCTATTTTTCAGGCTTTTTTCATCTTTAGTTTCGGTTGTATCCATATTTTCCTGACTAAAATTACCTGCCGCCAAAAAGGCTGTAACATAAAACTGCCAGGACAATGCAGGTTACGATAACGTACAATTTATCTTTCTGGTATAAAAAAACAAATACAGAAAGTATAACCCTGGCTATCGGCGTGAAAATCAACACCAGAAACCCAAGCTGGATTAAGCCTCTTCCATGGAAAGAAAAAGCGTATTTTATGATTCCCCGTACATGACACAATTCTACCGGTTCCCCCCGGAAGACTTTATAATCCGGCAAAACGAATCCGCGGCGGAACAGATAAATTGCTCCTCCTAAAATAACCAATGAGGCTGATATAATAACGCCTGCCCTTAAGAGATTGCCAATGAATATATCCACTTGATGCTGGCTCAATCCCTGCTTTTCTTTATCCATCTTAAATATGCCCTCTTAATCCTGAATATATCATCTCGATCGCCAGCAATAATATAACTGCGCTAAAAATTATGCGTAATTTTTTTGTCTCAGCCTCAAATAGCTGGCGTGAACCTATAAGAGAACCCAACAAAACACCTAACATGACCGGCATAGCTAAAACAGGATCTATATACCCACGGTTAAGATATATGCCTGCGCCTGCGGCAGCGGTAACTCCAATCATAAAGTTACTTGTTGCCGTAGAGACCTTAAAAGGAATATGCATTGCCTGGTCCATGGCAATGACCTTAAGCGCGCCCGAGCCGATTCCCAGTAAACCTGAAATGCTGCCCGCCAAAAACATAATACAAAACCCCACCGGCACACCCTGCACGTGATAAGATTCTAATCCGGCGGGCGCCGGATATGCCCCATCCAGCCTTAACCGCCGGGCTAAAGAATCTGATTTTAGCGCTAAGGATGATTCACCTATGCGCTTAAGTGTTAAAAATGCCGAGTGTATAAGGATAAGGCCGAATATGATTGCGATAACAGAGTTGGATAATTTTGTGGCGATATATGCTCCCAGGAGCGCCCCAAAAGTAGTGGCAACCTCTAAAAACATCCCGATTCGTATATTAGTAAAACCTTCTTTTACATATGCGGAAGCTGCCCCTGATGAAGTGGCAATTACAGAAATCAAAGAAGCGCCGATGGCGTATTTTATATCCACGCCGAATACCAGCGTCAATAACGGCACAATTACTACTCCCCCGCCTAAGCCTGTCAAGGCACCGAGAAATCCTGCCAGGATTGAAGCTAGCCCGATTAGTGTTGAAAATGTTAAAATATTCATAGTTCGTTATTTATCTAATGGGATTGAACAAACCCTCTCGCATCCACGAAGCTTATCGCATTTGGTTCCATCCGAAACTTTACATTTATAGTAGTTACTTTATTTTTTTGCCGAAACTTTTATGCTTGCAACCGCCCTGTTAATGCTATTTCTTTCAGCAACAGGCATATTTTCTACGAGGCTGCTTACCACCTTATCCGATCCGAGGTAATCCGCAAGAGAAACCGCGTCTTCTTTGGTAACGCGGACATCTTCAAACCCTGCCTTTTTGATCTTATTAAGGTAATCTTCCTTCTTTAACGCTCCGGCAATGCAACCGGCATACAATTCTGGCGACTTAAGGACTTTGTCCGGCAAGTCTGCAAGAAGCACCATATCAGATACCATGAGGCGTCCGCCAGGCTTTAGTATCCTGAAAGCCTCATTAAACACTTTTTATTTGTTCTCAGATAAATTGATTACACAGTTACTGATGATACAATCGGCGATGTCATTTTCTAATGGCAGTTTCTCTATTTCCCCTAGTTTAAATTCCACGTTTTTTAAACCTGTTTTCTTGGCATTGGCTTTGGCCTTATTGAGCATATCCTCTGTCATATCTATGCCGATGACTTTGCCAATGCTGCCTACTCTTTTTGCCGCCAGGAATACATCAATACCGCCGCCACAACCGAGGTCAACAACTGTTTCTCCTTCCTTTAATGAAGCAAGCGCAACCGGATTTCCGCAACCCAACCCCATGTTTGCCTCATCAGGAATCGAGCTTAGATCTTTCTTTGAATAACCGACCTTTTCTGAAACATCGGCATTTTTAGAGCTGCAGCAGCAACTCTTTTTCTTTTTGGCAATATCACCGTAAACTTTCTTTACAAATTCTTTCATTTCTTTTGCTCCTATTAGAATGTTACTACCCTGTCGCTTTCCTTAATGATTTCATACATATCTTTCATGGTGTTGATCGGGCACATTTCGGTGCCTTCCTGATTGCGAGATTTGATACAGGTCCCACAGGCAAGAATTTTGCCTCCAGATTTTAAAAACTTATCTGCCTGTTCAACGGTATTGAATTTATCCGTGCCAATAGCTTGATATTCCACGCCTTTTCCGGTAAGGAAAACCTTAACTTCATCTTTTTGCCCAAGACAGAAATTGGAATAGCGAAACGCATTCCAGGATGTTTCGGCATCATTGCTGGAAATAATCACTCCTATCTTCATTGCTTACCTCCATTCTTCAATGGCAGCCATGCTGCGCGCAGGCATTTTGAGCGGTGATTTCTCTTAATTCGTTATCTTTGTATTTTTTTATTACCTCGGCTACTGTAGTTCCTGATACCTGGTAAGCTTTGATACCAGCTTCGTTTAACTTCTGAACAGCCCTCATGCCCATACCTTGGCAGATAACGATATCTATTGATTCAGTTCCTAAAACACCTATAGGATGGCACATGCCGTGAGAATGATGCACATTCGTGTTATCAACGGTATTAAACGTATCTTTATCTGTATCGTAGATAGTAAAATACTTGGCGCTTCCAAAATGCCCATAGACCTTGGCATTTAACCCTTCCTTGTCCTCTGTTGGTATACATATTTTCATTTTGCTGCTCCTTTCTTAGCTATTAGCACTGTTTGGCAGGTATCTTTATAAGCCTTAACAGATAGACCGGCCTTTCTTAGAAATGCCTCTGTCTCTTGCAGCGACATTCTTGATTTTTTATGTTTATGGCCGTCCAGACCATGCACCTTTTCCATGATCCGTTCGCCTTTTTCATTTATATCGGCTATGACGAGCTTGTCTTTTGCGATTCTTATCATCTCCCTTAAGCACTTAACTGGGTTTTTCGCATGATGGATGAAGTTTACCGAAATAACGTTATCAAAAGAGATATTCTTGTACCGCAATCTTTCAGCATTCATGATCTTTAGAGTAGCTGACCTCTCCTTTTTTATTTCCTTAAGGCGAAACTTGGCTGTGTTTTGAG
>Ga0172368_10001081_pt1 | contig 37982 bp, 38 predicted proteins | sample Lak11m_FD_114540 | JGI IMG/M metagenome (GOLD analysis project Ga0172368, IMG submission 114540) | Freshwater microbial communities from Kabuno Bay, South-Kivu, Congo - kab_022012_11m | ecosystem: Environmental > Aquatic > Freshwater > Lake | place: Democratic Republic of the Congo: South-Kivu... | reverse complement strand
GGTTATGTCATCCACAACCAGGGGATAAAGGTCAGGCAGCAACTACTGACCTTTATGAAAGTAGCTCCTGAATCTGATGAATCGACAACTTTGACCACAAAAAATTGATCGGGTGAACAGTTATGCAGTCTGGGATTGTTTTTGACATAAAAAAATATTCCATCAACGATGGCCCAGGCATCCGCACCACCATCTTTCTGAAAGGCTGCCCGCTGCGCTGCGAGTGGTGTCACAACCCCGAAAGCCAGTCCGCCCGGCCGGAGATGATCTTTCGCCCCGGGCGATGTGACCTGTGCGGTGCCTGCCTGGATGCCTGCCAGCATGGGGCCATCACCTGGAGCCTGAATGGACCACTGACTGACCGCCAGGTGTGTGAACGCTGTGGAGAATGTGCCTCGGTCTGCTACAGCGAGGCACGCCAGATGGTCGGCAGGCAGATGAGCCTTTCGGAAGTCATGGCTGGGATCAGGCAGGATCTGAACTTTTACGAAGAATCCGGCGGAGGTGTCACCCTCTCGGGTGGTGAACCGCTCTATCAGAAGAATTTCTCACTCGCCATCCTGAAAGCCTGCCGGAAACAGGAAATCCACACTGTTCTGGATACATGCGGTTATGCCAGTTGGCAGGCTTTTAAAGAGGTCGCACCGTTCGTAAACCTCTTTCTCTACGATCTGAAAGCCATCGACCCTGTCAAACACCTGCAATACACCGGTCAATCCAACGAACGCATCCTCGCAAATCTAGAACAGTTGTCACAATTGGGAGCCAACCTGCTGGTTCGCATCCCGGTCATCCCGGGCGTTAATGCCGAAAAAAATGAGATGAAGCAGATCGGTGCATACCTGGTCACTCTGCCGCACCCTCCGCCCGTGGAACTGCTGGCCTACCACAATATCGCCGAAGCCAAGTATGCTGGTTTGGATATACCCTATGCCCTGTCAGATATCCACCCTCCCACATCGGACCAGATGGAAGCATTCGCCGGTATTCTGCGCCAATTCGATTTACATGTAACGTAGTCACACGGTGTTCTTGCACCTCTAAAAGAAGGGCATGATTCGGCAATGCAACATCGTGCTCCAACCAGTATGGTGTAAAATATAATCATTAGCGGCAAAATAAGTCCAATTAACTTTAGAGGTAGATGCCATGCCGATCAGCGAACGAGTCAAAAAATTACGCCAGCAATCCCTGGATGCCAGGGAGACCCTTTCCAGTGAACGCGCTGAATTGTTGACCGCATTTTACCAACAGAACGCCAGCCTGGAGTCGGTACCTGTCCAGCGCGCCCGCTCGTTTGCCTATCTGATGGAGCACAAGACTATCTACATCGGTGAGGGCGAGCTGATCGTTGGCGAAAAGGGACCCGCACCCAAGGTCGCCCCAACTTATCCCGAGCTGTGCTGTCACAGCCTGGAAGATCTGGATATCCTCAATTCACGCCAGAAGACAAGTTTCAAGGTTCCCGCTGCATCCCGCCAGGCTTATGCTGACAATGTCATTCCCTACTGGCATGGGCGTTCAATGCGTGACCTGCTCTTCAAAGAAATGACAGATGAATGGAAAGCAGCTTACGAAGCCGGTATCTTCACCGAGTTCATGGAGCAGCGCGCCCCTGGTCACACCGTGTTGGACGGCAAAATCTACACTTCAGGCATGCTCAATTTCATTTCCAAGATCGACGACAGTCTGGACAAACTGGACTTCATGAACGACCCGGAAGCTTACTCGAAACAGGAAGAGCTTAAAGCCATGCGCATCACCGCCCGATCCCTGATCCGCTTTGGGGAACGCCACTCCGAAGAAGCCCTCCGCCAGGCACAGACGGAGAGCGACCCGGTGCGCCTGACTGAATTGGAGCGCATCGCTGATGTTTGTACCCATGTCCCCGCCCATGCCCCGCGCGATCTTTGGGAAGCCCTGCAATACTACTGGTTCGTGCACCTGGGTGTTACCACCGAATTAAACACCTGGGATTCCTTCTGCCCGGGTCACCTCGACCGTCACCTCGAGCCATTTTTTCAAAAAGGGCTCGAGTCATCGGAAAACTCCAAAGACTTCCGGGATAATGCAGAAGAACTGCTGCAATGCTTCTGGATCAAGTTCAACAACCAGCCTGCGCCTCCCAAAGTGGGCGTGACAGCCGAAGAAAGCGGAACCTATACAGACTTCTCGCAGATCAATGTCGGCGGTCTGTTATCAGACGGCTCGGATGGCGTCAGCGAAGTATCCTACCTGTTGCTGGATGTGATCGAAGAAATGCGCCTTCTGCAGCCTTCCTCCTCTATCCAGGTCAGCAAAAAGAACCCGGACCGCTTCGTCAAGCATGCCGCGAAGATCATCCGCACCGGTTTCGGTCAGCCATCCATCTTCAATGCCGATGTGGTCGTGCAGGAGATGGTCCGCGTCGGCAAAACGCTGCCGGATGCACGTGATGGGGGTACCAGCGGTTGCGTCGAAACCGGCGCTTTCGGTAAGGAAGCCTACATCCTGACCGGTTACTTCAACATACCCAAAGTATTCGAGCTGGCCCTCCACAACGGGGTGGATGCCCGCACCGGCAAACAGCTTGGTCCGCAAAGCGGGGATCCGGCCCAATTCACCGGTTTTGAAGACCTTTACGCCGCCTTCGAACAGCAGATGCGCTACTTCATAAACATCAAGATCCTGGGCAACAACCGGATCGAACAATTGTATGCCAACTATATGCCTGCCCCCTTCCTCTCGCTGCTGGTGGATGACTGCATCCTGAACGGCCGGGATTATCACTCCGGCGGGGCGCGCTACAACTCGTCCTACATCCAGGGCGTTGGCATGGGCACCATCACAGACTGCCTGTCTGCCATCAAGGAGCACATCTTTGACAGGAAAACACTCAGCATGTCCGCCATGCTGGACATGCTGACAGCTGATTTTCAAGGATTTGAGCGCCAGCGCCAACTTCTTCTCAACAAGACACCCCGTTATGGCAACGACGATCCTCGCGCCGACGATCTGCTGGTGCGTGTTTTCGAGACCTACTACAGCCTGATCGAAGGTCGTCCCAACATGCGCCATGGGCAATATCACATCAACTTGCTTCCCACCACCTGCCATATCTACTTCGGCTCGGTCACTGCTGCAACTCCGGACGGTCGCAGAGCCTGGGCGCCCCTTTCCGAGGGTATTTCCCCGGTGCAGGGTGCGGACCGTCACGGACCTACCGCTGTCTTGAAATCAGCAGCCCGTTTGGACCATATTCGCACCGGCGGGACCCTGCTCAACCAGAAATTCACCCCTCAATTGCTCAAGGATGATGACGGCCTGAACAAGCTTGTGCAACTTGTGCGCACCTACTTTAAATTGGACGGTCATCACATCCAGTTCAACGTGGTGGATGCCGGGACCCTGCGCCTGGCACAGCAGAATCCATCCGAATATCGGGACCTGATCGTGCGGGTAGCTGGTTACAGCGATTACTTCTGCGACTTGAGTCTGGCTCTGCAGGAAGAGATCATCGCCCGCACTGCCCACCAGGAATTTTAGGTTGGGTGGGACTCTGCAGGGGCAGACATTCTCCTCTCCCGAATGCAGAAAGCGGTAAGTGTCTCCCCTATCTGCCCATCTGCCTTATGAATTTATGACCTGCATGTCTGCTGTATAATCAGGTTGTCAATTGCCCACACAAAGGAGATGTTCCATGAAGCACCTGGCATATTTTCTGGTCGTCCTGTCCATCCTGATGTTTTCCTGTACCCTGCCATCCACGGTTACTCCCACACCGCCTCCACTCCCCAGCGATACACCGGTCGTTTCTGAACCACCCGTTAAGACCGGAGCTCCCACCGAGCCAGGACCTGTCATCCAGGCAGCCAATGTGACCTGCCAGGGAATGTCCCTTTACCTGGATCCAGCCCTTGCAACCAACACCACCTGCGAGGTTGTTCCCGAATCCACCATGGAAATGGAGGTACATCCGCAATATGTCAAGTTGACCCTGGTGGACTATCCCTTGCAGAATAAATTTTTTCCTGCCACCTTATCCATTTTCCCAGTGCAGGCTTACACTGCTCTTATGCCGGATTACATTTCCGGTCGTGTCTCAGAATTGCAGGCACTCCTCTCCGGCGGTCTGCCTGGGACCTCCAGCCTGCCGTTCCTGCCAACTTGGAATGCCGCCCAGACCTTTCACTCTAATTACTCCCTGTTTCCCTTCCTGAATGGCGGCGGAATCCGTTTCCTGACTCTGTATGCCCAGTACGCTGCACCTGTCAACAACCAGGACCTGTTCTATACCTACCAGGGACTGACAACCGACGGGCAATTCTGGGTGGCTGCTATCCTGCCGATCAACCACGTCATGCTGCCCGAGACAGCCGACCCCCCACCGGGCGGCATGACCTTTGATCAATTCGCTGCCAATTATGAAACTTACATTGCAGATATGACCTCCCAATTGGAAGCCCAGCTTCCCAACAGCTTCACCCCCACTCTGACAGCCCTGGATGCACTTATATACAGCATAAGCATCCAACCCTGAAAACTGGAGAAAGCCTCATGCCTTATGACTTTGACCGGATGATCGACCGCCACCATACCAACGCCGTTAAATGGGAAGCCTATCCTGAAAATGTCTTGCCAATGTGGGTGGCTGATATGGATTTTGCCGCCCCCGAGCCCGTCCTGGCTGCCTTGCGCGCCAAAGTGGAACACGGCGTCTTCGGTTATGAATGGGCATCCAGGAAATTGCTCGAAACCGTTGCAGCCCGCATGCAAAAGCTGCACGGTTGGCAGGTCAGTCCTGATATGGTGGTTACCATCCCTGGCATCGTCAGTGGATTCAATGTGGCTGCCCGCATCGCTGGTAAACCTGGCGATGGCTTGCTGGTGCAGCCTCCGGTTTACTTTCCTTTCTTGAAGGTACCAGAAAACACCGGGATGAAGATCCAGTTGAACCAATTGAAGCAGGTCAACGATCCCGAGGGAATGCACTACGAGATCGACTTTGATGAATTTGAATTGGCTATGAACAAGGAAGGCGCCCATACGGCCATGTTCCTGTTGTGCCAACCCCACAACCCCACCGGCAGTGTTTATACGACCCAACAGATATCCCGCCTGGCAGAGATCTGCCTCACGAATGACACCCTGATCTGCTCGGATGAGATCCATGGTGAATTGCTCCTGGGAGGGGCGGAATACACGCCCATGGCAGCCCTCTCACCCGAGATCGCACAGCGCACAATCACCCTTGTGGCGCCAAGCAAGACCTTCAATGTGGCTGGATTGTTCTGCGGATTTGCGATCATCCCCAATCCGCAACTTTGTAAGGCTTACAGGCAGGAGGTCGAACGCCTTACCCTGCATGTCAGCAGCCTCGGGCTGGCTGCTGCCCAGGCCGCCTTGTCGGGAGATTGCGATGATTGGCTGACTGATCTGTTGTGCTACCTGACGAACAACCGCAATTTTCTGGCTGCCTACATCGCCCGCAATTTGCCCGGGATCCGCACCACCCTGCCGGATGCCACCTATCTGGCCTGGCTGGACTGCAACGAACTGGTACGCAGCAAAAAAATCTCCACCAGCCCCTATAAATTTTTCTTGGAGAAAGCCGGGGTGGCTTTCAACGATGGCGCCACCTTCGGTCCCGGCGGTGAGGGGTTTGTTCGCTTCAACTTTGGTTGCCAGCGCAGTACCATGCTGCAGGCTCTTGAGCGCATGAAAACTGCCATTGGATCTTTGCCTTCCATCTGATCTTTAGACTGATCTGTAACCCTACCCTTCTACTTCGAGTGATGAACTACCTGGAGAGTCTGGATGTGAATGGCTTTGTGAAATCCGGAAAGATGGAAAATTCCGAGTGCATCCTGCGCGGTACCTGTATGGACAATTGCACCAACAAAGCCATTGTCTACTCATTCATTCGAGGTGAATATGACTCAACAACTATCAAGTGAACTGGTCTGGAATGAATTGAAAAAGGAACTGTTTGCCGTACTGGGCATGGTGACCGCACAGAACGAAGCGCGTACGGTTGGTATCGTCTACATCGTGCATGCCAAAAAACTTTACATATCCACCCGCACAGAGGAATGGAAAACCCGCCACATTCAGCAGAACCCAAAAGTCTCGATCACCTTGCCGATCGCCAAACGCATCCCGCTCATGCCCTGGATCAAAATCCCCCAGGCCACCATCACCTTCTCCGGCAAGGCAAAGGTATATGCTGCCGGGCAGGTATCCGTGGATATCCTGCACGCCCTGATGCGCGGCCTGGAAGCTGATCCCCAAAAACTGGCCAGCCTGTCTGTGATCGAAATTGAACCGCAGGGCGAATTCTTGACCTACGGCATCGGTATCCCTCTCATGCAGATGCGTTTCCCCGAAAAAGCGCGCGGCCGCGCCCCTGTAGCTTAGAAAGTTGTAATAATCACCCCATCCTTCCGGTCAGGTAGGCTTCGGTCAGTTCATGCTTGGGACGGGTGAATATCTGGGTGGTGGGTTCGAACTCAACCAGTTCACCCAACCAGAACAGACCGGTCATCTCGGAGACGCGCCCCGCCTGCTGCATGTTATGGGTCACGATCACGATTGTGTAGCTCTTCTTCAATTCCCCGATCAGTTCTTCAATATGCAGTGTGGCGATCGGGTCGAGGGCCGAGGTGGATTCGTCCATCAGGATGACCTCTGGTTGGACTGCCAGTACACGTGCGATGCACATGCGCTGCTGCTGTCCCAGTGAAAAGCCCATTGCATTAGCCTTGAGATCATCCTTGACCTCGTCCCACAGGGCAGCCTGTCGCAGGCTGCGTTCCACGATATCGTCCAGGTCGGTCTTGCTTTTAAATTTCCCCAGAACACGCGGTCCGAAAGCCACGTTGTCATAAACGGATTGCGGGAACGGGTTGGGCTTCTGAAAGACCATGCCCACCTGCTGGCGCAGCGTGACTACATCCATCCCAACAGCATGGATATCCTGCCCTTTCAGCAGGATCTTCCCCTCCACCCGCGTACCGTGGATGGTGTCGTTCATACGATTCAGGCAGCGCAGGAAGGTGCTTTTGCCGCAACCGGAGGGTCCGATCAGGGCGGTGACTTGTTTTGGTAGCACCTGCAAGCTGATACCACTCAGGGCTTTTTTGGGACCATAAAAGAAGTCGAGTTCCTGGATGTCAAAGATGGGGGTGGCTGATTCCATAAGGCTATTTTACCCGATTGCATCCCTGGCGTGTTTGAAACCCAGGGATCTTTTTCCAGGAATGATCGGTTATTTGATATACTGTTTTTCCTGACTATCTCCACTATCCTTTTTTTAAAATGAACATCCATGCCCGATTATCAAACCATTTACAATGAACATGCCAACCAGTATGAACTGCTCGTATCCAGGGAGGATTTCCAGGATAATATTTTCCGCTCCATCGACCAGGTTACACCGCTGACCGGGTTGGATGTTGTGGAATTCGGAGCCGGGACCGGACGCCTGACCTGCTTGCTGACACCGGTGGTGGATTCGATCTTTGCCTTTGACCATTCTACTCACATGCTGGCGGTCTCAGTAGAAAAACTTAAGAAGAGCGATCAAAAGAACTGGTACATCGGCGTCAGTGACCACCGCCGAATGCCGGTGCCGTCTGAATTCGCCGATCTGGCCATCTCTGGTTGGAGCATCAGCTACATGGTGGTCGATCACCCTGCAACCTGGCAGGTGGAATTGGTCCAGGCTTTAAATGAAATGCAGCGGTTGGTTAAACTTGGAGGGTTCGTGATCCTGCTCGAAACCCTTGGGACAGGATGTGAAACACCGATCCCACCAGCAGATTTACTGGAGTACTACGCTTATCTGGAAGTGCAGGGTTTTCAAAGGAGCTGGATCCGCACCGACTACCGCTTCCCGGACCGCCTCGAGGCCGAAAGCTCCGTAGGTTTCTTCTTTGGGAACGAAATGCTCGAAAAGATCCGGCAGGATGAGCACGGGGTGATATTGCCGGAATGCACAGGGATTTGGGTATTAAGAAAGGAGTAGATCATCTCCTGATTTCCAATTATTTCATTTTCTTTCGGCTATAATTACCTTCATGAAAAAAGTGGTGCTCCTGTCCCTTATGGTGGTGTTACTGGTCTCCTGTGCAGGCGCCGGAGCAGGCTCATCCACCAATTCCCAACCTACTGAATCCATTCAAAACAAGGGCTCTGATACAATCGTCAACCTGGCTCTTGCCTGGGCTGAGCACTACCAGGTCATCCACCCCGAAGTTCGCCTCTCGGTAACCGGAGGCGGATCGGGCACTGGAATCGCAGCCCTGATCAATGCCACTGTGGATATCGCCAACGCCTCGCGCCAGATCAAACCCGAGGAGATCGCTGAAGCCCAGGCGAAGGGCATCGATCCAGTCGAACACGTCATCGCCCGCGATGCTATCGCTGTCATTGTCAACCCTGACAACCCGATCCAGCAGTTAACCCTGCAGCAGATCTCCGATATTTACAGCGGAATATACAACAACTGGCAGCAGGTCGGCGGTGAAGACCGACCGATTGTGCGCCTGTCGCGTGAGACCAATTCCGGCACGCACGTGTATTTTCTCGAAACCGTTCTACGCCTAGGGCAGAAGGATAAAAAGACCCTGTTCTCAACTGACACCTTGTTGCTGGCCTCCTCGGAAGGCATCATCAACGAAGTGCGCCAGAATCCGAATGCCATCGGCTATGATGGGCTGGGCTATGTCCCCAAAGACCTGAAGATGATCGCCATTGCCCGCCAGAAAGGTGAGTCATACATTCTGCCATCCATCGCCACGGTCAACAACAACACCTACCCGATTGCGCGCGACCTGTATATGTACACTGCCGGGCAGCCTGTTGGCGCCGTGGCAGCCTACCTGGATTGGATATTATCTGACGAAGCCCAGGCTATTGTTGCCGAATTGGGCTTTGTACCTGTAAAGTAGGATTATGGATAGATCTGTCGATTGGCGTGAATATGTCATCACCCGGGCCATAAAAACCAGTGGGTATTCTGCCATATTGTTCGTTGGTCTGATCTTCTTATTCCTGTTAAAGGAAGGCCTTCCAGCATTGGCGAAAGTACCCATCAGCAATTTGCTCAGCACACGCTGGTATCCCATTGAAGATTTCTTTGGCATTCTGCCCCTGCTTACCGGATCGCTGATCGTCACGTTGGGAGCCGGGTTGATCGCCATTCCACTCGGGCTTGGCTCGGCCATCTTCATCGCCGAGATCGCCCCGCGCTGGCTGCGCGAGATCCTGAAGCCCCTGGTTGAATTGCTGGGTGGGTTGCCTTCGGTCGTGCTCGGTTTTCTGGGCATCCTGGTGCTGTCCCCAAATCTGCGCATCCTGTTGGACCTGCCAACAGGTCTGACAGCCCTGGCAGGCTCGCTGCTTCTTGGCGCTATCGCCATCCCGACTATCGTATCCATCGCCGAAGACGCACTCGACTCGGTGCCGCAATCCTATCGGGAGGGTGCCCTGGCTGTGGGCGCAACACGCTGGCAGACTATCTGGCGCGTCACCCTGCCTGCTGCCCGTTCCGGAGTTCTGACAGCCGTCATGCTTGGCATCGGGCGCGCCCTGGGTGAGACAATGGCGGTCATGATGGTGACCGGCAACGCACCCGTCATGGCTACCCGCTGGAATTCGCTTTTCATGCCAGCCCGTACCATGACAGCCACAATTGCTGCCGAGATGGGCGAGGTTGCCAATGCATCCACCCATTACAGTGTGCTCTTCTTTATCGGTCTGGTGCTGTTCCTGATCTCTCTGGCAGTCAATGTAACCGCCTCATCGGTGATCTTCCGCCAGAAGAAACGCGCTGAAAGGATCCTGTCCTGATGAAGACCAACCTGCGCATCAACCAGAACCTGTCCCAGAAGCTGGGCTTTTCCTTCCTGTCCCTGGTCATGGTGGTCACGGTCCTTCCCATCCTGGCCGTGATTGTTTACATTTTCCTACAGGGTTCTCCAGCCATCTCGTGGGAATTCCTGGGAGGTTTCCCGCGCGACGGAATGCGCCAGGGCGGTATTTTGCCTGCCATCGTGGGCACCTTTTACCTGACGCTCGGCACAGCCATTTTTTCGGTTCCACTCGGCATCGCCGCGGCCATCTACCTGGCAGAATATGCACCTGAAAATAAGGTCACCCGCCTGATTCGCATTGCCATCATCAACCTGGCCGGCATCCCCTCCGTGGTGTATGGCTTGTTCGGCCTGGGTCTGTTCGTCTTCTTCCTGAACTTTGGTACCAGCCTGCTGGCAGCCTCACTGACACTTTCGATCATGACCCTGCCGGTTATCATCAGCGCCGCTGAAGAGGCTCTGCGGGCGGTTCCGCAGGCTTTCCGGACGGTCAGCATCTCGCTGGGCGGCACACGCTGGCAGACCATTCGCCGCATCGTCCTGCCTCAGGCGCTTCCTGGAATCATCACCGGGGTTATCCTCGGTCTGGAACGAGCCGCTGGTGAAACAGCCCCCATCCTGTTCACCGGGGCAGCTTTTTTCCTGCCTCGCCTGCCCAATTCACCCTTCGATGCCACCATGGCGCTGCCCTACCACCTTTTCGTGATCTCCACCCAGGTTCCTGAGATGCCCTTCCAGATCCAGTATGGCACAGCCCTGGTCCTGCTCACATTTGTCCTGGGCATGAATATCATCGCCACTGTCATCCGCTCCCGCGCCAGGGCCAGGAGACAATGGTGAGATAGGATAAACGATTGACCACGAACGATGGACCAATTTTCTCAACTTGGAGAATATGATGCCGTATAAGTTTGAGCAATTGGAAGTATGGCAATTGGCATTGGATCATATCGATTCCATTTATGGTTTTGTAGAAGAATTGCCGCGAAGTGAGGATTTCAACCTAAGATATCAGATCATCCGGTCGGCAACTTCAGTAGAACAAAATATCGCTGAAGGCTGTACAGGTCAGTCTGATGCAGAACTGACTCACTTCTTGGGTATGTCAATCCGCTCACTGATCGAAACGGTAGCCTGCTTACATTTGATCCAGAGAAGGCATTTTATCAACGATGAATCTTCTATCTACCAGGTATTTGCCAATTCGCAAATGCTTGCCTGCAAGTTACAATCTTTTCACAAGTCGATCTTGGCTGCCTCCAGCCACATCCGTGAGGATGCAACCGAATATTTTATAGAAACGGACGAGTACTTATCGTCCATCGTCGATTGCCCATCGTCAAAAATATGAACAAGATCATTGTTGACCACCTGAATTTACAATATAGTGACGGAACTGAGTCGCTACGCGACATCAGCCTGGATATTCCCGCCCATGCCATTACGGTCCTGTTTGGCCCAGCCGGGGGTGGAAAGTCGTCCCTTCTGCGCTGTCTCAACCGCCTGAATGACCTGACCGAGGTCAAAACCACCTCGGGTCGCATCCTGCTGGATGGGAAAGACATTCTCGACCCGGGTACGGATGTAATTGCCCTGCGCCGCAAGGTCGGGATGGTCTTCGCCCGCCCGGTAGTCCTGCCACTCTCCATTCGCGGGAACATAACCTACGGGCAGGAACTGGCAGGCGAGACACGCAGATCCCGCCTGGACGAAGCCGTGGAGCGCAGCCTGAAACTATCCGCCCTGTGGGACGAGGTCAAGGACCGCCTGAACGATCCCGGCATCGCCCTTTCCGGCGGTCAGCAGCAGCGCCTGTGCCTGGCGCGCGTTCTGGCAAATCAGCCCGAGGTCATCCTGCTGGATGAGCCCACCAGCGGGTTGGATCCGCTCTCCACGGGCAAGGTCGAGGATGCCCTGCAGGTCCTCAAACAGGATTACACCATCGTGCTCGTCCCGCACTCCGTTCAACAGGCTGCCCGCACCGCAGATTATGCTGCCTTCTTCTTGCAGGGCGAACTGGTGGAATGGGCCGAAGGCAAGAACATCTTCACCAATCCGTGCGAAAAGCATACCGAAGACTACGTGGAAGGCAGGTTTGGTTGATGTGCAAAAACCATGCTTTTTCCTAAAGTGAACGTTTCAAGAATATCTGCACCACCATTTTGACCACTCGAATCTTGAGGCAACCTCGATATGATCGCAAAATCAAAAACCACCACATCATTCAGTAGAAAAACATTATTCGCGATCCTGGTAATCCTTGGATTATCAGGTTGTGATATTACTCAAGGAACTGAACCGGCTCCTACCCGGATCCTTCCAACAGCAATCCCCACCCTGGCTATAGAAACGGACTTACCATTTGAACCAACATCCGCCCAGATGCCAAATGAAGGATCAGGTGTGTGCGATCATCCATACTGGCCGGTGTATGAGGGTGCCAGTTGGGTCTATTCGGTGTATGAAAACCATTCAGGTGATCCCGGACCTTCCTATGAAGAAACCTGGACGGTTTGGGGAGTTGAGCCGGTCACCGACAGAACACAATTCCAGTTGAAGACTTCCAATACCTACGATGACGCCAGCGGCACGAGTGATTTGTTTTCCTGCGACCAGTCAGGCATTTATAACTCCGGTCTGGAAATGCTCAACTCGTTTGGCGCACCAGTCATGGTCCTGCCAACCGGCGGGAATTTTTACCCAGGATTTACGTGGAATCGTGCAGACGGCGCTCAATATCTCCTGCATGAGTATCAAGTGGAAGAAACACCATTTGGAGTTCTTCCGACGATCACATTTGGAATGGATGATCCCTTCGGGATGGGAACAGTCCTGTACAAGTATGCGGAAGGTATCGGCCTGATCGAATTGACCATTTCCAGCGATACAATTACCATCGTCAAGAAACTGTCAGCCTATTCATCAGGAACAGGGAACGAGATCTCCCCCACTCCGTACGCACTGCCTCAAAACACAGGGGAGGCCTTAACCCGGTACATCATGGCCGACATCCAGCTTGGGTCAGTTTATGATTATTACCTGGCTTCCAGTCAACCGGAAGCCTCGGAAGCAATTCGCAGATGGGACCAGGGCATCCGGGTGGTCAATATTGGATCCTTTGAAAGGAAGGTGGTCGGCAATTATGGCTGGCAGATCACCTACCTTGGATCAGATCAGTACATCAATGGCATGGATGTCCAACTGTCCGATCCTCCGGTTGTCAATACGCCTGCTCCTGCCAATCTGCCTCCCTATATCAACAATGTAATCCTTCGAAATGACCGTTCTTCAGGGCACCTTATCATCTGGCAGGACATATTTTTTCAGGATGTGGATGGAGATGCCAATTATGTGCATTACCGCTTGGTAAACATCACAGCAGGTTACTCCGCCACCACCCAGGATGGTAACATCACGATGTCCACGGACCAGGTCAATGGCACAATGCTCAGCGGAAAATGGGTCTGCGGCGGTGGAACATACGATACAACGCTGGAGGTTGTCATCTATGATATGGGAGGACATACCAGTAATTCGGTCAGTTATACGATGTCATGCAATTAAAGGATGAAAACAACCCGCCCACTTTGCATACAGGGTACCCTTTGAAAGGCGGTTTCAGGTAACTCATGACTGAAAAAATTCTCGTCGTTGAAGACGAACCCTCCCTGCAGGAGACCCTGGTCTACAACCTGGAGAAACAGGGTTATACGGTTGAAGCGGTTGGTGATGGACTTCTGGCAGTTGCCGCAGCCCGAAAAAATGCCCCCGATCTGATCATCCTGGATATCATGCTGCCGGGAATGGATGGTATCGAAGTCTGCAAGAACGTGCGCAGGGAGATGAGCGTTCCCATCTTGATGCTGACAGCCCGCGATGACGAGATCGACCGCGTTGTCGGGCTGGAGGTCGGTGCGGATGATTACCTGACAAAACCTTTCTCCATGCGTGAGTTGATGGCCCGTGTCAAGGCACAATTGCGCCGCACCCAGTTCATCCGCACTGAACTGGAAAAGCTGCAACCAGTCGAAAGCGGGGACCCTCACAAGGTGCTGACTTTTGGCAATCTGGTCATCAACCAAACCCGCCGGGAAGTGACCCTGGACAGCCAGGTGCTCTCCATTAAGCCGCAGGAATATGACCTGCTGGTCTTCTTTACCGAACACAAGGGGCAAATGCTCTCGCGTGAGTTCATCCTAGAGCGCGTCTGGGGCTGGGATTTCATTGGCGACAGCCGCACGGTGGACGTGCATGTGCGCTGGCTCAGACAGCGCATCGAGAAGGACCCCGCCAGTCCCGAACGCATCGTGACCGTACGGGGAGGAGGCTATCGCTTCGAAGGATGAACCCCTATATTTTAACGGGACTCACGCTCACAATACTGGTGCTGGGCTGGTTCACCTGGCGTTATTTCCACCTGCACCGCAACTTGCGCTCTTATTCCGAAATTCTACGCCACGCCATACAGGAAGGATTATCAACAGAAACCCTGCCGCAGGATGTGAGCGGTTTGGAAGGTCTCTCCAATGCGGTCAGAGCTCTATCTGCATCTCTGGAAGCGCATGCTATGGATGTGGATGCCGAACGCGCCAACTTGTCCGCAGTCCTTGAGCGAATGACTGACGGCGTCTTGATCGCTGATGCCGAGGGTTATGCAACCTACCTGAACCCGGCGGCTGAGCAATTGTTCAATGCGCCGGATGCATTGGGCAAATCGGTAACGGAGATCGTTCGCCACCACCAATTGGTGGAAGCCTGGCATCTCAGCCTCAAGACAGGTCAAAAACAGGAAGAATCCATTGAGGTTCCCGGTTCACGCCAATTCCTGCAATTGGTGATCCTGCCGGACAGGGAAGTGGGAGGTTCGCTCCTGCTGGTACAAAACCTGACGCGTGTCCGGCGGCTGGAAAAAGTGCGTCGCGACTTCATATCAAATGTATCCCATGAACTGCGTACCCCGTTGGCTTCCCTCAAAGCCCTGACCGAGACTTTGCGGGACGGCGCCTTGAATGATCCGGTGGCAGCACCGCGTTTCCTTGAGCGCATTGAGACAGAAGTGGATGCCCTGACCCAAATGGCACAGGAACTGCTCGACCTGGCACGTATCGAATCCGGGCAGATTCCGATGGAATTGGACAGGGTGGATCCGTCCAGACTGCTTGCCTCGGTTGCCGACCGCATGACCGCCCAGATCGAACGTGCCAGCCTGACCCTGAAAGTGGAACAACCGGTAGGCTTGCCTGATATTCGAGCCAATGCGCCCCGCCTGGAACAGGTCCTGGTCAATCTCATCCACAATGCCATCAAGTTCACCGCCGCAGGAGGAGAAGTGATCCTTTCAGCCAGGGTGGACAATGGGTTTGTGAGTTTCGCAGTCAAGGATAACGGCGTGGGCATCCCGGAGGATGAACTGGAACGTGTCTTTGAACGCTTCTACAAGGCGGATCGGGCTCGTTCAGGAGGTGGTACCGGGTTGGGCCTATCGATCGCACGGCACATTGTCGAGGCCCACGGGGGCACCATCCGGGTCGAGAGTATCGAAGGGCGGGGCAGCACGTTCATATTCACCATCCCGATTTATTAGTAAGGCGGCTTTCCCGCAGGTCCCCGCATGAGTATTCCCGCCGAAGGACTCGTAATAACATATCGTCCCGAAGGTTATTGTTAAGTCAAACTTGTCTCTTAACCAAACCTTCGGGACGTTTTTCATAAAAATCTCCCCGCGCCGAGCACGCATGGGGAAGGGGGGATGATGTCAGCCTTAGCGCCACTTGCACCTGCATGCGAGTGCACGTGAGCATCTCATTGTTAACTGTGAGACTCTTCGTTCGCACTCAAAGTGACAAATATAGACTTTCACCTAAACAGTGTTTCGGCGCAAATATCAGCATCTCGCTCACCCTTTTTCCCCGTAAATACTTAACAATTTGTTAACCACGCCTTCATTGATACTTAATCTCCTTGCAGTATGATACAGGCATGTTAAAGGAGATTAATATGGATATCGTATTTTTGATCGTTCTGACGATCGCCTTGATTGTTGTCTTTGCTGTGGATAATATCCAGAAACAAAGGAATTTACAGGGAAAGAAATAACTGCAATGAACAAGCATATTTTGGTAACAAATGATGATGGCGTCCTCTCACCCGGTCTCCTGGCGTTGGTGCAGGAGATGCGCAAATTGGGAAGGGTCAGCATCCTGGCCCCGGATCACAACTGGTCAGGCGGAGGGCACGTCAAGACCCTGGATCGCGGCTTGCGCGTTCGTGAAGTGCGCTTAAGTGACGGAACCCGGGCTTTCGCCAGCGATGGCGCTCCTTCCGACTGCGTGGCACTGGCTGCCCTTGGTTACATCCAGGAGCCCATCGACCTGGTCGTCTCCGGCATCAATGTGGGTGCCAACCTGGGTCACGATGTGACCTATTCCGGCACGGTCACTGCCGCCATGGAAGCCGTGATCGCCGGTATCCCCGGTGTGGCCGTCTCCCTTGAAGTTCCGGAAAACCACATTGGTGAGATCGATTTCGAACCTGCCGCCCGTGCTGCCCGCAGCGTGGTGGCACAGGTCATCCGCAACGGCCTGCCTCCCGAGATCCTGCTTAATGTGAACGTCCCATTCCTGGACGACAACCAGATGAAGGGTTTTCGGCTGACCAGGCAGGGCTTGCGTGTTTATCACAACCGCCTGGACGAGCGTATTGACCCGCGTGGCCGCCCATACTACTGGATCGGCGGCGATGCCCCCACCGGCGTCTCCGAACGCGGCAGCGACATCGGTGCCTTGTCCGAGGGTTATGTCTCGGTCACCCCGCTGCACCTGGACCTGACCGCATACCGCATGCTGCCAGACCTGAACACCTGGGGCCTGGAGGAACAAAAGCCTGGCGAAGAGCCGTTTTTGCTGGAAACCCGGGTTGAAAAGATCCTGGAGGAGGCTGCCATCACAGGTAATTAGCCTTCTCCCGGCTCCACCCGGATGGAATGATTGTGTTAGAAACGTCGCAGACAGGAATTGCGCCGTTTTTTTGTTTAAATTTCTTAACACACCGTTAACCATTCATTGCCTTATTGTTAAACATTGCTTGTTAAACTTATTCCTGGAAAAACAAATCAAAATAATCAGGAGAAAAGATTAATGCACAAGAATTTTATTTTTGCCACGTTCGTTATGATCGTCGCCATTCTGGCTCTCAGTGCCTGCGGTCCGGCAGCTACCACTTCCACCGTGGAGATACCCGTGAACACTCCCGCACCTGCTTCAGATACACCTGTGCCTGTCAATGATGCGCTCGCCATGTACCTGCCTGAAGCAGTCACCGGGGACATTATTACAGCCGGATCATCAACAGTCTTCCCGCTTTCCGAGCGCATGAAACAACGTTTCGAAGAGGAAGGCTTTACCGGTAATCTCACCATTGACAGTATCGGCTCCGGTGCCGGTTACTCCCGTTTCTGCGTGGATGGGGATACAGACATCTCCAATGCCTCTCGTGCCATCAAGGACAGCGAAGTGGCTTCCTGCCAGGCGATCGGTCGTGAGCCGATTGAATTCCGCGTTGGCACAGATGCCCTCTCGGTCGTGGTCAGCAAGGACAACACCTTTGTAACCGATGCAACCTCGGCTGAACTGGCACAGATCTTCTCAACCGCTGAGAAGTGGTCAGACGTGCGCCCCGAGTGGCCGGCTGAACCCATCCTTCACTTCATCCCCGGCACAGATTCAGGAACCTTTGACTACTTCGTGGAAGCCATCATGGCTCCAGCTTTCCCTGGCAACGATGGAAAAGCCAGCATGGAAAATGGTAAAACCGCCATTCTGGCAGCTGACAACCTGCAGCTTTCCGAGGACGATAATGTCCTTGTTCAGGGTGTGGAAGGCAGCCCATATGCCATCGGTTTCTTCGGATTTGCCTACTTTCAGGAAAATGCCGACAAATTGACCGTGCTTTCGGTCGATGGTGTAGTCCCCACAATAGCCGCTGCTGAAGATAATTCCTACCCGCTCTCTCGCCCACTCTTCATCTACTCAACCTCGCAGATCATGATGGACAAACCCCAGGTGGCAGCCTTCATCTACTTCTACCTGACCAATGTCAACAACGAGATCCAGGATGTCGGATACTTCCCTGCCAGCCAGGAAACCCTGGATGCAGCCCTGAACTCCTGGTATGCAGCAGTTGGAATGCAGCCATAAGCATCGGCTGAAGATCACATAATTCTTAACCATAACCTTCCCACTCGGCGAGTGGGAAGGTTATCATCACGAAAAGGCAAATACATGAATGAAATTCAGAACACGATGGAAGAACGTCCCATGTATCCAACCAAGGCTTCGGGTTTAAAGAATAGACGCATATTGGGTGAAACCCTCATACGATCTTTATTATTTCTGGCAGGAATTTTCTCGATCTTAACAACACTCGCCATAATCTACGAGCTGGGCAAGGAAGCCTGGCTTTTCTTCCGTTTACCGGAGGTGAACCTCTGGCAATTCCTGACAGGCACATCCTGGCAGCCTCACATCAATGAATTTGGTGTTCTGCCGTTGGTAACCGCCACGCTGGTGACCACCTTCATTGCCATGCTGATCGCCATTCCATTGGGCCTGGCAACAGCGGTCTTTCTATCCGAGTACGCAACCAACCGGTCACGCAATACCATCAAACCTGTATTGGAGATCCTGGCTGGGATCCCCACCATCGTCTATGGCTATTTCGCTCTGACGTTCATCACGCCACTTCTGCGCTTCATTTTTGGAAGTGATGTTGTGGAAATTTACAACACCGGTTCAGCCGGTATTGTCATGGGCATTCTCATCCTGCCGCTCATTGCCTCCATCAGCGAAGACGCCCTCAACGCTGTGCCACGTTCTCTGCGCGAAGCAGCCTACGGATTAGGCGCCACAAGGCTGGAAGTAGCCATCAAAACCGTTATACCGGCAGCTCTCTCCGGCATCGCAGCCGCCATCATTCTGGGGATAAGCCGTGCCATCGGCGAGACCATGATAGTGGCAGTGGCGGCTGGTGCCGGGCCAAATTTCACACTCAACCCTTTCAAAGGTGCTGAAACCATGACGGGGCATATTGTGCGCATCTCAGGCGGCGATCTGAGCTACGACTCGATAGACTACAACAGCATCTTTGCCATCGGGCTGCTTCTATTCAGCTTTACCCTTCTGCTGAATATTGTCAGTCAGCGTATCGTGCGTCGTTTCCGGGAGGTGTACGAGTGAGTGAAAAAAACCGTTCTCAACGCTTCCAGTATGATCAAAACCTGGTTGGTCGTACCAGAATCGGAAAGATTTGGAAGGTTGTTTTTCTGGTTTCCACCATTATTGGAATTCTCGCCCTGACTACCTTGCTATTGAATATTCTCAACAGCACTGTCGGTTACGTCGCCTACCAGGGCAAGATTATGGCATCATCATTGACAATCGACGGTGTTCCCCTCCAACAACAATCCAGGGATCAATTGCTGGCACTTCTGCAGGCAAACTTATCCAGCGGTGCTTACAATAAATTAAATAATGAGAAAGCATTCCAGGACCGCTCTCGGTCGGATCTGCATGCTCTGGTGCTTGAACGTATCGTACGCTACAAGGTTGTAGGATCCTGGTCCTTATGGGACTCTCTTACCCAATCGAGTCAGATCAAAAACCTGGTGACCAGTGATTTTCCGGACGCAGAATTAAAGTTCAAATCCTGGCTTACCCCTGATTTCCTGGCATCACAACAATCCAGCGAAGCTGTAACCGCAGGTGTTCGGACTGCCATACTCGGCACATTATTGACGATCCTTATCACCATCCTGTTCGCTTTCCCGGTGGGGGTTGCTGCCGCTATTTACCTGGAGGAATATGCCCGGGATACCTGGTTCAATCGCCTTGTCCAGACCAATATCAATAACCTGGCTGGCGTGCCATCCATAATCTATGGCATCCTGGGGCTGGCTATCTTTATCCGGGCATTCCAGAAGCTGACCAGTGGTGTACTATTTGGCATGGTCGATCCCGCTTCTGCCACAGGTCGCACCATCCTTTCGGCTGGTTTGACCCTGGGTCTATTGATCCTTCCCATTATCATCATTAATTCCCAGGAATCCATCCGTGCGGTTCCACAAGCCCTGCGTAAAGCTGGCTTTGGATTGGGTGCCACCAAACTTCAAACCATCTGGGCTCATGTTCTCCCTAATGCGCTGCCCGGCATCCTGACCGGCACCATCCTGGCCATCAGCCGGGCTATCGGCGAGACGGCTCCACTGGTGGTGGTGGGAGCCTCCACAGCCATCTCCTTTGACCCGGGTATCTTTTCACGCTTTACCACTCTGCCCATCCAGGTCTATCAGTGGACCGCCCGCCCGCAGGATGAATGGCGTCACCTGGCAGCCGCTGCCATCGTTGCCTTGCTGGCTATAATGCTCAGCCTGAACGCTGCCGCCATACTTTTACGAAATCGTTTTGCAAGGAAATACTGACCTTTTTGGAGATATAACGCATGACAGATAATGATTACATTCTTGAAGCACACGATCTTAATGTTTTCTATGGTTCCTTTAGGGCTGTAGCGGCTGTCAACCTGAATATTTTACGAAATAATATAACAGCTATCATTGGTCCTTCCGGTTGTGGTAAGAGCACGCTTTTAAGATCCTTCAACCGCATGAACGAGCTTTATACTGGAACCCGCACCGAAGGCGAAGTACGATTCGACGGTCAGAACCTGTACGATAAGGATGTGGACCCGGTGGAGGTTCGTTACCGGATCGGGATGGTTTTTCAAAAAGCCAACCCATTCCCGAAATCCATCTATGAGAACATCGCCTGGGGGGCGCGTATTCATGGCTTTAAGGGTAATATGGACGAGCTGGTTGAGTTTTCCCTGCGCCAGGCAGCCTTGTGGGACGAGGTCAAGGACATTCTCAAACAATCCGGTTTGTCACTCTCCGGGGGTCAACAACAGCGCCTGTGCATCGCCCGCGCCATCGCCATCCAACCGGAGGTGATCCTGATGGACGAGCCTGCCTCTGCCCTCGACCCGATCGCCACCCTCAAGATCGAAGAGTTGATGCAGGACCTGAAAAAGAAATATACGATCGTGATCGTCACCCATAACATGCAGCAGGCTGCCCGTGTCTCGGATTTTACAGCCATGATGATGCTGGCAGGTACCGAGTCGCGTTCCGGCACTGTCATTGAATTCGATGCCACCAACAGGATCTTCACCCGCCCCTCGGACAAACGCACGGAAGATTACGTCACCGGACGGTTTGGGTAGTGATGCAAAATAAAAATGAGTATAATATCTTCAACCGATTAAAATGAGGTAACATGCGAAAAACTTTTGAACTTGAGATCCAGCAATTAAAAGACGAGGTCCTGCTGCTGGGTAGCCTGGTGGAACAGGCTGTCCTGGAGTCAGTGGATGCTCTCAAGAAACGGGACATCCCGGCCTCGCAGCTTGTTTATGATGCCGACAAACGCATTAACGCCATTCGCTACGAGATCGAAGAGAAGGTCATGGTTTCCATCGCCACCCAGCAGCCTATGGCACACGACCTGCGCCTGCTGGCCTCCCTGCTGGAAGTCAGCGGGGAGCTGGAGCGCATGGGGGATTATGCCAAGGGCATCGCCAGGATCAACATCCGCATGGGCGATCAGCCTCTTTTGAAACCTCTGATCGATATCCCGCGCATGACCCAGAAGGGCACGGATATGCTGCACCGCTCCCTGACGGCCTTTGTGAACGAGGACGCTGCGGCTGCCCGCTTGATCCCGACCGAGGATGATGAAGTGGATGCCCTTTACAACCAGATCTATCATGAATTGATGCTGTTCGTCATCCAGGATGCGCGCAGTATCGAACGCGCCAACTGGCTGCTGTGGGTGGCCCACAACCTGGAGCGATTATCGGACCGGGTCACCAACATCTGCGAACGCACCATCTTCGTCGCCACCGGTGAAATGAAAGAGATCGACATCAGCGATGACGAACACAAAAGCCTGGCAGAATGACTTGAACACCAACAGGGCGGGAGCATGCTCCCGCCCTGTTTTTTTATCCTGATCGTTCAGTCCCCGACTGGGACAACACTCACTTTACACACAACATCCCCGGTCTTACTGCAGCTTATATGGCAATTCGATAATAGATCAATCAAGATAAAAAGGATATAATTGATAAAATATCAATCATGATGATCATCCCGTATTCAACAAGGAGCAAATAATGTCCACCTATGTTTTGGTACATGGAGCCTGGCACGGCGCCTGGTGCTGGTTCAAAACAACACCCCTGCTGCAAGAACTCGGTCACAAGGTGATCACCCCTGACCTTCCGGCACATGGTATTGATAAGTCCGCCACCGCTTCGGTCACCCTCCAGGGCTACTCCGAGCGCATCATTAACATCCTGGATGCCAGCCCGGAGCCGGTCATCCTGGTCGGTCACAGCATGGGCGGCATCGTCATCACGGAAGCTGCCCAGGCCCGGCCAGACAAGATCTCCAAACTGGTCTATGTGACCGCTTTCCTGCTCCAGGATGGCGAGACCTTGCTGGACGTAGCCTCAAAAGACCCGCTTGCCCTGGTGCTGCCCAACCTGGTCATGAGTGGCGACGGGTCTTCCGCTACCCTCAAAGATGAGGTCCTGAACGACGCCTTCTACGGTGACTGCAGCCCCTCCGATATCGCCCTGGCGCGCAGCCTGCTGGTGCCGCAGGCGGGAGCACCTTTCGCCACCCCAATCCACACCACGGAAGATGCCTGGGGAAACATCCCGCGTTTCTATATCGAATGCCTGCAGGACAGAGCCATCACGATCGACTCCCAACGCGGTATGGTACAAAAGAACGGAGTTGTCCGGGTTCATCGCATGAATACCTGTCATTCCCCCTTCCTTTCCGCCCCTGCAGATCTGGTAAATCATCTTGTAGATCTCTAGCCTGTTTAATTCCTTTTTCCAAAGTTTAGGGAATATAAACATTAACCTTCATTCCTGAATAATTCCGCCTGGTCTTCCACCAGGCGGATCATATTTTCCACCCCATTCTCCGCGCGGATGCTCTCACCCACCTGTGCGGCACGCACCCGCATGTTTGCATCATTTTGGGCAGCCAGTAACGCAGCAGAAAGGGATTCAGTGGTCAGGCCTTTGAGCGGGATGGGCTGCGGACCGGCTCCCAGTTCTGTCACGCGTTTTGCCCAGAAGGGTTGATCCGTTGCCGACGGCAGCACGATATTGGGAATGCCCGCCCTCAGCCCGGCGCCGGTGGTACCCGCTCCGCCATGATGCACCACGGCCAGGCAACGTGGCAGCAGCCAGGTATGCGAAGCCTCCGGCAGGACTAACACATTGGGGGGGATCCTCTGTTCCAAATTTCCTCCCCAGCCGGTCAGAAGGATGCCCCTCTGCCCATTATGTGCCAGGGAATCCAGCACCGTCTTCAACACCCGCCCGCCTTCCCGGTTCAGGTTGCTTCCAAATGTGATGCAGACCGGTGCATCGCCTGATTCCAGGAACTTCATCAATTCAGCCGGAGGCTGGTAATCCGGCTCTTCCAGGAAGAAATAACCGGGAATATGAATGTGAGGCGAAGTCCAATCCGTCGGGCGGGGCAGGACGGTGGGGCTGTAGGCCATCACCAGCGGGGTCAGCGGACGGACGCTGTCCTGTTTGAAGGGCCAGGACAGCTTTTTGGGGAAATTCTGCGGGTGGCTCTTTCGCAAGCCTGGAACACCAGCATTGCCCCCATACCAGAAGATCTGCGTGGCCAGCCAGTGGCTCAGGTAACTGGGCAACCCGGGCGGCAGCCAGGACATAGCCACATTTGGGAAAGCGCGCGTTGGAGCGAACATGGGAAAGGTCTGCACGGAAATATCAGGAATGCCCAGCTCCCTTGCAAAGCTGTGACCGCCCGTGGTGAACAGGAAGGAATGGATGACCAGGTCAGCCCCCTGCAGAGCCTGGTATGAGACCTGCACCACCTTGGGAGCAATGGCATAGATATACTTCCGCATGGCTTTCACCATACGCACCGGGTTCGTCCCGGCATTGTTCAGTTGCAGGCTGATCTCAGAAGGGTCCCCGGGCAGAGCCGAGAAATCCACACCGTAGTGGGCAGCCGCGTCAGCAAAGCGACCGGGCGCTACAAGGCGGGGAGTGTGACCGGCACGCTTCAACCCAAGCGCCAGCGCCAGGAAAGGCTGGAAGTCGCCGCGCGAGCCGTAGGTCAACAGGGTGATATGCATATTCGGATTATAACGGGATCATTCCAGCTTGTCAGGCATTTTTCAATTGATCAGGCACTCAAAAACTTCAAAAATCATTACAGGGTATTTAATCAATATTTACAATTCCTTTACATTCAAACTGTATCATACGCTCATTGACAAGGAATTCCTTGCAAATTCAGATCACTAAAGGAGATCTAAAATGAAGAAAATAGTGGTAGTTTTAATGGTAGTAGCCGTGGCAGCCGTGGCTCTTGGGGCTGCAGGTATGGTCTATGCCCAGGCACCCACCCCCCAGGCTCCCGTTTTTGGAACCGGTTATGGGTACGGCATGATGGGCGGCGGGATGCGCGGCGGACGCATGGGTCAAAGTAATTTCGCTGGCACCGGAGGTGGTGTGTTGCATGACGCCATGATCGCAGCCTTTGCCGACAAATTCGGTATTTCCGTGGAAAACCTGGTGGCCAGGCTGGATGCAGGTGAGACCGTGGCTGATGTTGCTTTTGCGCAAGGTCTTACGGTCGAAGAGTTCCGAACCCTGATGACACAGGCGCGTGCCCAGGCAGTTGCCAAGGCTGTAGCCGATGGCTCTCTGACTCAGGAACAAGCCGACTGGATAGCGCAGCGCGGTGGTGGCAGGATGTTTGGCACCGGAGGCGGACAAGGCATGCACGCTGCCGGGCAGGGTCAATTCGCCAACCCGAATTGCCCTTATGACGGTTACGTTCAACCCTGATTAATAGTCTTACCCGATCCTGAAAAATTCAGGAAAATAAAATATGAGCATCGCTAAGCGGTGCTCATATTTTTGATCATTATCAGTTTTACTCTCCGGTGACAATGGGCAGACCCTGTGCCTTCCAATCTCTGACACCACCATCCATGCTGGTCACTTTCACAAACCCAGCCCACAGGAGGATATCCCTGCCCGGATTGCTGCGATTGCCGCAGTTGCAAACTACCACGATCGTCTTATCAGACGGGATCTCGCTCAAACGGTCGGGAAGTTCGCCCAGCGGGATCAGGGTGGAACCTGGGATATGGAAATTCACCCATTCGTCCGGTTCGCGCACATCCAGGATGAAGGCACCTTCATCCCTTAACTGGGCTGCCTGGTTAATGCTGATGTTCTGCGCCAGTCCCGTGGCTGCCGTTTTGTTGAGCAGCAGGTAGATGCCCGTTCCTACGGCAGCCATCAACACCACGCCCATCAGGACCCAGCCCCAGGCGGGGAAGGTTTTTTGGGGAGCAGATTTGGGCTTGCTGTAGCTGACCGGTTTGGGGGCAGTTTTACGGTCGCGGCTTTTTGATTTTTGACTCAATTATTTTCTTTATCCTTAATTTCCTGGTAATCACGTTTTTACGGAAATGTTTTTAAGGATGTAGTTTGATTCCTGGAGAAACAATCGAAAAAACTTTATACCCGGATCTTGCCGCAATATCACAATATTTCGCAAATCTCTTTCGTCCCCATCGATTGGGTTCATGTTGTATTTTCTACAAAATTATGGTTAATTTTCACCTGATCCACATGGTTTACCGGTTAAACCTGAAATATCGGTAAATTGATAGAAATCCTTACTGGATGAAAAATATTGTTGATCATGTAAAATTTCAAAATCAGCCTGAAAATAATGATTGAATATGAACCTGAATGAATTGACAGGAGAAATATCTTCAGGTATGGATCCTTTGTCAATACCAGGCAAGTAATATGCATTCAATATGGAATATCGTTCCCTTAAGCAGCTATTTGTAATTGAATTGTAATCAAAAAAAATTCCTGAACCGTGATCACCCTGAAGAATGATGACCGGTGGATTCTTAGAATTTTCAATAATGCCGGTAATCGCGATCATTATTTTGTCATTAACAAACTGTAGTTGCTCTAAATAGTTGTTCTGCGATAATGAAGTGTCCCCATCCATTTTCGGAGCATCTATCAATGAAAAAGGATAATCAGGATCGATAGTTTCTCCCGAACCTTTAAAGACGTAAGGAGGATGAGGAGCAAGAATATGGGCAAATACAAATTTTGGTCCAGGAATTGAAGCCACATTCGGTAATTGACTGAATATATATAAAATGGTGTTGCGATGTGTATCATAAGATGGATATGAGATCCCCAACCAACTCATATTGCGCAATATATTTAAATTGGTGAAATTCAGAAAAGGGTTTTCAAAATTCTTTAGCATAATAGGGTATGCTGCTTCATATCGATCGCCATCCCTGATATCAGTGAAATCCCACCCACTTGAAAAAAAGATAGTTTTATATCCCATATCTTCCAGAATATTTCGAACTTCACTATGCTGTATTGTGTCTGCGATCGGCCACCACGACGAAGAATTACCCATAACTTGTGCCATGGGATCTAGATATTGCATATTGAGCGATGACGATAGGGAGAATACTGTTCGCGGGTAATTCGCCTGGCTGGCGGGCGCAACAAAAAAACCTTTTTCGTCCAGAGAATCGATAAATAATGAGTTATCAAATCCAAGAACAGATAAAAGTATATCCTCCCGTCCATACCCATCCATTATTATGTAATAAATATCCGGTCTTTCCAAATCTGACAACAATAATTCAGAATAATTATCAACTGGTAGGATGAGATTTTCTCTTGAAACTCGGGGAATTCCAACCATTTGGTTAATAAAGAGCGTAGAAGTGATACAAACCAATACGATGCTAATAAAATTTAATATTAGATTGCTCTCTATTAAATCAGGTTTTTTTAACAAGAATTTTAGTAGAAGAAAAGTTGCCAGATAACTGATCAATATCACCAGGAAAACAGGCCAGATATAAAATAAGCCCAGCACTAGGATCGAAGCAAACAACCCTGAGGTTTTGAGATTACGGGAAACAAGATATCCAATAAATAGAAAGAGAATAAATACAAACAATGAAAAGATCGTTGGATATATTAAGTCGATTGGATTAATAAAAAGTGATGAATCGCTCTTGAAAACATAGATGATCAGCCCGCTGCATAATGAAAATAAAGTTCCATGCAATATATATTTCATTTTTTTCATAACAATCTTTCTCCCCCATCGATGGAATCAACGCGGTAGTGGCAGCCACGGCTGTGGCGGTTGTGACGGGCTGCCTGAGCCACCACCAGGGCCGTTTCCACGGCATTGCGCAGACCGATCAATCCATCGCTCAAGCGAGTTGATCGGTAGAAGGTCTCGATCTCATTCTGGATATGGCGCAACTCGCGAATGGCGCGAGACATGCGGTCTCCGGAGCGGATCAGACCAACATAATGCCACATGATGTTTTGGATGGTCTGCATATCACCTTGGATCAAGGCTGGGTCGGGATCCACGGTCAGGTTGCTCTCATCCCAGGGAGGAATGGTCTCCCGACCCGGGATCAGCTCACGTTCCGGTTTGGCAAGCTCGCGCCTGACATGCTCACCGGCTCGCTGCCCCCAGACCAGTCCCTCCAGCAGGGAAGTTGACGCCAGGCGGTTGGCGCCGTGCAACCCCGTACAGCTAACTTCTCCCACGGCATACAAATTCAGAATATTGGAGCGCCCCCTTTCATCCACTTCCACACCTCCGCAGAAATAATGTGCAGCCGGTACGACCGGGATGGGTTCGCTTGTCATATCAATCCCAGCGCGCAGGCAGGTGGCATGGATGTTCGGGAAGCGTTCCCGGATGGCTTCCGGAGAGGCATGCGATGCAATATCCAGAAGCACATGAGAATACCCATGCGTTTCCATTTGGTGGTGGATGGCACGCGCCACCACATCGCGCGGCGCCAGGTCTTTCCATTCAGGCGAATACCTGGCCATGAATGGTTTCCCATCCGGTGTCAGCAACACACCTCCCTCGCCTCGCACCGCCTCGCTGATCAGAAAACCGTCCATTCCTGGCGTAGCCAGCGAGGTCGGGTGGAATTGGACATATTCGGCATTGATGATGCGCGCTCCAGCCCGGTGTGCCATCGCCAGGCCATCGCCACGCGCCCGCGGTGGATTGGTGGTATTCAAATAGATCCTCCCCAATCCGCCGGTAGCCAGGATGGTTACAGCCGAAAGGTAGCGGTGTACCATGCGCGTGGTCTGGTCGAAAACATAAGCCCCGTGGCAGGTGATGGGCTGATAATTGGTGAGTGGATCCCGGGCATGATGCGGAAAAGTGATCAGGTCCACAGCTGTCAGATCCTTCACAAGGGTCACGTTCGGATTTTTTTCCAGGGCTTGCAGCATTCCAGAAATGATAGCTTGCCCGGTGGTATCCCCAACATGTGCAATACGCCGCCGGGAATGGGCTGCTTCATTCCCCCAGTTGATCTGCCCGTTCTCATCCTTGTCAAAATCCACCCTGCAGGTTTCAATAAGGACCTTCTGCAGGGCAGACGGACCTTCTTCCGCCAGGATGCTTGCAGCCTTTGGAAAGCTGGCGCCTGCTCCTGCGGTCAAAATGTCCTCCACCAGGAGGTCAGAGCTGTCATCAACGCCGCGCCCGATGATGCCTCCCTGGGCATAGCGCGTGTTCGATTCCTGGGGATCGCTCTCAGGTGTGATGATATCGATCCTTAGGTTTGGGTCATTGGCCAGGCACAATGCCGCACTGACACCCGCCACTCCGCTGCCAATGATCAGGACATCTGTTGTTCTCATATTGTCACCCTCCTAACCGATGGCGATCATGCGCTCAACCGCTTGCAGGGCTCGCAACCGGATCGGTTCTGGAACTTCTATGACATACTGGTTCAACTGCAACGCTTTGAGCGTATCTTCCAAAGTGATCTGGTTCATATGCGGACAGCGCACACTGCAAAGGCGCAACATGGGCTTGTCCGGGTTGGCAGCAATTATGTTGTCTCCCATGGCACATTCAGTTAAAAGAAGAAAATGAGGTGCATTGGATTGCTCGATGTGGCGGATCATGGCGGTGGTGCTGCCCGAAAAATCGGAGGCTGCCACCACCTCCGGGCTGCATTCCGGGTGCGACAGGATGACCACATCCGGGAATTGCTGACGTACCGAGCGAATATCCTCCACAGTGAATTTTTCATGCACTTCGCAGCGTCCACGCCAGCCGACCATCTGGTAATCCAGGCGGGTATCAAATTCCAGCCCCCTGGCGCCCAGGGTTGGAAAGATGATATGCTTGCCGGTCTCGTTGGCCACGTTGGCAGCCAGGTATTCATCCGGTAGGAAGATGATGGTATCGGATTTAAGCGATTCGACCACATCCACGGCATTGCCGGATGTGCAGCAGATTTCGCTCTCTGCTTTGACATCGGCATAGGTATTTACATAGGTGACCACAGGCACACCCGGGAAACGTGCTCTCAAATTTCGAACATCCTCCGCGGTGATCGACTCTGCCAGTGAGCATCCAGCCTTGGCAGCCGGGAGCAGCACTGTCTTGGACGGGTTAAGGATCTTGGCAGTCTCGGCCATGAACTCCACCCCGCAGAATACGATGATGTCCTTTTCGGTTTTGGCAGCCATGCGTGAAAGGTAAAGCGAATCGCCCACAAAGTCCGGAATCGAATGGAATAGGGCTGGTTCCATGTAATTGTGTCCCAATATGACGGCATTCTTCTCGACCTTCAACCGGTTGATCTGTTCGGCAAGATCAGCCTTGATGCGCAGTTCAACATCCGGCACCACGTTGCGGAGCAGGGTTTTCATTTTCAGGTACATATCCGATTCGTGCATATCTTCCTTCCGGTTTTAAGAGTCTTTTAATGTGACATATTAAGAAAAAGAATTTAACCCAAAGGCTCAAAGACACAAAGTAGAACCAGATATTTTTCTTAGTGCCATTGTGTCTTAGTGGTAAATCATTACACCTTCTGATCTGGAATTTTCACATCCAGGCTGACATCGAAAACTGTGACGGAGTGGGTCAGGGCACCACTGGAGATGAAATCCACACCGGTGGCAGCGATGTCCCCTACGGTTTGCAGGGTCACATTTCCCGAGGCTTCCAGTCTGGCGCGCCTGTCCTGCGACAGTACCGCATTCATGGCAACCGCCTGGCGCATCATCTCCAGGCTCATATTGTCCAGCAGGATGCGCTCCACACGCAACTCAAGTGCATCCTGTACATCTTCCAACGTGCGTGCCTCCACCTCGATCTGCAGACCGGAGTTTGCGGTACGCACCCGATTGACAGCCTCCACCAACGAACCGGCAAAGTCAATATGATTGTCCTTGATCAGGATCATGTCATACAGGCTGATGCGGTGATTCTGCCCTCCGCCGCGCAGCACTGCCAGCTTGTCCAGCAGGCGCAAGCCGGGAACGGTTTTGCGGGTGTCCAGGATGACAGCCTTGGTTCCTGCCACAGCCTGCACGAACTGCTCCGTCAGGGTGGCAATGCCCGACATGCGTCCCAAAAAATTGAGAGCCGTGCGTTCGGCTGTCAGGATTGCGCGTGCTGGACCGCTCAGCCGGGACAGGATTGCCCGGTCTTGCACCCGGGCACCCTCAGGCACTAGCGCCTCAAATTCAATACGCTTATCCACCAGCAGGCAGGTGGCGGCAAACACGTCCAGGCCTGCCACCACGCCACTCTGCTTGGCAAGCAGTTCCGCCTCCAGCCAGCCTTCGGGCGGGATGATGCTGTTCGAGGTGGCATCCCCGCTGCCAACATCCTCGCGCAAAGCATTTTGGATGACAGTCAGGCTCCCTTCGGGCAGATCCTTGAAAATACGTGAAATATCCATAATTAGTTTATACCGCGAATGGACTTAAAAGAGAAGTGAGACTAAACCTGCTACTTTCTAGCAAACGTTTCTAAACCTTGGCATAGTATCGCGGTTAATTGGGTACAATTGGAATATGACCACACCATCCACAGGTTCCGACCAGATCCTCAATATCCATCTGACTCTGCTACAATACCCCATCCTCAAGGTCCGCATCCGCGCCCGCATGCGCCAGGAGCTTTTTGAGCGCGGTATCATCCAGGTGGATGCATTTGAAGCTGAAACCCTCAAGAAAGCCATCATCTCCCAGGAACGTGAGGGACTGAAAGACCCTTATGCCCAGGAAGATGCCGATGTCTGGGAACTGCGTCTGCGCCGTATCCGGGATGGCCTGACCGACTTCTATTTTGCCTACAACCTTCCCCAGGAATTGTTCGAAGAGATCATCCGCAGTGTCATTGTACAGCGTACCGGAGAGGAGCCGGACCTGGCTGCCTTCAATCCCGAACTTGCACCCCAGGACATGCTCTTTGAGCAGGCCAAATCCATCGAGCAAATTCCCGCCGAAGACCAGAAGATCTGGGAGGCGCGCCTCAAAGAGATCAAAGTGGTGCTGATTCGCACCCTGATAAGCGATCAGCTGTCGTACATCAAGATCGCCAAGAATTGGTTCACAGTCAGCGACCTGGAAGAGATCCGACGCCGTAAGATCGGGCAGGGCAAGATTGGCGGAAAATCCGCCGGGATGCTGCTTGCGGCTCGCATCCTTACCGAAGTGGGGGACGGATCAATTCGAGCCTGCATAAAGATACCGGTATCCTATTACCTGGGAGCAGATGTCTTTAATACTTTTATGATCAACAACGGCTTGATGAAGTGGGGAGATCAAAAATACAAGACCGAAGAAGAGATGCACTCTGATTTTCCCCTTATCCAGAGGGAATTTCAGACCGGGAAATTTCCAGAGGACATCCTCGAGGCCTTGCAGGATCTGCTAGAAAAAGCTGGTTCACAACCACTCATCGTTCGCTCTTCCAGCCTGTTGGAGGATAACTTCGGAACCAGTTTTGCTGGAAAATATGACAGTTATTTCTGCCCCAACCAGGGTACCCCACAGGAGAACCTGGAATTCCTGACAAATGCCATCATCATGGTGTATGCCAGTGTCCTGAACCCTGGTGCCCTGCTCTACCGCGTCCAAAAAGGATTGGTGGATTACGATGAACGTATTGCCGTGCTGATCCAGTTCGTGGAGGGTCAGCACATGGGCAGATACTACCTGCCACATGCCGCCGGGGTGGCTTTCAGCCGCAACCTGTACCGCTGGTCACCACAGATCCGACCCGAAGCCGGGTTCGTGCGCCTGGTGTGGGGGTTGGGAACGCGTGCCGTGGACCAGATCGGCAATGATTACCCTCGCCTCATTGCCCTCAGCCACCCGGAACTGCACCCGGCTGATTCGAGCCGTGCGATCAAGCATTACTCACAACGCTATGTGGACCTGATCGACATGGAAGAGAACAAGTTCAAGACTCTGCCTGTCAATGAGGTTATCTCAACACGCCTTCCCACCTTGCGCTACATGGTTCAGATCGAAGAGGACGGCTATCTCAGTCCTATGCGTATTAACCTGGTCAATACCGAGAAATTGGTGGTCACTTTTGATGGACTGTTACGGCGCACCCCCTTTTCCGGGCGGATGCGCAAACTGCTGGCCATCCTTGAAGAGCATTACCACTCTCCAGTTGATACCGAATTTGCGATCGAGATCACCGATCCCCACAGCAACCAACCGGAGATCATGATCACACTTTTGCAATGCCGTCCGCAAAGCCAGCTATCGTCGGAGAGTGAAGTCATGCTGCCTGCCGAGCTGGCGCAGGAAGACATCATCTTCTCCACACCACGCATGGTGCCGCGCGGCCGGGTGGAAGACATCCGCTATGTCCTGTTCGTATCCCCCGAAGGCTATTTCAGTCTCGGTAGCAATGCCGCCAGGATCAAGCTGGAACGCGCCATCGGAAAATTGAACGCTGCACTGCACGGGCAAGTCTTCATAAGTGTGGGACCGGGTCGCTGGGGTACTTCTACTCCCGACCTGGGGGTGCATGTCAGTTATGGGGACATCTACAACACGCGCGCCCTGGTTGAGTTGGCCGGACGAGGCATCGGCTCGGAACCTGAGCCTTCGTTTGGAACACACTTCTTCCAGGACTTGATGGAAGCCAATATCTACCCGCTGGGGATCTACCTGGACGATGCGGATGTGATCTTTAACCGGGACTTCTTCTACAAAACTCGCAATCATCTATCCAAATGGATAGAAGTTGATGACTCCCTGAAGAATTGCCTGCGTCTTATCCGGGTCAGCGACTTCAAACCGGGACACCACATTAACTTGGTTATGAACGATGATGTCGGCAAGGCGCTCGCCTTTCTGCAGGAGGATAATCCGGAAAAAGAGGATTAGCGCCAAGTCAGATCTGGATATCCAAGTTTAATTTCTATTTATTGGTTAAGAACAGGAGACATGACCCATGAAAAATGTCTTTGTCTTGCTCACGGCTCTTTCCTTCCTACTGGCTGGTTGCAACCCGGTTGAACCAACCTCATCCCAGCCAGTCACCACCCAGCTCACCCTGTACCCCACTGCAAGTACTATTCCTACTTATACCAGGCTTGCTCCTGCCCCTACGCTCAGCGCAAATGAGGTCGCTTCCAGCGTGTTCTCCGACCTGGCGGTTGAGACCCAGAGGTTTTATTCCCCAAATGGCCGTTGCACATGGGACAGGCTGCTTGCCTATGCAATAACAGATACTGCTGTTAAAGAATATGACAACCAGTTTTACATGCGTGTCAGTGTGTCCTGTATTCTTGTCGAGGAATACAAAGAGGTCAATTGGCTTCCGGTCGATGGATGGGTGGGTCAGGGACTGGGATATTCGATCCCCGCTTTGCTGGGCTGGTCAGTAGATGGTAAACGCATGTATTATTATGATCAGGTCATCCCGGATGGCTGCCAGCCAGTCGGAGAATGGCAGGAAAATTTCCGCCAGTTGGATCTTGAGACCGGGAATGTCACACTGCTCTTTCGTGAAATGAGGAGCGGCGCCAGTCTGTCACCGGATTCCACCCGCCTGGTGTATTACGATATCGGGAACAAGGATGTGGGTGTATATACCCTCGCCAGTGGGGTAGTGCAGCACATCGCTTTCAAAATTCCTGACCAGTCGGATTATTGGGATTTGGGCGAGTTTACCTGGGCTCCCGACGGACAGAGTGTGCTTTTTGTGATGCTGGTTGGGGATGCCTGCAATCCCTCCGGAGCCTTTATTCAAAAGGTGGATCTCACCAGGGGGGAGATCAAGGTCAAGTGGTTCAGCACAGAACGAATTGCTTCCATCGTCGAGTGGATTGAACCGACACGGGTTGTGATCACTATCGGGCAGGAGCAGCATCTGCTCGATCCGAATTCCGGCATCCTTTATTGATCCTGATTTAGCCTGGCTTCCAGATTTGCAGAGGCTAAAATTTTGCAATTCTTAAAACTTGACAAATTTTGAAGAGACTTTGTAAAAACAGTAAGATCTGGATAAGAAGTACTTTCCAGATCAGTTTTAATTAACCTGCCAGGTTTTATTAACTTGTTGCAGACTTTTTAAAAATTTTTTCAACCCGCAGTGACAGGCTGTTGACGATGCGTGCGATCAGCAGGAACAGGAAGCTGGCACCTGTCAACCAATAGAAACCTTTTACCCATGTCAGCCCTGTATCGGTTCCGCTCATCAAACCATGCACCAGCGCCCCGACAAAGGAAAAGAACGATAAATAATGCAGCACCCGCCAGGGTTTCTGCCCGATCTGTTTGCGTACATAAAAACTCACCAGCACGATCACCCAGCTATAGAGACCAAGCTGCCCCAGACCGACCCACAGGGGTTTAAAGTTGCCGGTCCCGAACGGGATCAATAATTGCAGCAAACTGAAGTTTGTATAATGGTCTCCCAGCAAGATCAGGGCGTGAAAAGCTGAAAAGCCTAACCCCAGCAGGCTGAAGTATTCATGCAGGGCATAGGCAGCCGGGGAGCCCGGCCACAGACGTGCCATCTTGTTGGTGATGCCAATCCCCAGCATCATGGATGCCCACAGCATGCCATATGCCACAAAAGCCGTCGCCCGTGACAGATACCAGTAGGCTTTCGGCTCCACACCAGCCAGGGATCCGGTCAAACCCGGCAGCCAGGATGGCAATATCAGAGTCGCCGCCAGCAACCCCAGTGCACTGGCGATCATCAGGATGATCACGGACTGCGGATTTATTGATGATTCAAAATTTTGTTCAGCGGATTGCGTGTTCGTCATTTTCTCTCCAGATAAATTCAGCCATTCGCAAACTTGTGCGTATTTCTCCAAATTGAAGGACCAACAGACCCGCCAGGTCAGGCTGAGCCTCCAACCAATCCATGCCTGCCGAGCTTCCCAGGATTAAAACAGCCTTAGCTGCAGCTTCCGCCCAGATGGCGTTCGGTGCGACGACCGAAACGGTCAGCAGGTCAGTTTTGGCTGGCAGGCTGTTGCGCGGGTCGATGATGTGGTGATTCCATAATTTTCCCTGTTTCCAGCGGTGATAATCGGTACCCGACGTAGCCACCGCACCGTCATTCAGTAACAGGGTTGCGATATTTTTCTCAGGTTGAAAAGGATCGCTTATCCCGATGGCCCAAGGTTCACCACCCGGGCGTTGACCGGTGATGGCGATGTCACCGCCCGCATCCACCAGGGCAGCGCCATAGGGCTTAAGTCGTCGGGATGCTTTATCGGCTGCCCATCCCTTCGCCACCCCACCCAGGTCCAGGTGGGTACCCTCCTCCGGGTTTAGGCTTCGGCTGGCTGGGTCACAGATCACATTTTCGGCTAATCCTGCGACCTTCACACCTACAATCCGGGAAGGACCGGAATGCAGCTGCAAGCTCTCAAAAGAACGGTCATACCCGGCTTCAAGCAGGGCATCCAGCAGGGTCGGGCGCACCAGGCCAGCGGTCTCCTGCTCGCTTCGCCGGGCAACCTGAAAGACCTCCCACAAGGTGTCGCTGACGGGAACTGGTCGCCCGCCTGCCCGGTTCAGGCAGCTTAGTTCGCTGTCCGCCCGAAAGCGGCTTAAACTCTGCTCCCATTCTTCGAACCAGACCGGGACAGCCTGCAAAGCGTTTTCAGCTTCCAGGCTGTCACTTTCCAGGGCAGCCAGTATATGACTGCCCATGGCTTTAAATTCGATGCGCATCATGGCCGGGATGACCTGGTGGTAGTGACAATAACCGGAGCTGCAGAGCCAGCCGATACAGACGAGGTTTGAGGAGCCGAACCCCCCAGGAAAATGGTTCCGAAGGATTGAGGCTGGGCAGGGTTTACATTGGCCGGAGTTGCAGCAGGCACCACATTGAGTTTGGCTGAACTGCCCGAGTCCTGCCTGCCACCCGGGTCGGGTGGCAGGCTGACCAAAGGTTCCGGTCCTGGAACAGTGACGAATGAACTTTGACCACTGGCAAACGTATTCCACAGGAACAGGCTAAAGGTCATGGCCATCGTGGCAATAACAATCTGCACATCCAGCCAGCGGTTGGCAGGTTTGCTGCCTGGTTTAGTCGCCATCATCGTCCTCATGTTCATAGGTCACAGACTGGCTGCCGTATGCTTCCGAGGTGTTCTGAGCGGCGGACGAAGAGACCATTTCCACTTTAAAGATCTGCCCGTCCATACTGACATACACCAGGTCACCCGAGGAAAACATGACTTTGTAAACATCCTGCCCATACATGAAACTGGGCTCAACGCTGTACAGGTCGTTGCGTCCCAGGTACATGGCAGCCAGTTGGGCAGCTTCCTGGGGAGTCAACCAGGTGCTGGTGGTAGTCACTTGGGCAGCTTCTTGAATGCTGTCAACTTTAACTTCCTCTACAGGGGCTTGCGTATTAACCTGGCCTTGTCCGGTAGGCAATTGGGTTTCACTTGATGCATATGCACGATAGCCGCTGACTGCCCCAGCCAGAACGACCAGCACAAAGGTGGTCAAAATAGCGGAAATAAACAAGGAACTTTTTTTCATGGAAAAACCTCCAATAGGATCTGATCTGTCATCATCTTCGGAACGATCCGAACATGTTGAATACTCAAGGATGATATCCTGCCAGGTTTGGAATATTCTTGGAAAAGGCTGCCAATTTTCCAATCCAATTCCAATCTTTCCTTGCTATACTTGATATATATGAAGATCATGATGATTCAAGCTCGTGATGCGATTTTGCATTGGTGATGTGCACATGCGCATACTACTGATCGAGGATGACCACCGACTCTCGGCTCTGATGGTTAAAACGCTGACAGCCGAAGGCTTCCAGGTTGACCCGACCTACAACGGTGACGAAGGCGTGGAGATCGCCCTCTGCGGCAGCCACGACCTGGCCATTGTGGATTGGATGCTGCCCGGGCGCGACGGACCTGCTGTCTGCCAGGCCATCCGCACGGCGGGACTGCCGATGGGGTTGCTCATGTTGACCGCCAGGTCGCAGATCGAGGACCGCGTCGCCGGGCTATACAGCGGGGCGGACGACTACTTGACCAAACCATTTGCCTTTGATGAGCTGGTGGCGCGCCTGCATGCCCTCAGCCGCCGTTTGAGCGGGGTCCCGGCCGATTCGTTCGAGCTGCGCATCGGCAACCTGGTGCTTGACACACATACCCACATGGCGCGCCGTGCCGAGTTCTCCCTCGAATTGACCAAGACCGAATGGACCCTGCTGGAATGTTTCATGCGCCACCCCGGGCAGGTTCTCTCGCGCCAGTTCCTTCTAAACTACGTCTGGTCGTACACCCCAGATGTACAGCCTTCCATGGTGGATGTGTATATTTCCTACCTGCGCACCAAGCTGCGCCGGCCGGGCATGAAGGATCCGATCCACACCCAGCGCGGCTTCGGTTACAAATTGGACCCCAAAGATGCTTAGAGCCCTGCGCCTGCGCCTGGGTCTGCTCTATCTGGCGGCCAGCCTGGGATTGGTGATCCTGCTGGGGGCTGGCAGTTATGGCTTGATGGCCCTGGATCTTCAGCGTTCCACCGACCTGGCATTGGAATACAAAATGGCGGTCGAGTTCCGTCTGCGCGGGCTGCCTCTGCCTGCTGCCCTGGCCACAGCCGAACAGGCTTGGACCC
>Ga0172368_10001076_pt1 | contig 38071 bp, 35 predicted proteins | sample Lak11m_FD_114540 | JGI IMG/M metagenome (GOLD analysis project Ga0172368, IMG submission 114540) | Freshwater microbial communities from Kabuno Bay, South-Kivu, Congo - kab_022012_11m | ecosystem: Environmental > Aquatic > Freshwater > Lake | place: Democratic Republic of the Congo: South-Kivu... | reverse complement strand
ATCGGCGCATTCAAACAATTGACCATGAAATAAAGAACTGCGAAGTCTCAGTGACTTCGCAGTTCTTTTTACCTCCCCAAATAGCTAGGCTAAAAACTCCTCCAATATCTGATGTGCGTTAACAGCAGGTGCGCTACACTCCAGTTGTAATTCAACCCATGATATGATGCAAAAGGAGTAGCAATGAGCACATTAACTGATTTTTCAAATGGACTTGCCGCGGCTGTTGAAAAAGGTGGAGCCGGAACTGTTTTGGTGGATGCGCGCAAGCGCTATCCCGCCAGCGGAATCGCTTACGCGGCCGATCTGGTTCTGACGGCTGACCACGTGGTCACGCGCGATGAAGACCTGCGCGTCATTACCTCCGACGGGAAAACGGTTTCCGCTTCACTAGCCGGACGCGACCCCGGTTCTGATCTCGCTTTGCTGCGTCTTGCCGAAAAAGTTTTAACGCCCGCCAAAATTGCCGATGCCGCAGCAAAAGTTGGACAACTTGTGTTGGCGCTTGGACGCCCCGATCAATCCGGTGTTCAGGCCTCGTGGGGAATTATCACTGCCATCGGTGGCCCAGCCCGCACCGGACGCGGCGGCTTGTTGGATGAATATATCCAAACTGAAACAACATCTTATCCCGGCTTTTCCGGCGGCCCGCTCGTCAACATCGAAGGCGAGGTGCTTGGCCTTAACACCTCCGGCCTGACGCACGGATCGGCTCTGACCATTCCGGTTAAATTTGCATGGCGCACCGCCGATGTGCTCGCCAAACACGGCTCGGTCAAGCGCGGCTATCTCGGCGTCCGCACGCAGTCGGTTGATATTCCCGATGCAGCGCGCATAGCACTCAAGCGCGAACAAGAGCATGGTTTGCTGGTTTTGTGGCTTGAGGAAAAAGGTCCTGCCGAACAAGGTGGATTGCTGGTCGGCGATATTCTTGTGGCGGTGAGTGGTCAACCTATAGGCGACCCTGATGATCTTTTTGCGGCGCTCAATAGCGATACTGTTGGTAAAGCGATTGCCGTTGAAGTGTCCCGCGGCGGCCGGCCTGAAACGGTCAAGGTGATGGTTGGCGAAAGAAAATAATTTGATCTGCGTCCTGATCGATATTCCGTCACCAGCTATGCGCGCTGGACTTCACAGCTTGCTTTCGTCGGATGATGCGATCTCACTCGTGGATGAAATAGCCGAAGCCGACATGGTAATTACCACGTCGGCTTCGGTCGCTTCTTTGCCGGACGAATTGACGGATTCCGTTCAATCGGCTTCGATCCTGTTCCTAAGCGGCGCCCCACTCAACGTCCAAGCGATGAAACGATTGAATCGAGTCTGGGGCATCCTGCCGTTGGACGCGTCAGCTGAAGAGTTGCTGGCCGCCGTCCATGCCTTATCCGAGGGACTGATCGTTGGATCGAGCGCATTGATCTTTCCGCTTGCAGAAGAAACTTCGGAGCGCAGTCCCTTGACAGAACGCGAGTCCGAAGTTTTGGATTTGCTTGCCACGGGCATGGCAAATAAACAAATTGCCCTTGCGCTCGGTATCAGCGAACACACTGTCAAATTTCATGTGTCGTCCATTTACTCAAAATTGAATGTGACCAACCGTACCGAGGCCGTGCGTGAAGGCCTACGAGGCGGATGGATTACGCTTTGAAATATCTTCCGAAATTCTTTCACCTTCAAGCCTGGCAAGAATAAGCTCGGTATTGTTCAATAACTCGGCCACCTGTTCGCGAATATGGCGATTGAGGAAGTGATGTTCGAGGGTGGATAGCGGCAGGAAGCGCGCACCCGCCACGACATTGATGCAGTTGGGGGAACCGCACACACAAATGAACGGCGTACTCATTTCCCATTCAGTAGATGGATAGAAAAATGTAAGTTCTTCACCAGCGGCAATATCACGCGCGGCGAAGACCAGCATACGCGTCGTGTCCAGGAGCGCACTCGGAGTGCATGAGTGATTCATGGATGACAACTCTTTTACTTCCACATGCTTATCACGTCCAATTTGGACAGTGAATTGAGTGGGCTTGTTGAAAAGAGACTCGCTGGGGATGGTGCAAATGACCTCTCCCTTTTTGTAAGCATGGCGTGTGGTTAAACTTCTATATTTGTTTTGCGTCTTTATCGTGAGCGGAGCAGGTGCGTTCATTTTGTTTTATCCTTTCCTTTGGTTAAACCATCAATTGATTGAATATATAACGATAACAGTCGAATGGCAAGGTTATTGAGGATATTTCAATCTTAAAATTTCATCAAAGTTCCTTATTGAATTCACAAAGAATGAAGATCGAGTAAAGTTTTCGAACTGTGACTTCAACTTGTAAATTGATGGTGATACCCATAATATTTTAAGTCTGCAAATTCATTCTTCATGTTTGAAGGTTACTTAAGACCGCCGCGTCGACTGCGAAGCGGCTCCTCGCGGTGACACTGATAACACGAGACTGCCACGTCAGGTCTACTCGACCCTCCTCGCAGTGACATTATGAGCCGAGCCACTTCCCGGCCTCGCGCGCCAAATTTGTGGACGGCCCTTGGCGCGAGGTGCATTGCGGCAGGGATTCCAGAAACAGGCGGCCATATTGCTTGGTCAACACGCGGCGGTCCAAGATGGCGACCACGCCGCGGTCGGATGCGGTGCGGATCAATCGTCCGAAGCCCTGACGGAATTTGAGAATGGCTTCGGGCAGGTAATATTCCTGGAACGAATCCTCGTAAATTTCCGAACGCGCCGCGATGATCGGATCGGACGGAACGTCGAAAGGCAACTTTGTTAGAAATACCACCGATAAAGATTCGCCGGGCACATCCACGCCTTCCCAGAAGGAGCGCGTGCCCAACAGCACGGCCCGGTCGGTTGACTTGAACGACTCGAGCAACGCGTTCGGCGAAGACCCATCACCTTGTTCGTATACGGAAATATCTTCGTTCGCCAATTGGGCCATGATGGCTTGCGATGTCTTTTTCAACGCCGCATAAGAAGTGAACAGCACCAACATTCGTCCGCCGGTGGCTTTGGCTGTGGAAATAATAGCGCGGTCGAGCGCCTGCTGGTAGCCGGGCGCGTTCGGTTCGGGAATATCGTTGGCAATATAAAGCAGCGTCGAACTTTCGTAATCATACGGCGAGCCGAGCTGCATCTCATCGGCTTCGTCCGCGCCGAGTGTGTTGCGCAGATATTGGAACTCGCCGTGCGTGGTCAGGGTGGCAGATGTGAGAATGACCGATGTTTTCTCGTGCCATAAATATTTTTCGATCAACGGCCCGACGCGCAGCGGCGCGGCGTTTAACGAGACTCGATTCCCATTGGGCTGAACTTCGATCCAATAGATTTGTTCCGCAGATGGGTCGCTGATCATGGCTGAGACATTCGCTTCGGCCTCGGCCAGACGGCGGTACACGTTACCGAGATCGCCGATCACATCTTCGAGATTTTCGTGTCCATCCGAACACAAGTCCGATGCGGCTTTGTGGATCTCGACCAGTCCGTTGAGCAAAAGCTTCAACACTTCTCCGGTCGCGTCCCATGCGATTTCGACTTCATCCCAGCCAGGCAGAGTCCGCGTGGAGGGCAGGACGCGCGATTGCCAGGCGTAATTGCTTTTCGCCTGTCCCTCGCGCTGGATGTCCGCAAAGTTATTGATGTTGTCGAAAAATTGTCGGTTGAGTTGTTCGAGACGGAAGGCGCTGTCGGTGGCGCGGCTGATCTTTTGCTGGAGCAGGCCGAAGTCGGAGGGGCGAAGCGATTCGTGAGTCTCGCCGAGCACGCGTCCGAGAGTCCCCGCGTTCGATCCGCCGATTTCCTTCAGCATCCGTTCCAGATCGATTTGAGTCAAACGAAATGAAAGCGCATTGGTGGTGGCCGATTCAAGATGATGCGCTTCGTCCACGATGAGGTGCGAATATTCAGGCAGGACTTTGCTGCCGGTTGCGATGTCCGAAAGCAGGAGCGCATGATTGACGACCAGCACATGCGCGGTCTGCGATGCTGTTTTTGCGCGATGAAAGGGACACGCGCCGCCGGTGCGCTTGACGCAAGTCTCGGTCGTGCAGGCATCGTCTTCGGCGGAAAGCCGCACCCACACTTCGCGCTCGGGTTGGCCGTTGAGATTTAATTCGTTGCGGTCGCCGCTTTGATTATTGAGCTGCCAAACCATGACCTTGGCAAGCACGCGCATTTCTTCGCCGGTGCGCGGGCCAAAGTGTCGCAGATTTTCAAGGCGGCGCGGGCAAAGATAATTTGCACGTCCTTTCAAAACCGAAAAACGAAAATCAAGATTGAGCGCTTCGCTGAGACTCGGCAGGTCGCTGCGTGTGAGCTGGTCTTGCAGATTGATGGTGTTGGTCGAGACGACGACGCGCATGTTATTGCGGACTGCGAACAACGCGGCGGGCACAAGATAGGCGAAGGATTTTCCAACGCCGGTACCGGCCTCGACCATGAGATGCTGGCCAGTTGAAAGGGCCTTGGTCACAGCCCGCAGCATTTCCACCTGCTCCGGCCTTTGCTCAAAGGATTCGAAATATTGTGAGAACGGCCCGCCGTATTCAAGGATGGACGCGACTTCCTCGACGTCGAGCGGAATCGGCGTTTCAGGATTTTCCAGCGGCGGATAGCGCTCCGCGTTTTCAAACGCGCGCGGCTTGCTTTTAACTTTTTTCGCCTGGATGCCGTCGTGCGCGATGGCTTTCAAAACTTGTTGGAATGTCCAGCCTGCATCCCAATCAATCGGCTCACTCAAGCGGACAATTTCTGCAACAAGATCGAGCGGCAATTCCTTGGCCATTTCAAAGAGGCGATTGAACGCTGCTTGCGTCACGCGTGCATCGTCGAGGGCGCGATGGGTGGCTGGTAATAAAATGCCGAGTTCTTTTCCGAGTGAGCCGAGATTGTAGCGGCTGGCGTTGGGAATCAAAACCGAAGCAAGTTCATAAGTGTCGATGACTTCGTTGTAAAGTAAAACGCCAGCCTGCTTCTGCAGAAAGCCCAAATCGAAGCGGACACTGTGTCCGACGATGGGGGCGTTGCCCGCGAAGGCTTCGAGTTCATGAATGATATCGCGCAGGCGCGGCGCCCGCCGCACCATGGCATCGTCAATGCCGGTCAAGCCGGTAATGAATTCAGGGATGTGGCGATTGGGATTGATGAGCGAAGACCATTCGTCTTCGACGCGATGTCCCTTGAATTTGATTGCCGCGATCTCAAGAATGGCGTCGCGGTTCTCGTCGAGGCCGGTGGTTTCAATATCTATGGCAACAATAGAGTCCATGTGGATCGTACGTTCCAATCTTTAGCTTTATAGAACAAGTGTACCATACGGTAAGGCGCACAGGATAGGGAATAAAAACATTCACAGATTACTCGAATGACGTAAACTGATTCTTTTTCTTGATCATATTCTTCCATTTTCAAGAAAGAATACTGCCTTTCTGCTAACCCATCATTTCATGCTTGACACCGTGCTAGGGTTTGGCCGGGGATGTTTCTAAAACCTTCAAAGGGTTACGAAAAACATCTCATATATATAATCCGCTTGGTGACGCACTGGCAATGCTGAAGCGCTGCTCTTTATGAAAAATGAGCTAAAACTAAATATGTATGTGTAAGGTAGTGTATAATTATTTGGCTAATGCTATTAAGTACAAGGAATCTATGGCTGGAACCTTTTCTCTATCGTCAGACTATTGGAAGACACTTCAAGTTACATCGCAAGATGTCGAAGTTCTGCATACGCACTTATTCGAGATCGAGACGCCGCTTACTGCGCGTGACCTTGCTTTGATACTCATCGAGATGCGCGTTAGGTCCGGACGTGATGCGCGAGCGAAGGAACATCAGGCAGGGGGGAAGATATTCTTGCCCAAGGATAAGTTTAATGCGGGTGATAATTTGGTGTTCCCGGCTCTTGATTGGAAAAAAGGCCGGGTAACGGCGACCCGACATGGTGTCAATCCCGAGGCGGGCGAATTCGATGTGATCACAGTCGCGCTGGCGGATGGTTCGGAGAAGATGTTCGCGAGCGGGCTTGCGAATCATGTCTTGAACGAAGAACGAGGCACGGCGGCTGAGGAAGAAAGCCTTAATGCCGAAATCATCCTGCATGAAAACGGAATCGAGATTGAAAAAAAACTTGAGGCCGCATTTTCAAAAGATGAGGGGCTTGTAAAAATTGCGGGACGCTGGTTCCCGCGCGGATTATTGGTCGATGTAAATGAAGGTCACCTCAATCTTGCCGAGGCTGCACTCGATATGGCACAGGGCGAGCCTCAACCGACTTCGGCCTTGTTGAAAGATGTTGAGTTGCCGGCGGGCGTGAATCCGAAACTGGCTGAGTTCTCTTTGAATTATGCTTTGCAAAACGACGATCGTTTCGATGAGGTCGGCCCGCTGGGCGAAGTGCTGTGGTGTTTGCGCCGCCTGGAACCGGATGGCGTGCGCGGAGTTCCATCAACTTTGCAATATTCACAGATCGAGCATGATCGGTCTGTGCTCGACGATGCTATGCTGAAACTTGAAGCCCAGCTTGACGATGAGTTAAGCGAGATGAATAACTTCGAGCGCAAGGAAGCGAAGGAAGTAACGATCAGCTTGATTTATCCTCACTTGCGTGCAGGGACCCTGCCTCTTTCGGCGCGCACACGCTTGTTGTTCCCAACTGCTCTTGAGTCGCCGCGCGTGCGCTTTACGTTGGTGGATGGCAAATCTGGATTGAAGATACCTGCCTGGGCGGTACTTGAGCATGGATATGTATTTGGGCTGCGCAACTGGTATAAAAATCTTCAACTTATACCGGGTAGTCTTGTCTCAGTGCGGCGCGGACAAAAGCCCGGAGAGGTGGTCGTTGAGGCCAAGACCCAGCGTTCGTCGAAGGATTGGGTGCGAACTTTGATCGTTGGCGCAGATGGCGGGCTGGTGTTTGCTATGCTGAAACAAGCTATCACCGCTGAGTTCAATGAGCGCATGGCAATTTACGTTTCTGATTTCAAGGCGCTTGATCCGCTTTGGGAAAAGAAACGTTCATTTGAAGATTTGGTAGTTTCCGTAATGCGCGAGATGACCAAGTTTACCCCACAAGGACACGTTCATGCACAGGAATTGTATGCGGCCGTCAATCTTGTGCGCCGCGTACCGCCTGCACCGTTATTTGCTTTATTGGCAAGTCAACCGCGTTTTGTCCATGTCGGCGATCTGCATTTCCGTCTGGAGGAGGCATAAATGAGTCTGCTTAAACCGTCTGTCCAGACGCCCTTTCATATAGATTTTGAATGGTGGGAACAGAATGATCGTGACTGGCAAGTTTTTCTGCGTACCTTATTATGTGCAGAGCATCAGCAGTCTTTAGCCGACGTGCAGGAGGGTGCGATGATAGATTGGATCGATCCAGAGACCGCCGAGGTCAAACCGGTGGATGGCATCCAGCATGCACTCATGACTCATTGCGCTCTCTTGCCGGATTTTGTCTCTGAACATACTGCGGTAGTCGAGGCAGTCTTCCGCATCTTTCTGGTCAATGGCAACCAGGCGATGAGCGCGGCGGATCTCTCAAAGCGACTCAACCGTCCTCCCGAGACCATCCTGCGAACGCTGGCGGGTCCGCGTGTGTATCGCGGCTTGAGACCTTATCAGGCCGTCAAACCACAGGACGCGGTTGAAGAAATTGAAATTGCCGCGGTTTGATCAACCCGCCCCTGTAGCTCAATGGATAGAGCACCTGCCTTCTAAGCAGTAGGTTGTGGGTTCGAATCCCGCCAGGGGCGCTGGTAAACCGCAAGTTATATTAGGAGTATAAACATGGCTACAGAAAGAGTTGGAATTATTAAAGTTGGCGGCAAGGATGCTACCGTCGTTGGTGATGATGTCAAGGTGGGACAGGCCGCGCCGGATTTCACTGCACATGCAACGAACTGGTCTGTCGTACGCGGACTGGCTGACACCGCAGGTAAAGTCCGCATTATTGCGGCGGTTCCATCTCTCGATACTGAAGTTTGCGATCGCGAGACGCGCCGCTTCAACGAAGAATCCGCCTCGTTAAGCAAAGACATCGTAATTGAGGTTATTAGTACTGACCTGCCTTATACACAGAAACGTTGGTGTGGTGCGGCGGGCGTTGACCAGGTAATGACGCTCTCTGATCATCAGGACGGTAACTTCGGCGAGAAATATGGCGTGCTGATAAAAGAGCGCCGCATTTTGCGTCGCGCAGTTTTTGTGGTTGGACGCAATGGCAAGGTAGTTTATTCTGCGTATATGTCCGCGCTCGGTGATGAACCGAATTACGTCGAAGTGCTTGATGCTGCAAAGAAAGCTTTGGGTTAATAGTAGAATTGTGAAGGTAAGACTTCGCACAGGTGAAAGCAAGGAGTAAGACCATGCCTACGGTCATCCGCAGATCTGAGATAACGTTGGCTGATAAGCGTCGCGAAATCATCCATGCAGTCAGTTGGCAGGTGTTGCCGACAGTATGGAGTCCGCCGACGGATGTGTACGAAACGGATAATGAATACGTCGTACGCGTCGAAGTGGCGGGAATGCGTGAGGCGGATTTCGAAGTCATGCTTGAAGATGGGCATTTGTTCATAAACGGGATGCGGCCCGACATCCTGGAAAGACGCGCTTATCACCAGATGGAAATCCGCTTTGGAAAGTTTTCCACCGCTACCAGTATTCCGGGTCCGGTTGATCTCGAAAAATCCGAAGCAGAATATAAAAACGGGTTCCTGACCGTCATGTTGCCAAAAATAAAATCAACGAATGTAAAGATTGAGGGATAGATGCCTGCTTCCCGCTGGCACTCCAGCATGGCCGAATTTTATGAATGGACTGAGCAGGCCGACAATGAGTTGAATATGCTCATTCCGCCGGTTTTTTCTGCATTTGGGAAAAAGAGCGATCTGACCCAACCTGCGGAATCGGAAAAAGTTGATGCACCAAAATACCCGGATGTTTTGCCGATCCTGCCTCTGCGCGGAGTGGTGGTTTACCCGCAGACCGCGGTGCCGTTGACGGTTGGCCAGCCGCGTTCGGTTCGGCTCGTGGACGATGTGGTGGCCGCCGATAAATTGGTCGGACTCGTGGCTGCGGTCAATCCCGAACTTGAAACGCCGGGGCCGAATGATTTGTACAAAGTTGGCGTGATCGCGACCGTGCATCGTTTGTTGCGCGCACCGGATGGCACGATCCGGCTTTTGGTGCAGGGCATGGATCGTTTCAGAGTCGGCGAATTCGTTGAAGAGGAGCTGTATCTTAAAGCGCGCATTGAGCTTGCCCCTGAGAAGATCGAGGAAGGATTGGAGATCGACGCCTTGGCGCGCAATGCGCGTGACCAGTTCCAGGATATTACAAAGATGATCCCGTCCTTCCCTGAAGAATTGGTTTCTTCCATTACTACAATCGAAGATCCGCTCCAGACCGTTTACACCATCGCCAATTTCCAGCGCATTGATTTGAAAGATGCACAGGAAATTCTTGAGATCGACTCGGTTGGCGAGAAATTGCGTAAGTTGATCGGCTTGCTGGTGCGCGAAGCTGAAGTGCTGACACTGGGGCGGAAAATCCAGAATGAAGCGCGCGGTGAGATCGAGAAAGTCCAGCGTGAATATTATCTGCGCGAGCAGATGAAGGCCATTCAAAAAGAACTCGGCGAAAAAGATGAGCAGGCCGTCGAGGTCGAAGAATTTCTCAAAAAGATCGACGATGCTAAAATGCCGGAAGAGGCCGACAAGCAGGCGCGCCGCGAGCTGGATCGTTTGTCGCGTTTGCCAAGCGCCGCGGCGGAGTATGGGGTTATTCGCTCTTATCTCGATTGGCTTGTGACTTTGCCGTGGTCGAAATCCACCGATGACAATCTTGACATCAAACATGCCCGCGATGTTTTGAACACCGATCATTATGGACTGGACGATGTCAAAGACCGCATTCTTGAATTCCTAGCGATCCGCAAATTGCGTCTCGACCGCAAGGATGAAGTCAAAGAACCGTCACAGGATCAAATTCGCCACGAGCGCGAGGGCGTGATCTTGTGTTTCATCGGCCCTCCAGGCGTGGGCAAGACCTCGCTGGGACAATCCATCGCGCGCGCATTGGGACGCAAGTTCATCCGCGCTTCGCTGGGCGGCGTGCGTGACGAGGCTGAGATTCGCGGCCACCGCCGGACTTATATTGGTGCGATGCCTGGACGGATTTTACAATCCCTGCGCCGCGTCGAGACGAAGAATCCGGTTTTTATGCTGGACGAAGTGGACAAACTCACCTTCGATTTCCATGGCGACCCGGCTTCGGCTTTGCTCGAAGTTCTCGATCCTGAACAGAACGGCGAGTTCCGCGACAACTATCTTGAGGTTGCATATGACCTGTCGCAAGTTTTCTTTATTACGACTGCTAACACGGCGGATACAATTCCGGGGCCGCTATATGACCGCATGGAAGTCATCTATCTTTCAGGGTATGCCGAGAATGAAAAAATCTCGATTGCAAAAGGGTATCTCATTCCGAGACAGATCCGTGAGAATAGCCTGCGACCCGATGAGATCACCTTTAGCGATGAATCTCTACAGATACTCATTCGCAGTTATACGCGCGAGGCAGGTGTCCGCAGCCTGGAACGCAAGATCGGCGCCATCTGCCGCAAAGTGGGGACGCGTGTTGCCGAAGGCAAAGGCGAAAAATTTGTCATTACTCCCCAACTGGTCGAAGAGTTCCTCGAGCATCCAATCTATTTTGGGCCCGAAGAATTAAATGAGCGCACTTCCTTGCCAGGCATTGTCCCTGGATTAGCATACACATCTTTCGGTGGCGATATTCTTTTCATCGAAGCGACGCGCATGTCGGGCGGACGCGGCTTTCAAGTGACAGGTTCGATTGGCAATGTGATGCAAGAGTCCGCGCGAGCGGCATTGTCTTACGTCCGCTCGCGGGCCGAGACGTTGGGTCTGCCCGCTGGATTCTTCGAAAAGAACGATATTCATTTGCACATTCCGTCAGGCGCGACTCCAAAAGATGGCCCATCAGCCGGTGTAACCATGGCGACCGCGCTTGTCTCTTTAATTTCGGGACGCAAGGTCAAGCCTCATCTTGGGATGACGGGCGAGATCACACTCCGGGGTCAGGTTCTGCCGATTGGCGGTGTCAAGGAGAAGGTCCTAGCCGCGCATCGCAATGGCCTGCGGACGGTGATCCTGCCCAAGCGGAATGAATTCGATCTCGAGGATGTCCCGGATGAGATCAAGAAGTCCATGAAGTTTATTTATGTTGAAACTGTGGACGATGTATTGAATGCTGCGTTGGAAACACCGAAACAGGCAGGCAAGAAAAAGGCAGCTATAAAGAAGCCGGTAAAATCACCGAAGAAGGGCAAACCAAATGACAAAGGTCATGCTGGCAGAAGATGATCTGACGATGGTCCGCCTGCTTAAGACTTTGCTAAAAATGGATGGCTTCGACGTCATTGTCCTGGATGCAGATGATGACGTGTCAGCCGCGTTGGAGCGAGAACGTCCAGATGTTTTATTACTGGATGTGCATCTTTCGAATCAAAACGGGCTTGAGATTTTGGATACTATCCGCAGCTCGGAGCATACTTCTAATGCGCGAGTTGTGATGATCTCAGGTTCGAATCTCAGGGACGAGTGCATAAAGCATGGCGCTGACGGTTTTCTGCTTAAACCTTTCATGCCTGATGATCTGATTAAATTGCTTTAGTGATAGAGCAATGTTGTTATAAGCCTATTGTATTCCGTCCGGAAAATTAATGATCTTGCGATTCGCCATCCTTACTGTTTCAGATCGTTCCTCGCGCGGCGAACGCGTGGATGCCTCTGGCCCTGTATTGGTTGGGATCATCAAAGCCCAGGGCTGGGATGTTGTGCGTCAGGGGGTTTTGCCTGATGATTTGCCCATGTTGCGGGAAACCTTATCGGCTTGGGCAGATCGCGGCGACGTAGATGTAATCCTTACCACAGGAGGAACTGGATTTTCTCCGCGTGACGTCACGCCCGAAGCTACGCGCGGCATCCTGGAACGTGAAGCGCCCGGTTTGGCGGAGGCAATGCGGGCCGCGAGTTTGTCGAAATCTCCACATGCCATGCTTTCACGGGCAGTGACCGGAATTCGTGGCAAAGTATTAATCATAAATTTGCCAGGCAGTCCCAAAGCCGTAGTTGAAAATTTGCAGGTGGTTTTACCGGCTTTGGAGCACGCTGTAAAGTTATTGTGTGAAGCTCCGGACGCTGAAGCGGGTCATAACGTTCAAACGTCGTGATATAATCCCGCCGCCCACAGGGGCTTCGCAATTTGCAATCTTCTGAAAGAGGTGAATTTTTATGATCGACGTGAATGAACTCCGCAAAGGAGTCACTTTTGAAATGGACGGCAACCTGTACAAGGTGCTGGATTATAGCCATAACAAGACCGGACGCGGGAATGCGTCGATTCGTATTAAGGCCCGTAACTTGGTCAGCGGGTCCAATATTGAAAAGACTTTTTCTTCCGGCCAAAGCGTTCAGGATGTAAGCCTTGATTTTCATAATGTTTCGTACCTGTATTCGGACGGCGATTTCTATCATTTCATGGACAACGAAACTTTCGAGCAGCCAGCCGTCAAAGGGACTGCGCTCGGGGATGACGCCAAGTACTTAAAAGAAGGCATGGAAGTTAAGCTGACTTTCTACAAAGGCGAGCCGCTCGACATGGAATTGCCCACCACCGTGGATTTGAGGGTTGTCGAGGCTGAAATGGCGATCCGCGGCGATACGGCCACCGGCGTGACCAAAAAAGTTATTACCGAATCGGGACTCGAAGTACAGTGTCCGCAGTTCGTGAATGTGGGCGATAATATTCGCGTTGATACGCGTACCGGCTCATACGTTACTCGTGTTTAGCGTTTGCCAATATTTTGTAACCCAGGACGGAAGGCCGAAGATTAGCCTCGGTTCCCCGTCTTTCTTTTATTCTTCTATCCTATGAAAACACCTGCTGGCAAAGAATGTAAATATTTTTACGGCAATTACTTCCGCGGCCGAAATGTGGAAGAGTGCCGCTTGCTCAGGGCCTCTGGCCAGGAATGGACGGCGAGTCTTTGCTATACCTGCTCTGTACCTGCGATCCTACAGGCCAATGCTTGCGAGTTCCTGCAATTGCACGCCACGGTTACGCGTCCGTTGGAAGCTTTGTTTCAGCGCCGCGTGCAAATTACTGCTTATTGCGAGAAGACCAACCGATCTGTCACTGAACCGCAAATCGGTTGTGGGGAATGCCATCCGCTGCCGCCTATATTTGAAGTAAAAAAATAATAATTCGAGCCGCCATCGCTGACGACTTCGCTAAAATAGCCATGCCCCTTACACTGCTCCTTGATCTCGACGACACCTTGCTCGATACAAATATGGACGCCTTTGTGCCCGCATACTTTGGAGCGTTGGCGAAGCATCTCAAAGGGCGTGTTTCGCCAGAAGTTATGTTGCCGGCGCTGATGTCTGGCACGCAGTTGATGCTTGCCAGTGAAGACCCGGCCCATACTTTGCAGGAAATTTTCGAAGCCGATTTTTATCCAAAGCTCGGCATTCCCAAAGAACAGCTCAGTGATGTCATCGAACAATTTTACAGTGAAGTTTTTCCAACCATCGGCCATGTAACCCAAAAACGCGAAGGCGCGGTTGAGTTGGTGGATTGGGCTTTTGCACAGGGCTATCGCGTGGCTATCGCAACCGATCCGCTTTTTCCGCGCAAGGCCACGTATCACCGCATTCGCTGGGCGGGACTTGAGCCGGAACGCTTCGATCTTATTTCTTCGTTCGAAACGTTTCACTTTAGCAAATCGCATCCAGCTTATTTCGCCGAGGTGCTTGGGCGGCTCGGCTGGTCGGATGGCCCCGTGCTGATGGTGGGGAATGATGTCGAACGCGACCTGCTTCCAGCGCAAAGGCTCGGGTTGGCAACGTTTCATATTGACGGCGCACCCGCTTCCAGTTTCGGACGTGAAGCGGACCGCCGCGGCAATTTAGTTGATCTGCGCCTGTGGCTCGAATCCACCGATCCCGCGTCCCTTGAGCCGTCCTTCAAAACGACGGATGCCATCCTCGCCATCATGTCATCCACGCCGGGCGTGATACGGAGTTTGGCGTCGGACTTGCAAATGGATTTATTGTTCCGTGAGCCGACGCCCGATGATTGGGCAGTGATCGAAATTTTATGTCACCTGCGTGACACGGAACGCGAAGTGCATCAAATGCAGATCAAAACTTTGCTCGAAGAAAGCCAGCCGTTCATCCCGCGGCCGGACGCGGCGGTGTGGGCTAATCAACGTAATTATTTGAATGAGAATGGCCCCGCGGCATTGGATGAATTTACAGCTTCCCGGGTTTTTAATTTGCGTCAATTAAAAGATTTGGGCGAAGGCATGTGGTCGCGCAAGGCGCGCCATGCAATTTTTGGCCCGACGAATTTCCGCGAAGTGATCGGTTTTATGGCCGACCATGACCGCATGCACATTCAGCAGGCTTGGAACACAATCAGAACGCTCTCATGAAAACAGCGCATCGGTTTAGTTCAGGCTGTGTTATAACTGCCAGACTTGCGTAGGACAAGACATCATCTTGTCCTACTTTTTTAGGAGAATTGTTTATGAGAAGACGAGTTGTCATGACGGGGTTGGGATGTGTCAGCCCGCTGGGATTAAATCTTACTGAAACCTGGGCGGCCTTGCTGGATGGGAAATCTGGGGCGGGGCCAATTACGCGCTTCGATGCCAGCCAGCACAAAACACGATTTGCCGCGGAAGTCAAAGGCTTCGACCCGGTGGCTCTCTTCGGCGCACGCGAAGCGCGCAAGATGGATCGCTTCGCCCAGTTCGCGATTGCCGCCGCACAGGAAGCGCTCGGTCAATCCGGTTTACAGATCAACGAAGCCAACCGTGACCGCGTTGGCGTTGTGATTGGCACGGGCATCGGCGGCATCACTACCATGCTTGAAAATTATGAAGTCCTCAGGGAACGCGGCCCGGAACGCGTGAGTCCGTTTCTGGTCCCAATGATGATTTCAGACAGTGCGGCCGGGATGCTTGCCATTCGCATCGGCGCACGCGGACCAAACCTTGCACTGGCGACGGCCTGTGCCACCGGCTCGAACGCGGTCGGCGAAGCGGCGGAGATGATCTGGCGCGGCGTGGCGGATGCCATGATCGTCGGCGCATCGGAGTCGGCGGTTGTTCCATTGGCGATGGCTGGTATGAATGTGATGACGGCTTTGTCGACGCGCAACGACGCGCCCGAAAAAGCTTCGCGTCCGTTTGATAAAAACCGTGACGGTTTTCTGATGGGTGAGGGCGCTGGCATGGTAATTCTTGAATCGTTTAAGTCAGCGCAGGCACGCGGTGCGAAAATCCTGTGTGAGTTCTCGGGTTACGGCGCCTCTGATGACGCGTATCACATCTCGGCTCCCGCCGAGAACGGCGCAGGCGCAGCAATTTGCATGAAGCTCGCGCTCGCACGTGCCGGTTTGAAACCGGAGGATATTGATTACATCAACGCGCATGGCACTTCCACGCAGTTAAATGATAAAAGCGAGACAGCCGCCATCAAGACAGTCTTTGGTGAGTACGCTTATAAAGTTCCGATCTCATCCACGAAATCCATGACCGGACATTTGCTTGGCGCATCCGGCGCAGTGGAAGCCGCCATCTGTGCCAAGATCCTGGCGGAGAACATCCTGCCGCCCACGATCAATTATGAAACCCCCGACCCGGTCTGCGATCTGGATTACGTTCCCAACACACCGCGTCCGGCGAAGCCTCGGCATGTGATGTCCAATTCATTCGGATTCGGGGGGCACAATGCGACCATCATTTTGAGTCACTTCGAAGGATAGCTTTTGGCACGGATTTAACTTTCCTCCGCGCTGAAACATAGGAGGCTTATGCCTTACGCACATATTACGGGATGGGGCATGTCTGTCCCTGAGACGGTTCTGACGAACGACGACCTTGCCAAGATCATTGATACCAATGACGAGTGGATCTTTGACCATACCGGCATTCGCGAACGCCACATTGCACACGAGAATCAGTATCCGTCCACGCTGGCGGTTGAGGCTTCGATCAAGGCTTTACAGGTTGCCAACCTCAAGCCAACCGATATTGACCTCATCATCTGTGCCACATCTTCGCCGGAATACATCTTTCCGGCGACCGCCTGCTTGATCCAGGACGAACTTGGTGCGACCAAGGCGGGCGCATTCGATCTGTCGGCGGCTTGCACCGGTTTTATTTTCGCAACCAACATGGCGGCGCAGTCCATCCGCTCTGGTTCGATCAAAAATGTGCTCGTGATCGGCACTGAGACTCTTTCGCGCTTTGTAGATTGGAAAGACCGCAATACCTGCATCCTTTTTGGCGATGGCGCAGGCGCTTTTGTTTTGCAAGCCAGCGATCAACCCGGTGGAGTCCTGTCTGCCGTGATGCACTCAGACGGTTCCGGCGGCGATGCGCTGTCTTTGCCTGGAGGCGGAAGCCATATCCCCGCCACCGAGACGTCGATCCATGAAGGCAAACATTTCATCCACATGGACGGCAAAAAAGTATTCCGCTTTGCCACGCGCGTTATGGGCCACGCCGCAAAGGAGGCGCTTGACCTTGCCGACCTGACCACGGATGACGTGCAATGGATTATTCCGCATCAGGCAAATTATCGCATTATTGAAACCGCCGCAAAATATCTCAAGATGCCTTTGGATAAATTTGTAATCAACGTGGATCGTTACGGCAATACTTCCACCGCGTCCATTCCGATTGCTACTGTGGAAGCTATAGAAAAAGGGATGCTCAAGAACGGCGATAAAATCGTATTGGTCGGTTTCGGCGCGGGGCTAACATGGGGTGCGCTGGCCGCGCAGTGGACCGGCCCATTACCAGCCGAACGCAAGGTTCATCCCGAAAGCTACCGCACCTGGGCGCGGGCGCGTTCGTTCCTGCGACGCGTCATGCGTTTGATCGAAAGCCTGATCTGGGGCCGCGATTCTTAAACTGCTCATAAAAGCAATTTGATTTTATGTAGCTGGTATAGTAAAATTTTGCCGGTTGTGGTAAAGTAATTCAAAAGGAGTAACTATGCCGTTCGACTTGGGTATACCTGAACTGCTCATCATCCTGGTAATTGTCATCTTGTTGTTCGGCCCTGGCCGTATTGGCAAAGTGGCTGGCGAAATTGGCAAAGGCATTAAGAACTTTCGGGACAGCCTTGGCAGCAAAGACGAAGCAGAACAAGATAAAGAGCCACCGCAAGATCCTGATAAAAAATAATTCATCAAAAAGCTCTCTGTTATACAGAGAGCTTTTTGATTCATATTTGAGTTTCTAATTCTTCAGGAGTGATTACCGGTTGCTTACACACAAAATGTTCGCAAACGTACGCAGTGGATTTTCCATCTTTGAGCTGGCGCTCTGCTAAAAGTGTGGGCGCATCATTTGGCGGGGGATAGGCGGACGCGGCCACTATGATGTTTGGCCTGTACTCGGAGCGGATCACATTCAATAGGGCTTGCGCGTCGTCCGCCTTCGCATCAAACACGACTGCGACCTGTTTGCCGTTATCAAGGGCCAAGTCCGCGGCTGACAGCCAGCGTGCAAAGGCTGTCGGGTAACGCAACGCCGAGTTAACAACCAGTCGCAGAGATTTCTCGGCGAGATCGCGATACTCGCCTTTATCTGTGAATGCCGCGAGTTTTAGTAAAACTTCGCAAGCCAATGCGTTGCCGGATGGTGTGGCATTATCTTGAATATCTTTGGGACGGATCAATAAATTTTCGCCATCGCTCGGCGTGTCAAAGAATCCGCCGACCGGATCGGGGAAGCGCGTAATCATTTCGTCAGCGAGTTTTTGTGCGGCGGCAAACCAGCGATTGTTGAAATCGGTCTGGTAAAGTTCAAGCAGGCCGATGATCAGTGCCGCGTAATCTTCCAGGAAAACTTCGTTCGTGACTTTTCCATCCCGCCATGAACGATGAAGTTTGCCATCGGCGTAAAGATTGGTGAGCAGAAAATTCGCGCTACGCGTAGCCAAAATAAAATAATCAGATGATTTTTGCTTATCATCAATAAAACGAGCGGCTTCGGCGAAGGCGTCGAGCATGAGTCCGTTCCAAGTGGTGAGAACTTTATCGTCCGTGCCGGGGCGGACGCGTGCGGCGCGGACGGTGAGAAGCTGGGAGTGGCAATCCGCTAATTTAACGGCGATCCGCTTTTCGTCCAATTTGAAGCGGGTTGCAAGTGATGCATCATCCAAAGCGCGTTGTAAGACCATTCGGCCTTCCCAGTTGCCTTTTTCAGTGATCCCATAAGCAGAAACGAAAAATTCAAAATCCGAATCGTTGAGTGTTTTTCTAATTTCATCTTTTGTCCAAATGTAGAACTTGCCTTCTTCGCCTTCTGAATCTGCATCAAGCGATGAGTAGAAGCCGCCATTCGGATGGGTCATTTCGCGCGCCACGAAGTCGAGCGTTTCGATGACGACGCGTTTGTAAAACGGTTCGCGCGTGATCTGCCAGGCGTGAAGGTAGACGAGTGCAAGCTGGGCATTGTCATAAAGCATTTTTTCAAAATGTGGAATCCGCCAAAAGTTGTCGGTGGAATAGCGCGAGAAGCCGCCGCCGACCACGTCGTACATTCCGCCACGCGCCATGGACTTAAGTGCATGCATGGCCGGGAGTTTGTCGAGTTCCTTGAAACTTCCATAATCAATGCGCCGCAGTAAAAACTCAATCGTCATTGGTTGAGGAAATTTAGGCGCGTCGCCCCAGCCGCCGTGCCCCCAGTCGTAGGCTTCAGTAATGGCCGCGACTGCTCTTCTTAAATCTTCCTGTATAAAGGATGCATTGTTTTGAGCGGCCTGCATGGCGGCTTGTTGAAGATGTTGCGTTAATTGGTTGCCGACGCGCTCGATCTCGGTGTGTCCGTTCTCCCAGGCATTGACCAGTCCGCTCAGCACGTCTTGAAAAGATGGCATGTTGTAACGTTTTACCGGAGGAAAGTAGGTGCCCGCGAAAAATGGATGCAGGTCGGGGCCGAGAAAAACCGACATCGGCCAGCCGCCCGAACCGGTCAGGGCGGTGGTGGCCTGCATGTAGATGCTGTCAAGGTCGGGGCGCTCTTCGCGATCCACTTTGATGCTGACGAAGTGTTTGTTCAGGTAAGCAGCTGTTTCAGCATCCTCAAACGACTCGTGTGCCATGACGTGGCACCAATGACAGGCCGCGTAGCCGATGGAAAGAAAAATGGGCTTGTTTTCCGCGCGGGCTTTTGCGAGCGCTTCTTTGCCCCACGGATACCAGTCAACGGGGTTGTGGGCGTGTTGCAAAAGATATGGAGAGGCCGAGTTCGCGAGTCTGTTCATAATAAAAGGATTATATCTGATGGAATCAAAAGCCCCGCAGGTACCTGCGGGGCTGAGTGCCTACTTTATATTTATTACCAAAGTGTAATTGACCACTTCGCCAGCCATGGGCACAACTTCGATAATATAGTCTTGTGTCAAAGGAAGTTTCATATTGAAATTGGTAGCACCTGTCACTGACCGGATGTAAGGCTGCCCATCGCTGAAACCGTAAATGGTCAGGGCTGCATTGCTGCCGACGCCGTTCAACTTCACACTCATCTGCTGGCCTTTGGATGCGAACACGGTATAGGCTACAGCGTAGCCTCCGACGGTCTTTCCGCTGACGTTGGCAGAGTCTGCGCCCGCTGCGAATTTGATGCGGGCTGGAATTTGTACTGAAAGCGTAAAGTTCTCGGCGACTGCCCCGCCATAAACGCTGATGTAATAATCTTCAGTCGTGGGAAGTGTGCCCTGCCAGTTGGAAAGTTTCGATGCGGCGCTGAGCATGGATGTGCCGCCCTTCGTCTTGATGGACATTGTCACATCGTTGTTTGATGAATTCGCCATTACGATCATGGGTTGTCCCTGCGATGCTTCAAGTACGTAGGTTTGCATTCCGCCTGCTTGGATTGTCCCAGTTACTGAGCCGGTGGTTGTACCTGTTAAAAAGTTGATTCGAGTTGCGTCCGGTAAAATTTGTGTGGGCTGAACAGGTGGGAAGGTTGGCACGGAAGTTGGCAAAGAAGCCGCGGTAGGCGGGATGGTGGTGGGCGGGATGGCTGTAGCTGGAACAGCGGTTGGGATATGGGCGGTCAGGACCTGAATTGTAGCCGCCACGACCGTGGCAAGACTGCTTTGTGAAAGAGGCGTCGCGGGGGCCGAGATACCACCGCAGGAGAGAGAAATAAGAGCGATCATGGCCAATGCCGCCAGCGGCTTTCGGATTCTTATGAATGCAGGGTAAAGTATTTTCATAATGATCTCCTTTGCGTTGGAGAAGTATATCGTATTTGGCTTAGGCCTGAATAAGTTTGCATTGCGCGATAAAACTTGTCCAGCGACGTTATGGCCCACTAATTGGTTCCCGCTTTATCCGCGGTAAAATCTCGTTATGTCAAATTCCAAAGAAATTTTGGTTCGTTGGGGACCGGCAGTTATTATAATGGCCGCGATCTTTGCTTTTTCGTCCACGCCGGGAAATGATCTGCCGAATTTCGGAGGGATTGATTTCTTGATCAAAAAAGCCGGACACATGCTCGGCTATGGATTGCTTGCGCTAAGTTATTGGCGCGGCCTGCGCTTTGACAAAAAATATATTTGGCTGGCATGGCTTTTGTGCATTGCTTATGCGGCTGCGGACGAATTCCACCAATCGTTCGTGGCCGGTCGTCATCCATCCGTAGCGGATGTGTTGTTGTTCGATGGCATCGGCTCGGGGATTGCGTTGTGGATTTGGTCTCTTCGAAGGAATAAATAAAAAAGGCAGACCGACGTTCTACCTTTTGGAATTTTACTCGAATTCCAGTTCGATCTCTTCACCCTCTTTCCATTCTTCGAGCCGATCAATCGAGATGTCGCTGAACAGGCCTTCCTGTTTTGCTTCGACGCGATAACGTTTCACCAATTCCAGCAAGGCCAAAAAAGTCACGACGATTTCCAAACGAGTCGGCTTTTCGCCGAGGAGTTCGCGGAAGTGCACATGTTCATTTTCGCCGAGTCGCCTGGAGATCAAGTCAATCTTTTCGCGGATGGTGATTTTTGGCGCAGCGATGATCGAGGCAAGCGGTTCCTTTTCTGCTCCCTTGGCAAAGGCCGATCGTGCGGCGGCCAGCAAGTCGTCGAGGATAAGATACGAAAGATCGAGCTTGGCTTCCACTTTGGGAGGCGAAGCGACTCGCAGATGAGTCCGCAGATTTGATATCTGACGTTCTTCCAGCCAGAGTGCGATCTCCTTGAAGCGTTTGTATAAACGCAACTGTCGCACCAGGTCGTCGCCGATATTTTCTTCACCCGGCTCTCGCGCAGGCGGACGCGGCAGCAGCGCTTCTGATTTGATCTGCAACAACCTGGCCGCGATCACGAGGAAAGCCGAGATCTCGTCGGCGTGGATTTGTTCGAGACTGTGAATGTAGGCGAGATACTGGTCGGTGACCATCGCCAGCGAGACGGAAGTTATATCCAACTCGGCGTGCTCGATAAGGCTGAGCAATAAGTCGAGCGGGCCCTCGTAAATGGGAATGTGGACGGTATAAGCCGTCTGGCGCCCGAGCATGTTTTCCATAAGTGGGCGAATTATATCATTCAGAATCTGAGCTTTTAGGAGACTGTTGTAGTTTGTATTATTCGTTAAATACCGCTTTGTCTCTGTTTGTCAAATTGACCACAATTGATTTGCTGGCTCGAATCAAATCCGCGGGTGTAATCATGATCTCCTCGCCCCACTGCCCCGCACCGACGCCGAGAATTGGCTCGCTGACCAGTGATGCCTCCAGAAAAGATCGAAATCCATCTGGTTGCCAGCAGAAGGGCGGAATGGAGCCGATGATGTATCCGGTCGTTTCCTTGACCACTTCGGGCGCGGCCATTTGAATGTTGCGCGAGCCGATGGCTTTCTTGAGATTACCGGAGATGGCATTCTGATCGCTGCCGAGCATGACCGACACCCGCTCGCCGGTGTCGGCCTGAAAGATCAAGGTCTTGACAGCCTGTTTTTCTGCGAAGCCTAAAACGCGCGCCACGTTTGCCGCACCCTTTTCTGTTTTGGGCGAAAAACTGCGGCGCTCATAAGGAATGGCGAGATTGTCGAGAAAAATATGAGAGGGGAGTTGAATCATATTATTTTGCATTCCTTGAAGCGAGGTAGATACCCATCAAGATCAATGCTCCACCTGTCAATGTCGCGGCGGTCGGTGTTTCCTGTAAAATAAGATAAGCTAGAATTGCCGATCCGATCGGTTCCCCCAAGGTTGTGATTGCCACAAACGCGGCGGGTAAATGAGCCAACGCCCAGTTGTACGTGGAATGTCCAATTAGCTGTGGGATCAAAGCCAGCAATAAAATCCATAGATATGTCATCGGGATGTATCCAAAAGGCGATTCGCGCACCATGAGCATAAATGCAAGAAGACAAATTGCGGCTGTCGAGTAGACCAGAAAAATATAAGGCATGAGTGATATTTTCACCCGCAATTTCCTGCCGATCATCAAATAGCCCGCGACGGTCACCGCGCCTGTCAGCGCCAGAAAGTTTCCAAATAAAGCACGTCCCTGCAAGACTTGATCGAGTGACGGACAGGATAGGCCATTGTTCCATGTACAGGAATCTGACATGCCGATAACGATGCCGCCGACCAACGCCAAGGCCATCCCGATCAAAACCGGACGAGTGAGCGGCTCCCGTAAGAATATGGGAGCGAGCAGCGCCACCCAAAGCGGTCCTGTGCTGACCAGAACCACCGAGCTTGCAATGGTCGTATATTCGAGTGATGTGATCCATGTCGCGAAATGAATTGAAAGAAAGAGACCGGAGAGCAGTCCAAGCATCAGATCGGTGCGCGTTAGGCCGCGCAGTTCTGCCCGATGACGTGTCAATACGATGGGTGCAAGCACGAGGCTGGCAAGTGTCAAGCGCAGCGCGGCGATCATCAGTGACGGCGCGTCTTCTTGCGCGAACTTGATGAAGATGGAAGCCGTCGAAACGGCGAGAATTGCGAAGAGCAGGGCAAGGGGCAGGATGAGACGTGTGCGAGGCTGGTTCATGGCGAGCCGCTCAAGGGTCCGGAAAGATGCGGCAAGTATACTTTATAAGTAAATCGTTAATATTTGTTACGTCCGCTTGACAGTCGTCTTATGAAGTAATACAATTTATATGAAAAATATCATAAATATCAACCCGATTTCAGAGCAATTCACAAGGAGAGAAAAATGGCTTTTGAACTTCCAAAACTTCCATATGCGGTTGACGCGCTGGAGCCTTACATCGACGCACAGACAATGACCATCCATCACGATAAGCATCATCAAGCTTATGTCACCAACCTGAATGCTGCAATTGAGAAACATCCTGAACTTGCCAGCAAATCGCTTGAAGAACTGTTGCGTAATTTGAACGCGGTTCCAGAAGATATTCGCACTGCTGTCCGTAATCACGGCGGCGGTACATGGAATCATTCGATGTTCTGGGCGATCATGGCCGCTAGCGCGAAGGCAGGCGGCGCGCCGAAGGGTGAACTTGCCAGGGCAATTGATTTGGCTTTCACTTCATTCGATAACTTCAAGGTTGAATTCGAGAAAGCCGCCAATACACGTTTCGGTTCAGGCTGGGCCTGGCTGGTCAAGAAGGGCAGTGGTTTAGCTGTTGTCTCGAGTGCTAATCAAGATAACCCGATGTCGGACGGGCAAACCCCGATCATGGGCCTGGATGTTTGGGAACACGCTTATTATCTTAAGTATCAGAATCGCCGCGCTGAATATGTTACCAATTGGTGGAACATTGTAAATTGGAACGCTGTGGCGGCTCGTTTTTCAGCCAAGTAAATTTAACTTTGCAGATAAGTAGAAGCCAGATATAATGGGGGTATATCTGGCTTTTTGATTCCACATAAGGAGATTTCTCTATGACTCACATTATTACCAGTCTGTGTGTTCGCGATCGAGGTTGTATCGACGTTTGCCCGGTCGAGTGCATGATACCTGGTCAACCCGTTGCCGAATGGCCATGGATTTATATTGACCCTGATACTTGCATTGACTGTGGCGCTTGCGTCCCTGAATGCCCCTACGCGGCCATCTTCCCTGAAGATGAAGTTCCTGCGGCTTACACGGCCAAAGGCGGCGAGTACATCAGCAAAAAAGGCCTCACCGGTCACTTCGAAGGCACCAACCATAATGGCAACAAAATTATCCTTGATACCGTCAAACAACTTGCCGCCGGTGAAAAGGTCGACCTGACACCAGACATCAAGCCCAATTATGATTTCTTCAAGGGTGGCCCCGGCTACGGTGCGAAAGACAGCGACAAAGGAATGTAATTCCCTTCTTTGGCAAAATAGCCCGTTCGTGAGAACGGGCTATTTTTATTTTAATTTGATAGGCTTGATTTATGGGTGTGTGGCGGTTTGAAGCAATTGTTGTCCGATGCCTTGTGCGGTGGATGGGTAGTTGCCCTCGATCAAAACAATTACTGTCAAGGGCGTGCCCTGCCACTTAGGCAAAGTCCCGCCCAGATACCAACTGTAGGGCTCTGTATTGGAACCGCTGAAGCCAGCAGTCCATTCCCAAAAAGGTTGATCCTGTGTTGAAAGTATATGGGTGATGTTTCCGACAACATCGGCTGAAAATACTTTCACCGGATCGCTTGATGGCGGCAAAACCACCCAGCCTTGTTGCGGTGTGTTGACGGCCAGTGCGATGCGCGGCGCGGGGCGCGTTCCGGCGTTGCTCAAGGACGCCGCGGCAATTGCCATTTGCAGAGGACTTACTCGCAGATTATTCAACTCGCCTGTTGGCGATGCTGGACTGACCGGCACGCTTACCTGAGGAGCAGTATAAAAGCCAAGTTTTTCATACAAGCTGGTTGCTTGTTTATTGCCAATTCCATTTACTGAACCAAATGAATCTAAAAATGGAATAACTGCATCGCCCGGTGGATACATTCCTTGTGCAGCACGATTTACCAGCGGAGTGTTCTTGTCTTGCGCTAGAAAAGATCCGGTCTCGCTTAGTTTATTTGGGTCATACACTGGATGAGAAGCCATCACAAGGATTTCACCGGTTTGAGCATTGAGCAGGACGACTGCGCCTTTGTAGGTTCCAAGCAATTGGTCTGCCTTTCTCTGTAATTCAAGATCAAGGCTCAGCCTCACATCCAGACCGGGTGGCGGTGTGCCATAAAGCAGATAATTCCACGAGATGGCGCTGCTCGGATTCCCCTGCAGGCCGCGCAGATAATCGTCGAGCGAGGCTTCCAGCCCTGCTTGTCCATAAGTAGGTTCTATGTAGCCAGTCAGAGGAGCCAGGTTGGGATAAAGATAAATACGCTGATATGTTCCGCTCTTACCGCTTGTTGTGTCAATGGGTTTGCTGTTTCTGTCCAACAGTTGGCCGCGCAAGACATATCGGTCAGCGATGGAGCGGCGAGGGTTGTCGGTACGCGTGAGCAGGTCGGGGCTGCGTATAATAGCCCACCATGAGGCCGTGAGCGATGCTGTGATCAGGCCAAATCCAAGCAGGGCCGCCAGTAAAAAATATGGCTGTGGCGATGCGAGCGCGGCGGATTCCACTTCGTCGGGCTGGTTACTGATAACGATTAGCAGTCCAATCGCAACAAAGGATGTAAGAAGTGATGAGCCTCCGTAGGAGACGAATGGCAAAGTTATGCCGGTCAGGGGCAATATGCGCAGATTTCCGCCGATGATAAGCAAGGCTTGGATGCCAAGATAAGCTGTCAGCCCCGCGGCCAGCAAACGGCGGAATCTGTCAGCGGCGCGCAGGGATGCGATCAAACCGCGGACAAGGATCAAGCCAAAGATGGTGAGCAGACCCAATGTCCCCGCCAGACCCGTTTCTTCTGAAATGGCGGAGAAGATGAAATCTGAATGGGCCACCGGAATGAGTCCCGGGCTTCCCAATCCGGGGCCGCGCCCGAATATCCCGCCATCTGCAACTGCCAGCAAGGACTGGATGATTTGGTAGGAATGTCCTGTCGGGTCGTTCCATGGATTGAGCCAGCTATCGAGCCGGATATGGATGATGTCAATAAAAAAGTAGCCGACCAAGCCAGCCAGGACGAGTGTGGCGACGGCAGCCAGAAGCACGCGGCGCTTGCCTGTGGCGATGTAAAGTAAAACGGTGTACAGCGAAATGAAAATGCTGGCAGTGCCCAGATCGCGCTGAACGATCAGTAGCAAAAGGGCCAGGCTGGTGACGAAAACGGTTGGAACAAGAAGGGGAAAGATGCGCTGATAAATGGGTAAGCGGCTGGATAAATAGGCCGCCAGATATATGACAAGTAAAAGCTTGAGAGGTTCAGATGGCTGAAGATAAAGACCGCAGCACCCAAGCCAGAGCCGAGGGCCAAAGCCTGCCGGGTTTGTTCCAAGCAAAAGAGTGAGCGCGGTCAAGGCCAGTCCACTGGTGAGCAGAATGTATTTATAACTGCGTAGAAAGCTCAGGTTTTTTTGTGCAAAAAGAAGGATGGCAAAAGCCGCGCTGCTTACGCCAAACCACATTGCCTGACGTAAGCCGAAACCAGAATCGAGTCGCCAGATCGTAAGGATTCCCCAACCGCTTAGCAGTGAAGCCAGAGGCAGAAAATAGGGATCACGCTCAGGTAGTTGGCGGGAGCTGACGCGGTGCGCGATGAAAACGCATCCGATCCAGATGGCGAATCCAATCCAGTGGGAGAAACGGTAGCTTACATTCCACGTCCGCTCTCGCACGGTTGGCGAGAGCGTCAGGATGATGGAATATAGGAAAAGAAAAACTGCCGCCGCGTTGAGCAGGCGGCTTTCGCGTTGATTAGCCATTCAATTTTTCTTTGATCTTACAATCTTCGCGTCGGCGTGACGATTGCGTCGCCGCCCAGGTTTACCGTCACGCACACTTCACCGCATTGGATTTCATCTCCGGTGGCAAGTACGGTAGCAGTGGTGAGCTTCTCATTGTTCAAACTCGTCCCGTTGGTGGCGTTCAAATCTTCGATCCACCATTGTCTGTGGTGATAGCTGAGTTTGGCGTGGCGTGCGGAAACAGTTGCATCGTCAAGGGATACATCGCAAGCGGGTTCGCGTCCCAGGATGATTTCAGGTTGGGAAAATATTTGGGAAACGGCGGCCCGCCTCTTCATCTGGACATCGAGGCGGATGGCCGGTATTTTATGAGTCGCAGCCTGTTGCCCGGTCCGCTTCAGGTCTTGCCAGATTGTCAACAATGTCATACCCAGGAAGGCGTATAAGGCCAGGATCAGCAAAATACGCAGGCCCAGCACAATCGGACCACTCATTTTTTCTTTTTCTTGGTGAGGGGAAGCAGCGTATGCATGGCGGCAGTCGGACGATCTGCGCCCGCTTCGCTGAGCGGCGATGTGCTTGCCAGGTCGGCGCGCGGAGGCGGATTGTCTTGTCCAAAAATCAACGCCATACCGGCCAGCGAGATCACGTCGCCGGGGTAGAGCACACTTTGGCTGGTGCGTTGCCCATTGACAAAGGTGCCGCCGGTGGAATTGAGATCGAAAATCAGGAAGCGGCCATTGATGGCGCGTAATTGCGCATGGTTGCGCGACATGCGCGGGTCATCGATCACCAGGGTGTTATCGAGCCGCCGGCCGATATTGACTACCGGCTGTCGGAGGGGGAATACCTTGACGCCTTCGATAATCAAGAAAGCATTTTTCGGGATGGCTTCATTGTCTGCGTTTTCGTTCCCTGGCTCGATTTGCATATTGTTTGTGTCTTCCATTGTGCCGGTCCTGTGTGACGAAATCACGTTAAATTCTTCGGGTTGCAGATTGGTGTCTTCGGTCAGTGTGATCGCCGGCGGGGTGTTGAAGCGTAAGCCTTTCTCAAGACTCAGGACTTTCAAGATTTCCACCAATGTCTCGAACAGGCGCGAGTCTTGCCAGCGCGCAATCGAGGCAGGGTTTACTACGATTGTGAAAACGTTCGGCGCAAGCCGCACTCCATCTTCCTGAATAAGATAGTTGGCTTGCATCGCCGCAGATAATTTTTGAACGATCAGATCTTCCTTTTTTTGTCCCGGTAAGGCATTGACCAGATGGACTTCGATCAATGCCTGGAGACGCGCTTCCAGTTCTTCTAGATTCATTTTTGATTATCAATCTCTGTGGATTATTATAGGGGCGAGAGGATATTTCTGCAAGCCCGATTTATGCGAGAGACCTGACGGTTAGTCGGGTCTCTCGCATTCTCTTTATAAGACTTGTCCGCAATTTGGACACCTCGCCTCGTTGGGCTTTACCACAAATCCGCAGTTGGAGCACGTGCCAGGTTGGGATTTTCCCATCGGCGCACCGCAGGCAATACATGCTCCTTCGCCGACCGGGTTGGCTATTCCGCAGTACTCGCACGTCAGACGGCTAAGCCTTTCAGAAAGTTCGTGACTGGCTCCAGCTGCTTGGGCGGCCTGTGTTATCACTTGCCATATGTGCTCATTCAATTGCAGATTCTCAACATCCTGTGCGATGTCGTCAAGGCGGTTGATGAGGTTGAATGGATTGCGTAGAGCGGCGAATGCTGTCCAGCCGAGAGAGGCCGCCACGCTAAACCATTCCTGTTCTCCGACCTGAATGAGCACACCGTCCGGCGCTTTTTGGACAGTCACCGTCAGAGCAGTTTGACCTCCTGATGACGCACCCGGCCGGGTTCCAATTTGAACCGCAAGATTATCGCTTTGTCCCAATATCTGTGCCCGCAGATTGCCGCGATTAAATTCTGCCAATAGCGCCTGCGCGACATCCGCTGGTTTAAGGTTGCCGTGGAAAATTCGTTGATCCATGTTTTCGATTATAATCGCGAAGCGATTTCCCTTTCAGGTATATTACGATAATGAAGCGTTTTTGGTTTCGACTCACTTTGTGGATATTTGTTGCCGCGTCTCTTCTTGGACTTTTATTGGCCGCGCCAATCCGTGCCTCTGTCTACGCCCAGGCCGTTACTACTGGCACTGACACGCCGGGCGGGCCTACGCCTTTTATCACAGTTCTGGATGTTGGCGAGCCCGCCATTAATGTTCGCAGCGGGCCGAGTACGGTTTATTATCCGATCATCGGCCAACTTTCGATTGGTACGACCGCTCCAGCGTTAGGCAAATCTCCAAGTTTCACATGGATCCAGATTTCATATGCTTCCGGGCCGGGTGGCATTGGCTGGGTTTACGCCGCGAACGTAACTCTTTCACCAGGGTTTCTTCCGATTTTAGAACCTCCTCCGACTGCCACGCCGCTCGTTACGCAAACAATTGATCCTACATTGGCGGCGGCCTTTATTACTCAACCCACCACAACTCGCTTGCCAACTTTTACTCCATCCGCGCCGCTGGTTATTCCCACTTTTTCTAAACCAGCTTCTCGGCCAGGCGGTTTTCCAATGGGGATGGTCATTGTAGCGAGTACCTTGGTTGGCGCGCTCGTTTTGTTAATCTCCTTCTTTGGTCGTCGCTAATGCAAGCTCGTAAGTTTATTTTTCTCTCCATATTGTTGACAGGAGGGATGCTCCTGGCTTTATGTATTCCGTCTCCGGCTCCCGCTCTGGCGCAACAGTCGACTGGTTCGATTCCTACGGTAACCGGGACTCCCGGCGGGCCAATGGTTTCGGTTGACCCGAGTTTACAGCAGATTGATGTATATGCCGGTCCCAGTAGTTTTAATTATCCGGCTATAGGTGTGCTGTTGACGGGTGTGAAAGTACCGGCGCTCGGACGCGCTCGCGAGGACGCCGACTGGATCATGATCCGTTATGAGGGTGTGCCAGGTTCAATTGGGTGGGTGTATGCTTTATACGTTTCTTTGATAGGTGGCGCAGGAGGTTCGGCCATCTTGCCTCTCATGGATTCTCCGCCCACGCCGACGCCTGCATCGACTCCCACAATAAACCCAACTCTCGCCGCGGCTTTTATTGCCCCACAGGCTGCCACGCGCCTTTCAACTTACACTGCTCCTGCGCCATTAGCCATTTCCAATTTTACAGGCCAGACGCAAAGCCCCAGCCGTATTCCAGTTGGTTTGTTGATCTTTGGATTTCTGTTTATTGGCGCCTTGGGGGTTGTCATTTCATTTCTTCGCGGAAGATAAAAAAAGAAACCGGACTCGATTGAGTCCGGTTTCTTTGTCATGCAGAAATTAGTTATTGCAGGAGCACGAGCCGCCGCATGCGCATCCGCCTTCATCGTGCTCGTGGCTGTGCGATTTTGTATTCGGGCTATCCACCACAAATCCGGCACCGCGTTCGGGGTCGTTGACAAAGTCAATTTTCGCGCCGCGCAGATAATCAATGGAAGTCTCATCAATGACGACTTTGACGCCATCAGATTCAAAGGTCGTATCAACATCGCGGAGGTTGTTGTCGAGAGCCATGCCGAAGTTAACTCCACAGCACCCACCAGCCGCCACAAACACTCGCAAAGCATAACCTTCGAGTTTGCGTTCCGAAAGAATATCGTTTACCGCTTTGGATGCGGCTGTGGTCAAAGTAACGGTCTGAATATCGAGTTCTTGTAACATGCTTTCTCCTTAGTACTGATAAGTCGAGTGAATTTGACCTATCTTATCAAAATAGGGTTTAGCTGTCAATGATGATGGCATTTCCAGTTTTTCTTGACACAAACCCTTTGCGCCTGTAAAATCCTTTTGCATTTCAAGAAATGGGCGCAAGCCCCACATTTTATTTCAGCTCGGGAGGAATTACCCCACATGTACGCTATGCAAGGACTTACATCACTGGAAGTAATCGCGATTTGGGTCGTCTTCGGCATTGCCATCGTCGGCCTTTTGTATGCGGTCTTCCTTCGCTCCCAGATCCTGAAAGAGGATCAGGGCACGCCCAAGATGCAGGAAGTCTGGGGCGCGATCAAAGATGGTGCAGACGCATATCTTCGCAAACAGTTGCGCTCCATTCTGCCTTTGATCGGTATCCTGACGGTGGCGCTCTTCTTCTCCGTCTATATTGTTCCGCCATCACCTGAGGCTTTACAGCGCTTCAGCACCATGACCTCAGATCAGGTCCGCTTGATCATTGGCATTGCGCGTGCGCTGGCTTTTATTATGGGTGCTGGTTTCTCGCTGACGGTTGGGCAAATCGGTATGCGCATGGCTGTTCAGGCCAATGTGCGCGTAGCATCTGCATCCAAGCGATCTTTTGCTGACGCGCTTCGCATTGCATATCGCGCCGGTACTATCACCGGTATGCTGACTGATGGTTTGGGTCTGCTCGGCGGAACCGTGATCTTCATCATTCTTGGTATCGCCGCTCCTGATGCTTTGCTTGGCTTTGGCTTCGGCGGTACATTGCTCGCGTTGTTCATGCGCGTGGGCGGCGGCATTTTCACGAAGGCTGCAGATGTCGGCGCTGACCTCGTCGGTAAAGTGGAAGCAGGCATCCCTGAGGATGATCCGAGAAATCCGGCTGTGATCGCGGACCTCGTCGGTGACAACGTCGGCGACTGCGCTGGTATGGCCGCGGACATTTTCGAATCCTACGAAGTCACGATCGTGTCTGGACTTATTTTGGGTCTGGCGCTCTGGCATTTGACCGGCCGCCTCGAGTGGATCATCTTCCCGCTTATGGTGCGCGGGATCGGTGTGCTTTCTTCAATCATAGGTACGTATGTTGTGCGCGGTGGTGGCTCAGGCAAGGGCGGCGACGCCATGGCGGCTATCTTCCGTGGGTTCCTTTCCTCGGCCGCGATCTCGGCTGTGTTGTTTTTCATTGCAGGCTTTTTCTATTTGCAGGATCCCGCCTTGGGTGGTTGGTGGCGCACACCCGCCGCAGTAGGCGTTGGTGTTTTGCTGGCCATCCTGATCGACCGTCTTACCGAATATTTTACGGGTACAGAAGCCTCACCAGTCAGGGATATCAAGAAAGCGGCGGACACTGGCCCGGCGACTTTGATCTTGCAAGGTATTTCAGTCGGTTTTGAGTCGTCTGTTTGGTCGGTGCTGGTGATCGCTTTGACGATCGTTGCATCCATCTTTATTTTTGGCAGTATCCCGGGCGTGGATGGCGCGAACAAAGTTACGTTTATTCTGTACGGCGTTGCAATGACCGGCATCGGCATGTTGACCTTGACTGGTAACAATGTCGCAATGGACTCCTTCGGCCCGATCTCTGATAATGCGAACGGCATCGGCGAAATGGCCTGGTCCGGCAAGACGGATAAAGCTACCAAAGCTGCTCAGCAGATCATGGCCGACCTCGATGCGGTCGGCAATACCACCAAGGCCATTACCAAAGGCGTGGCGATCGGTTCCGCGGTGATTGCTGCGGTTTCTCTGTTTGGTTCCTTCCTCGTGGATGTAAGCCGCGCTCAGGCCAGCGCTGGAGTAGCCGAAGCGAATCGCATTGGCGCTCTTGGCATTCGTGTGGATATTCCGCAGGTCTTTGTCGGTATGCTGATCGGCGGCGCTTTGCCGTGGCTGTTCTCCTCGTTCGCTATTCAGGCAGTATCGCGTGCGGCCTCCCTGATTGTCTTGGAAGTTCGCCGCCAGTTCAAGCTTGGCGTGTTGGAAGGCAAAATTCCACCGGATTACAAACAGGCTGTTGAAATTTCAACGACTGCCGCGCAGAAGGAATTAGTCTCGCTGGCTTTGCTCGGCATCGTCACGCCAATTGTCGTTGGTTTGCTTTTACAAGTCGAAGCCCTTGGCGGTTTCCTGGCCGGCATCATCGTCTCTGGTCAATTGCTGGCGGTGTTCCTCAACAACTCTGGTGGTGCCTGGGACAACGCCAAGAAGCTTATTGAAGATGAGCCGAAAGACCCGAAGAAGAATCTCGGCAAAGGTTCCGAGCGTCACAAAGCTGGCGTGGTCGGTGATACCGTCGGCGATCCATTCAAGGATACGGCTGGCCCGGCTCTTAACCCGATGATCAAGGTTGTGAACCTGGTCTCGGTCATTATTGCGCCGATCATTGTTCAGTATGCGGGTGCGACGGGTATAACTCTATATATTGTATGGGCCATAGCCCTGGTGTTGATTGGTTTGTTGGGCTGGGCTGTGGTTCGTTCAAAAGCTCCGGCGCCTAGCATCCAGAAATGAGTTTCGATGCGTGATTAGAAGGCTTCTGGTTTAGGCCAGAAGCCTTCTAAATAGAAAACAAAAATATGATCAACGTCACCGCGATTAAAAGAATAGCTTACATTTACTTTGTAATTCCATTTGTTCTTTTTTCTGCTGGCTGGCTTAATAATATTGCCGCAATAATTGTTTGTTCGATAGTTATTTTGGGAGTGGTTTTTGCCTGGCGATCTTTGCCATCTACGAATTGGGTGGAGTTCAATAAAGGTGATTGTGTTTTATTGATTGCCGTATTGGGCGCATGGCTGTTTCTCTCCGGCGTTGGGGGTATTCTTTTCAGAATTGGGATCATCATAGCCGCAGCGCAGTCTTTAGAGACCTTATCAACTATCCATGGCCTGTCGTATATCATCTTGATCCGGGCGTGGCGATATGAGTCTGGTTGTGCCTGCCCTGAGTTGTCGTATCTTGTCGAAAAATATCCACAATGGTAGCGTAAACGCTTTGCCATGCCGCCGGGGATCATGGACTGGCGGCAGGTGGGCGCACGCAGCGACAGGCTCTGCATACGCAGGACGAACTGTATTATATTCAGAATTATTCCATTTGGCTGGATATTCAGATATTGATGCGGACGGCGTGGCTGTTTTTAATGGGCAAAGGTTCTTATTAGGAGGATTTCGGAAGATGAAAAAACTTTGTATTTCGACCGATGCTGGCATTCTAATTGCCATTTTAATCTTGGCAAACTTGCGCGCTTCTATTTTTTTTCCGCTTTTTCCAACCACAGCGTTTTTTCCGCTGGGATTGGCATGGATTGAAATTGGTTTGTGGGGCGTTGTATTTCTTGCCACGGCTCGCGTGTTGATCCGGCTTAATTTGGTTTCCGATTATTGGAGAGTCTGGCGACAAACTTGGCTACTCGGCATTTTTGTGCTTCTGGCTCTTATCTCACTCGTTTGGTCAGGTTCTTTTTTTGTCACGCTATTTCGATGGCTTGAATTTTTCTTTGCCACAACGATTGCTGTATATATTGGCGTGCGATATGACTTGCGCCGAATTCTGGAGCTATTGGCATGGGGTGGCGCGTATCTGGCGTTATTCTGTTTGCTTTTTGCTTTGTTTTTGCCGCCGATTGGAGTTGCGTTTGGATATCCTTATTACGGGGCGTGGCGCGGGGTTTTTTGGCATCGAAACCATCTTGGTAGTTTGATGGCGCTATTTAACCTGTTTTTTTTGTTCCAGATTGCAATGAATCTACGTGTGGATAAGGCACAGACTTTTTTGTGGGGATTCTTTTACCTGCTAACCCTGTCTCTTGTAGTTCTCAGCCGTTCTGCCACCGGGGCAATTCTGCTTGTTTTTCTGAATTCAGCTTTTATACTTCTCTTAATCTGGTTACAGGTTAAGTCGCGTCTACGCCTCATTCACTATTATGTGCTGTGCTTAGGTTTTTTGGTTGCTCTTGTGATTGGATTCTTGAATCCGGATTTCTTTTTCAGCTTATTTGGAAGGGAATTTACTTTGGCAGCCCGTATTGATCTTTGGAATTATTTGTTGAAATATGTTGTGATTAAGCGCCCAATTCTGGGATATGGGTTCGGGTTTATTTGGAATGACAGGATGTTTCGAATTGAAACGGCGGAGATAGTGCGTTGGGATTTTCCAGTTATGATCGGGGATAATGGTTTTTTTGACATTCTTCTTCATTTGGGCGCCATCGGCCTTTTCGTGTTCCTTGCGGTACTTGGGTTAGCATGTATGCGTGCAATCAGGTTTGCGTTTGCAGAGCAGACCCTGATCGGTTTTTTCCCGATACTATTTATGGCGTATGCTTTGGTTGCCAATATTAGTTTTAGTTTGTTCATGGAAACGGAAGAGTTTGTCTGGATGTTGGTAGTACTTATGCTTCTCACTACACTTCGCCCGAAAGAAATTCTTCCGACATGCTGAACCCCTTTATTTTTTGCTAAACTTCTTTTGCCACTCGAATAACTTGTTCAACGCTTCAATCGGTGAAAGCGAGTTGACATTCAGTTCACTCAATTCGTCCAGCAGCGGACTCGTTTCAAGGAACAGCGCGGCTTGTTGTGCGGCATGCGGATCGATCCTGACCGCGCGGCCGGACGTCTTTTCAAGTTCGGCCATGATTTCGTTGGTGCGTTGAACAACCGGAGATGGCAGTTTCGCTAGTTGAGCGACACGGATGCCATATTGATGTTGTTGGCCGTTAAAAAGGATTTTGCCTGCGTGACGCAGTTGCCGACCGTGCGCTCCTCGTTCAGGCATGGCAAAACGATGCTCAATTCAATCCTGTCTGGGACATTGGTTGCGTTTTGTACTATGATTGGAATCTCCTCTAAACGATATCAATCATTCTAAGGGAAACGCAAAATTTGTACAAGTCGAATATCCGCCTTGGTATGCTATTGAAATCCTGCTTTCAATGTTGAAGGGAAAAGACCGAGACTTCGTCCGTTTGGTAAACGCGGTTGTATCGGCTATTGTTGTTCAGGGCGGATATGATCGCTTCGCCTCGCGGACTGGTCGCTACGGCGCGGCAAAAATTCTTGATGCTGGATTGCCTGACCACGTAGATGTAATCATATTGAAGATTTTCCTGCCTTGCCGTTTGTTCGACGCAGCCCAGTGCATCGTTCCCCGACAGGCAGTTTTGTACCGTCAATTGGGTCGACGCCGCGACTGCATACCTTCCCGGCAGCCACTCGGTTCCCTGAACGGTCGTCAGGCTGACGCGCTCCGTCAGAGCAGGAAACCATTCCTGCGCGCTATCACAAAATAGCTCGGTGTCGCCGGTTAAAACCAGGAATTGACTGCCTGCTTCTGTGTTGGATTTTATCCATCCGAATGCAGTGCGATTGGCCTGGGACAGTGTCGTCGCAGCGATTTGCGTTCCAAAATAGAACGTGCTCCCTAGCAAGTATAGCCCGATAAATGTCATGAAAAATTGAACCGTGTGGCTTTGAAATCGATTCTCAAATACAAGATTACGTGCCTGACTCTCGAATGTGGCAAGTGCGGCGAGTATAACTTCGTCGAGCGCGATACCAGCCATAAGTGCCAGCGGGATCATAGCTACTGTTGGGGCACTGCGCGGTTCTACAAAAAACGGTAGGAGGAACCATAGCGGGATAAGGAAATCCTTCTTCGCCGTCTGCACCGCGAAGCCGATCACAGACAGCACAGCCGTAATTGTCATCAATGGCTCGTCGGTGAAGGTGAGAAGAAGTGGGTAGAAAATGGCGTATGCGGTGTGCAAACCCGTTTGCCCTGCGGCCAGGATTGGGCCCAGACCGAGGTGGAGAAGAAGGGGAAGCCACCAGACAGCGGTCAGCACAATCGTGCTCAATCCGACGAGCAGTGCGTTGAGTATTCCGGCCTTATTGCGTCCCTTGAAAATCCAGAAAAGAAAGGCAAAGCCAATCGTTTGAACTGTCGCCTCGGGATGCGTAAGTACGACCAAGGTGCTGAAGAGGATGGACAGGATAAGATATTTCTTATCGCGTTTTGTGAAGAGTTGGTAGATGCAGACGAGCGCGAGCAATAGGAAGAGTTGACCGAAACTGCGCGTCAAACCGCCTCCCATGATTTGCCACGTCATGGCGCGAGGTAGAAACGCAAAAATCAGGGTGGCGACGCCTGCCCTGAACGATGACGCCAATACGGCTTTGGCAAGGCTGTAAAAGGCAGGGATGGTTCCAACCAAGACGATTGCCGGGAGCCATTGGAGGATTTTGATTACGCTAAGATGAAGCAGGTTTGAGAGAATTGCTCCAATGAAGAAGGTCAGCGGCGGATATGCAAAAGGAACGTTCAAGCCATTGTAGTGAACGTAGGTGGGTAAATGCAGGTTGTTTTCTTGAACAGCGCGTACCATAACATAAAATAGCCCGCCATCGTTGACGGGAAAGCCAGCGATGGCGGGAATAAATAAGCGCACCCATCCGCCAAAGATGGTGGCGAGCATGGCGAGCAAAACACCCGTTTCTTCCTGGTTTGGCGTACGAAGTTTTTGCATCTCGCCTCTATTTCAAATATTTCTTTTGCCACTCGAATAATTTGTTCAGCGCTTCAATCGGTGAAAGCGAGTTGACATCCAGTTCACCCAATTCGTCCAGCAATGGACTCGTTTCAGGGAACAGCGCGGCCTGTTGTGCGGCGTGCGGATCGATCCTGACCGCGCGGCCAGACGTCTTTTCAAGTTCGGTCATGATTTCATTGGCACGTTGAACAACTGGAGCTGGCAATCCCGCTAGTTGAGCGACATGGATGCCATAAGATTTGTCCGCGCCGCCGGGAACAATTTTGTGCAGGAACACAACTTTGCCATCCGCTTCGGTCACGGCCACGTTGTAATTGCGGACGCCCGGCAAAAGATCGGCGAGTTGTGTCAGTTCATGGTAATGTGTGGCGAATAAAGTTTTCGCGCGTAGTTGCGGATGGTTGTGAATATATTCGATCATGCCCCATGCAATCGAAACGCCGTCGTAAGTCGAAGTGCCGCGCCCGATCTCATCCAAAATCAAAAGGCTGCGCGACGTGGCGTGATGCAAAATGTTGGCGGCCTCGATCATCTCGACCATGAACGTGGATTGCCCGGCGTGGATTTCATCCTGTGCACCGATGCGGGTGAAGATGCGATCCACCAAACCGATATTCGCCGAGGCTACCGGCACAAACGATCCCATCTGAGCCATCAGTGCGATCAACGCTGTCTGTCGCAGATATGTTGATTTACCGGACATATTCGGTCCGGTGATGACGCGCACGATCTCGCCTTTTTCAAAGATGATGTCATTTGGGACATATCTCTCGCCGTGCAATAATTGTTCGACGACGGGATGCCGCCCCTCATGGATTTCAAGTTCGCTTCCTTCGTGGACATCGGGCCGGGTGTAGCCTCCGAGGGCCGCTGCTTCAGCTAGAGCCGACAGCACATCCAGT